>Ga0265797_10002202_pt1 | contig 33167 bp, 24 predicted proteins | sample P2T30metagenome_FD_192433 | JGI IMG/M metagenome (GOLD analysis project Ga0265797, IMG submission 192433) | Plant litter microbial communities from East Loma Ridge, Irvine, California - P2 T30 | ecosystem: Environmental > Terrestrial > Plant litter > Unclassified | place: USA: California... | reverse complement strand
CAAGGCGATGGATAGACGGATGCGTTCTGCAGATGTGTTGTCGCTCTCGTCGTGCAGCGCGCCCAACGCTCGGGACGTGGCAGGTCGCACTGGCGGTGAGGCGTTGAGGATGCGTTTCATCAGCATATGCTCCGGTGCAATGAAGATGCAGCGTTGGCCTGCGCGGTGTTGGCGGTCGGCAGCTTTGCTCTTGCATGCCGCAACCTTTTTGCCATGCTTTATGAGCCCTTAGAGATGATGTGCACCAGGCTCGAAGAGTACACTACACATCTTTGAGTTCTCTCTCGCGATGTGCCGAAAAGTGTGAACAGCGATCTTTGGACGCTCGTGCCCTTGCCTCTCTCTTCCTTGGTCATATGCATTTGGCTGATGCCTTGTCCTACCTTTCATTTACCTTCGCTCTGGCAACACCCTTGCTTTTGAAAGGTTCATTCTTTGCACGATCTTTCCTGGCTCTTCCCTTCTGTACTCTAATTGCTGTATACCCCGGCGAACCCTCCATTCGACACACCTTACTAAATGACTCGGTGAGCTCTGAGGTCAATGGGCCTCATCGTCGACGAGAATGGACACTATAGAGGTTGGCTGGCCTCCTTCTTGTGCTGCTGTGCGGCTGTGAATGAGGACGAGTATCCCTCTGAAAGGAAGAAGGATAAAGAACAGGGTAAGTTTGGCATACTTTGACAATGGCAGCTACCAATGTCATACTAATCGCTGTGCAGCCACCGCCAAAGCAATTCAATACCATCAGCAGCCGACTCTGGCAGAATTCCCTGCTCTGCCAGAGCCAACTCACGCGTCTTCCAAAATTGTTTTGGAATCCGACGCTAGCTCCCGTCACGACTCACGACACTCTGGACATTCCAATATTACGCAAACCCATAGCTTTGATCCAGAATCTCTCCTTCCCAGCCCTACTGCCGATGAACCAGAACGGGAGGACCCAGGCCTCATACGATCTACCACGAACGACACTGTACGAACGCAACGCCATGTCCGGCCCAGCCCTGGCGGGTCAATACACCGGAAGACGCTCGTGCCAATACAACTGGGCCCAGTAATCCTGCGCGACGCCTCCGAGATTACTCATGACAATACAGCGGCGATGCCTTCTGGAAGCGGAGACAGCAGGTCGAAACATCGACACGAGAGATCCGAGTCAACGCAAAATCTACTCAGCAATGCGTCTCGTCCGTCTTACTTCGACAATCGAGAAATGCCACATCAAAGATATGGCCGACACAGCGCAGAGACATTGACCCTACACTTACACTCACAAGAAACCGTCGCTCCGAGAGCCACAAAATCGACACATTCTCTCTCAAGCTCATTCACACAACACTCAAGAGATATCAGCACTTCATCGAGCTTACTCACCCTGACCGAACGTCCCAAGACCGGCGCCCGGCTACAACGCAAGCGTTCCAATCAGTCGAAGAGCTCTTTCGGCAATCCAGGCGACTCAGACGTGGAGAAGGAAGTGCTCGAGCTCAACACGATAGTGGAAGAGCGCCGAGCCGAAGGCAATCGAGTACGATCCAGGGACAGTCGCCATATACCCGCAGTGGCACCCTCGATGCAAGTTGGCGTCCGCTCAGAAACACTCAATGACATCGGCTCGGCTCTTTCACGACCATTGGCCGTACAGCATCCCACCACAGGCGAAGTCAGCGCCGGGCTGGAAGGCAAAGAGCATCAACCCAGAAGCTCGCGAGTCTCGGGCTGGCTATCCGACGTTACGACTTCCGCCAAATCGGACGCCGACAACAATGAACCTTTCTACAAGTATTACGCAGATACCACACACGAGCGCAATGTCTCGATGAACTCCTCGGCTACCGCTGTGGACTCGGGTCCACACACCCTGGACTCCTCGCCTACGACTTCGAAGCGGTACAGTAGGAGTTTGATGATTACGCCACTCACGCCTGTTGATGATGGTGTTGACCATGATGGGGGACGACGGGTTGGGATAGCGCTGTGATAACGAGACCACAAGGGATGTGATATGTGACGATCCCTTTGTGACGATGTCAAGATTATTGGATGAAACAAGATGGAATGGTGATAGCACTGATGGGATACCCGGTCTGACTTCGTGGCGTTCGGAGATTGTTTCACTGTATGGTATGTTCTTGCTTGAGTATGATGATGCGCTGATATGAGATATGAGCGATACATAGATGGCGTTTTGAATGATGAACTCTTCACTTCGAGTAAGCAGAGCTTATGTTGAGCTTCGATTAAGCACGTGCAGTCACTCAAGTGATGGACTGGGTCCTTTGTCATGTGAATGGCGATGCATGAGTTCATTGACTTGGATAAACATTGAGCGCACAACAGCTGACATATAACACAACCACACAGCTGCACAACCGCACACAACTCACCTCTCCACCACTCTCTAGCATCTATCACGCCAACCCCTCTTCGTCTTCAAAGGCTTCGACTTCGCGGGACCACTGGAACTGCTCACCACTACAGTACACTTCTAGTCAGCCCAGCATGGCAGACGCCGGCAACCTCGAGAAACTCCCCGTCGAAATACGCAAGCAGATCTACACGTATCTGCTCGCGGAGCCCAAGACAATCGCCATCAAGCGCTACATCAACCCAAAAGCCTACAAAAGGGGCGAAGTCGCTCGTATGAATCACCACCGCAGATCAGGTCGCAGCAGGAAGGTCTATGATCGGCGTCGGGAGGCCTGGGTGGATGCTCCATCAAGCAGCAGCTCGATTCTCTTCGTCAATAAAAGGATCAGTCAAGAAGCGACGCCTGTGTTTTATGGCTCCAACAAATTCTTTTTCGACAATGCTGGTGTTCTACAGGACTTCCTGGATTGGATCGGTCAGTCAAGGCTTCACCTTCGTCACGTGGAAATTGATGGCTGTGGCATCATGCACAACGCTTCGTGGGCCGCGATGGACCGTTCCTTGAGTCTGTTGGAGTCTTGCAAAGGTTTACGTGCGCTGCACTTCTATCATGATGGATTCTGCGGCGGAGGCCGTGATGGTGCGAGTATCAGCGATGTAGCCGCACACTGCTCACCATTGTTGAGATCGTTGCGGGCGACATGGGAAGCACGAAACTTGAACATGGACGTCTTGGATATTGTCAAGATTGTGCTTCCACCTTGCCACTGCCAGCTATGCCCAGAACCAAAGAAACGGTGTCGTTATTCTCCCTGCCGAGAAACATCTGCCCCCGGACTGCATATTTCTCGATGGCATGTGATACCGGGAGCGCGACCACGCAGAGCATCACTTCGCTCGTGCTTCTGTGACTGCGAAGCCGCGCAAGACAAGAACAGATCGATCAACGAGGAGCTAAAGGAAGAAATCACAAGAAGGCTTGGGCGGAGAACCAACCGCTACGATGCTTGAGGCTGCAGTTCTTGCGTGCCGGTCATCGAATCTTGCGGTAGATCGTGGTTTGAGTCTCGACGGCAGCGACATACCTCACTAACCCTTGCGAACGAGAGGCGAGATGGAAGCTGCGGAGATCATTCGATTTGGTGATGTTTGGAGAGATAAATGTGAATGGAAGAATTATGATGCAATCGAGTGGCTCTGAATAGTTACTGATAGGCGATGTTCGTGCAATCAGGTCTCGACTTCCAGTTTTCTTTGTTCCAACACTCACTGTTCTCACCTAGATTTCACTTTTGATGCGAGTGAAAGCCACTTCCGCTAGCCTATTGTGTCATCTGTTTACCGGGGCGACCATTTTCAAGTGACAAGTGACCACGCGACCTCGCACATAAATATTTTGCCGCGCGCTCCCAGTCTCGTCTCTCACATCGCACCACCCACCGACCTGGACAACACTGCTCCGCCTGCTCACCTCTCATCACTCACCACCCACCGCACTGGTGTCTTCTGATACTCGTCCACCTCGACTACCTCGAAGGGTTGACTCGAGAATCTCGGTACAACCTTACGACTCGACTCGGCCTTCATCACCACTCGCCACACCAAGTTTGCACGTTGCAACTGAGGCTTGACTCGGCGCGCTCCATAACCATCTACACCAGACTCGAGAACCTCTACGACCAGCATTCGCAACATGGCAGATTCCGGCGACCTCGGTAAACTCCCGCCGGAGATCCGCAAGGAGATTTATTCATACCTGCTTGTGGAGGACAAGAGAATCGTCATTAGTCGCCGCAAGCACCACAAAAAACACAGACCAGTCCGCATGGGCAGCTACCGCAATCCCAACCACACCGACTCGACATATGATCTCGACGACCGAAAGTGGACCAAGGCGCCTCCTGGCATCGATGCACTTCTTCTTGTCAACAAACTCGTCAGTCAAGAGGCCGCGCAGGTGCTTTACGGCCTCAATCACTTCGCATTCGAGCACTCCGCGGCACTGCAGTCCTTTCTCGAGTGCGTTGGCAACTCGAGAGAGCACCTCCGTCACATCGCACTCATTAACGAAGGCGTGATCTATCGTTACAAATGGACGGCAATGGACGCTTCACTCAAACTTCTACTTCAGGCGAAAGGTCTTCGCTCCTTCGAGATCTCGCATCTTGCATTCTGCGGCAGTCACCATGGCAAAGGCGCGACCTGTTGGAGAGGTGATTCTGCAACACTGGTCCAACACTGCAAGCCGCTCTTGGAGTCCCTCAAAAGCAGTCTTGAGGCTCAAAACTTGGACACCAACATCTTGGACGTGATCAAGATTGAGTTGGGGCCGTGCCACAAGGAGACGCGACATGGGCACCTGCACAAGGAATCCCACAGGGTCATTCCGGGGAGATACCAGGAGGTCGAGCTTCGCGAAACGCTCACGCATAGACACAACAACAGCAAGTCGCGTCCCGTGCACTCCTGGGGCGTGATGTGCAATTGCGTCTGCAGGATGGCGGAGGAGTACAACTTGGCGCTTGTCAAGGACCTGAGGGAGGAGATTGCGAAGCAGTTGGGTTTGAGCATTGAAGAAGAGGAGCAGAATGAGGATGCGGAGTGAAACAGGTGTTGATGCAACTTTTCCAAACCACTGCTGACATTCATTGCTACCGAGAGAGAGTAGCGACGAATGTGCTCTTATTGTTCTTGAGAGGTGCATTGGAGAAAACAAGTTGCACACATGCTTTTTGGGAGGCGCAACGGGTGCACGGAACACGAGGGCCGCGGTGTTGTTGATTGGCTTGTGTGTATCACCGTTGGCTTGCCTGTCATAGGCTTATTGAAGGACTATGCCTGGCTGTTGGTTCTTGGGTCAATGGGTAGCTAATGGGTTTTGTGTATCACTGTTGGTTTGCCTGTTATAGGCTTTTTGGATCAACGGGTGGCTAATGGGTTTCATCGACTGCGATTTCGTTCTGGGAAAGGGGAGGTCTACGTTGCTTGGGTAGACAATTTATTGATTGTTCGCCACTACCTCGTGTGTCACAAGCAAGCATCTTTTTCGCATCCGCCGACCCATTTCTGATTTCACTGTATGATGGATCTGGTAAGAGTTTTGTGCACTTTTAATCCGTTGAGCGCTAAGCAGTCTATAGCTGTACCATCAAATTCCTGTTGCTGCTATTCGAGAACGCTCTAGCTGGTCATGGGCCAGACATCTCCGGTACCGCGCCGCCTTCTCTGATCGCCGTGGCGGTTTGCCATAGCATCATACTCATTCTGATACCGCAACTTGATCAGCCTGCAGCCTCCCTATGGCCCACTCGACACGACCCTGCTCAATGAACGTCTCATCCGTCTCCCAGTCCGACCCTTTGCTCCTTGTAGCCACGGTCTGCCCTCGCGCGAGCTTGTCTCCGTCGTAGACCAGACTTATCTTGGTATAAAATTCGCGGGACCAATCAAAGACAGAGTCCTCGTTCTGGATTCTTTCCAGATTGCTCACATAGTTGAAGAAGAGGCGTAAGTGCAGCTGACCGCCGCGGGCGGGCGTCACCAGCTCTTTGTTACATCTGAGACAAATTGAAAGCCAGTGCAAGTACCGTCCGAAGTACCGCAGTCGGCTGGTTGGCTCATGATAAGTGTCGCAGACGTCGAAATTGACCTCGATCTCACGGAACACGTCTTTACAACTAATAGCTATGCGGCGTGTGACGGTCCTCGGGAGACCAAAAGGTTGGCTCTCTTGGTACCAGAGTTGGTTTCTGCTCGTTTGCGAGATCGTGAGGCGACTAACAGCTGGCGTGCGCTTGTCATACTCGGCCTTGAACTGGCGATTGACAAGGCGAAGGTGGGACAAAGGCTTAGGGTAGCGAAAGGTCAGGCTGTGAAATCGAGTGCTCTCTTCATGCTGGTGGAGTATATCGTAGATCTGGTCGCGCAGCTCGCCAGGTAGCAAGAAAAATTGTGTCGGCTGTGCCGCCTGTGCGGTGACTGCGGTTTCGACGGAATCTTGGATGGCGGACATGATTCGAAGAATGCTATTTTTTGCGATTTTCTGAGAGTGCAAGATTCCGTTGGTGTAGCTATTGGTCTTTTTGCAGCAGCGCGACGAAGGTGATGAGAAGCTGGATGTGAGTGTTTGGGGCTCTGGCGATAAAAACTGTGTCGCAGTGGTGACCATTGGGTAAGTAGTGCGGGCGGATGGTCAGTCTTGTGATTGGATTGCACTGCTGCCTGAACTCGCTCTGCAGAAAGTCACTTTCTCGAGCGCAGCTCTTTCACTTGACGCCAGCCGGAGGAGTGCAGTGTCATCGGCTTGCTCGGTTTGAGTCGCGAGGCCCGAGGGACAAGTCTCCAAGAATTGGTGTCCAGTTCTGCTCACGTTAGTCGGGCTTCGGTCTTGTCCAGAAGATAAAGAGGTTGTATCAATTAGGATAGTAGTCTAGCACATATGGTACAGTACTTTGATTCTAAGAATCCGACGGTTGTACAAGCAACGCAATTGTTCCTCCCCCTCGCCGGGTCTCCTGCGCATTTCACACTCAAGAGGCATCTTGCTTGGCACTATCAGATTCCCAACACCACCGATCCATTGAGAACCACGTAGCTTGATGACGGAATCGTCAACTTCCTAGACACCACCGTCGACGGAAGAGCCTTCATCGCCACCTTTCCATTCAGCACGGGATTGCTCGACAACCGACTCATCCATGTCCCAGCCTGAGCCATTCTCGGCGAAGTAATCGCCGTCCTCAAAGGCAACCCAGTCAATCTCAAAATCTGCCCCAATATCCGACGGCTCAAATGGGTCAAGATTGCTCAGCCTTTCGATTCGAGCATGCTTGTAAACCACTTTCTCGACCTCCCAGCCGGATAACTTATCCCAAACCGCAAGAGTCTGAGGCATGTCGGAGTAGATGTGTAGACCCAGTTTCTCCATAGTCGGGGTTCGCTTGTGGACACCAAGCAAGACCATACTGATCTTGGTGCAATGGCTGTCGTACCAGTCAAGATGCGATATAAGATCAATAAGGAGCTCCAAATTACTCACATGTCGAAAGGATAGCTGTAAATGGAGCTCACCGCCACAACTAGAGCTAACAAGGCGAGGGTCATGCTCTAGCAGACTTCCAAACCACAGTGAGCATTCGTGGAAAGACAGCATCTCGGTGTATATCTCACGGTAGCCATCGCGCACATCGAACTTGAACTCGAGATGAGTAAAGCGTGTGTTGTGTATGCGCGTAGGGATTTCTGGAAGACAAAGTGGCTGCTTGTCTGTATACCAAATCGGGTTCGTCGGTCTTTGCGAGACGACAAGGTGTGCATGGTCTGTGACCGGAGGGCGCATGTTCAATTCTGTTGTGAAGCGGCGATTGATGAGTTGAACGTGGACCGGAGGGCGACGGAAACGAAATGCGAGCTGGACCAGCTCTGCCTCTGCCTCATACTGATGGAGGATGTCGTAAATATGGTCGCGAAGCTCACGAGGGAGTGAAAAGAAGCATCTCGGCTTTACAGTTGCGTTCGCGGTGCCTATCGCGCCGATGAACTCGGTAGCAGACATGGTGCTGAAGAGAGTGATGCTGTGCTATGTGGTATTCGAAGATGCGCGTGATTTGTGGCGTAGGGGCGAGCAATGTTGATGGAAGCGTGGCAAGGATATCAAGAGCTTCGTTGAAAGGGCGAGATGGTACAGACCGGATCAAACGGTGTTGTGTGTCGTGGCTAACAGGTACGTGGCGGACGGTGTCGTTTGTTCTGCGTTTGACTTGGCTGTTGCCTGACCTGCACGTTGCCGAATTCACTTCTCCGAGCTCCTTCACATGATGCCAGACCGCTTGACGTCAGCATATGCCTAATCCCGTGATAGAGTCATGCCTTTCGCTGCCATTCATAAGCCGAGCTTGCTCTTACGACTAACCCATAGTCGCACACCAAAACATCTCTCGCACTCATAAAGCCACCGCCACTTACCCATCGAAACCTTCCTACCTGACACCAAACATGGATAAGTCCTCGCACACGATGGTATCAGTGCCAGCTACCTGCAATACGAAGATGATCTTCAAGTTCTTCGCACTGCCTGCCGAGCTTCGCGACATGATCTACGACCACCTCTGGCAAGACGTCGAGCAGGGCGAAGATCACCTCCGCTTCGGCATCTGCACTTACATCCCAAAGCTTCGCCTGGTCAACCGCCAGTTCAAGACCGAGTACGACGAGCGCATCGAAGCCAACGATCACAAGAACACCGTCACCGTCACGCAACTCTACGAGTCCAGCCCCTACGACCCTTCAAACGAGATCCCGCTTCCCCGTCTTGCCGCCCAGTCTACTAGCCTGACCATCAACATCGTCAGCCAGGACGAAGACTGCGGCGCTTGCCACAAGTGCCGTCACAAGAGATGCGAGCACTCCGCGCATTACAGAGAGTGGGTGCGACACTGGCTTCTTGCGGACCTCCGTCTTGAAGCCTGCCAAGTGAACCTGAGCATGACCAGCCGCAGATGCGTGCCGGAGGCTACGGCCAACCACAGGTTTATCACAGACCTTTTGGAGCACTTTGGAGAGTTCAGCAACCTGAACATCTTCGGGCCGAAGTCGGAGAAGGAGGATGCTGGTGATCCGGTGCTTCTAGCGACTCACTCGGGAGTCTCGACTTGGGAGAAGCACGCGGATATGTTGGGGTTGGCGAACGCGGTGGCAACGTCCCTTGGGGAGCCGTTGTGGTAATGATGGGCGGTCGTTGGTTCTTTCAGGCATAGTGGTGTGAGAAGACAATATTCCGGTTTGCTGAGCCCAAGATGGCATGGGTGCTACATGGTTTGCGGCTGCAGAGTATGCTGAAGGATAATCAGCGAAGGAGAGTGTCCCTCTGACAAGGCGTTTTGTTTCTATCATTGCTTTCTTATACTTCCAAAAGGCTTCCGTACCTATTACCTACAATCACTTTGGCGTTACAATCACTCTTTCCTATGCTCCTTCGGCCTAGTGGTGCACAAGCTGCTACCATTGCAGACGAAACTGAGAGAAGTCTGTTTGTGCAAAGCTGTCTTCTTTCAAGTATACCAGACCAACTACCATCCATAACAACGCTACGTCCGAGCAGGAGCGCGTCGAAAAGTTGGTTTTCCGGTTGACAAGGCCATCTTCAGTCCGGCGTGAGTGATGCTCGTGTGGCAGGCCGCCTCACTGATGCAGCGCTGTAAGTCTTTTTAGGTTTGTGACCAAAGACGGTGTCGTGATGTCTGTTCCGGTCTTCTGGGGATCAGATGAAAACTATAAGGCAGGCATATGAATGTTCGCTGGAGGCTGTGAGAACGTAGTGCTTACCTTGGAGGGCGCGCGGGAGTCTCAAGAGTCACGTGCAGGCGGCCAAAACGCACTCTGATTGGTTGAGAATAGATCACACTGCAAGGGTTAGAGTTGGGGCAATGCAGGAATGACAACAAAGCATTAATTTACAACAGAAGCACGAATTACTTGTCTGTATTACGACTACAACTTCCAAGTAGGCATATTTGAATGATTTGGTTGTCTGTCTAAAAGAGGGGACTGTATGCAATCGATTATCGGTAAGCAAGCACGCAAAATGCAACACTCCGACCACACGCTGTTGAACACGTGCATCTAGTTCCAAGGGGATTCTCCCAAACGTTCTCTCGCACAACGGAAAACGAATAAATATAACATCATGCTCCAAGCCACACCACCTAGCGCACCTTCTTCAAGATCTGCTCATCCTTAGTCGGGCAGTACTTCAGGGCCTTGTCGATCGTAGAAGGATAACCCTCCCGCCCTTTTGGAACTTCTTGGTTTGCGCCTCGGTCGACATTTTGGCGGAGCTGGTTGGGTGGTTAACTATGGCGATCGTTAGTATCCATAGTGGTGTGTTTGTTTGGTCGGCGTGAATTTACTGACCGCCTGCAGCACCATCTGACTCTGCGTAAGCATGAACGAACTCAAGCAATTCCGGCGCGAAGAGAACGAATGGTTTCCTCCTCAACCTGCCAGCCACCAACTTTCGTCCAAACAGCCAGGATACGTGCCCGTGAGAGACTGTCTTCATTCGGGATGCCGTCGCCACCACTGTACAAGACCAGACTGACTTTGCTGCACTGGGCACTGAACCAAGTTTTCTTCGTAACCATTGCCTTGAGGTAATTGAAAGTGCTCACGTAGCTGAAGAAGAGACGCAGATGAACCTCGCCGCCACAAGTGACTCTCGGCAAATGAGGCTCACGGTAGAGGAGATTCGAGACCCAGGTCGAGTAGGTTTTGAAGTCTTCCGAGAACTCGTGTTGGCGGCGGACTTCGTCGTAAACGTCGAAGTTGAACTCCAGGTCCGTGTAGGAGGTTACTCTGCCCTGTGTGACCAGCTTTGGAGGACGTTGAGGCAACTTCCTCTTCTCGGCCGAGCCATTTGGCCCACCACTGAGAGGGAAAGGGCGAAGATACAGGTCAAACCTGGGTGCCGAGAACTTGCCCCAGCACCAGTTTTCCTGAGATACCACGAGGCGGCGCGTCGCCGGAAGACGGTTGTCGTATTCACCTCTGAACTCGCGACTGATGTTGCGGACGTGAGTCAAGGGGAAAACAAAAGTCATACGCCCATTGTCCAACTTCTGTTCATGCTGGTGAAGGATGTCGTAGATCATGTCGCGGACCTCCGCAGGAAGTGAGAAGAAGGTAGACATAGTGAAGGGCGTGATGCGATGTATCTCTTGTCGGTTTTGGAGGTGCGCAGGGATTCCGGCGTGGTAAGTGTTGTAGTTGGTTTGTGGGAGTGTGTGGTTTCGTCGAAGACATAACGCGCGCTCTTAAAGTAGTAGAGATGAGTTTAGCGTCCCGGTGTGAGATGCACGTCATGCGGGCCGTGTTGTTCCGTATTGTGCATTGGCCTTGACTGTTGCCTGTTGCTATGTAGTTTGCAAGTTGCTGGCTTCACTTTCACTGCTTTGAAGTGGAGTGAGGTTGTGGCAGGGTGAGTCTTGGCGGTTGCTGCTTGAGCTTATGAGGTTAAGTGATGGCTTCAGCGTTTCCCACTTACATCACCTTTAACTCGCGTGCATTCACTACCTCCCATCGCTCCTTTCTCGACTCTTTCAGTCCACCAGCACATGGGAGACTCCGACTCGACGCTTCGAGACCTCCATGCGTAGGCTTGCGTAAAATCACCCAGCTCAGCTTCCAACCAACGCCGCGTCTACATCACTCACCGCGCATGAGCGCCGCATCGCCTTTCTCAATAACACCCGACCCATCTCCAAACATGGTCGAGCCAAGCGACAAAGCGATCGGTTTCATGTCACTCCCTCGTGAGCTACGCGACGTCATCTACGACATGGCCAGGGAAGAGTACTCGCGCGAGGTGAACGGCGTCTGGTTTACATATCGTGCCGCTATACCAACATTACGCCTCGTCAGTCGCCAGCTCAAAGTCGAATACGATGAGAGACCAGCAGTCAACACTTCCGTGCACGTATTCGACATGCTAAATAAGTGCACAATCGAGCACTTTCCTCGCATGGCCATCAAATCGCGCTACTTGGAACTATCCTGGACATGCGAGGAATTCTATAATTTCGGCATCTTCCGGTCTTCCGACATTGGACCACCCTTGGAATCCAGACTGGAATCTCTTTAAAGGCTCGTCAGCCATCTCCCTGAGGTCGAGAAAGTACACATAGAGGTGGTGGAATCTGATGAAACACACAATCTGAAATTCATCGCGAGACATTTGAGTGCGTGCCCGGTTCTGACTAGCTTTTCCATCAAGAGTGCTGGTTTCTTTGGCCTGATTGAGGATCCAGTCTCAGGCAGTTTCGACCCAAGCGCCTTAGAATGGGTATCGTGGTCTCGCTTGCAAGAGAGCGTCGATCTTGCGATCTGGTCGCGTGAGCACGGCTTCCTCGTAGACAACACCACCAAGGAGAAAGCCGAGCAGGAAGCGTCGAACGCGCGTGAGAGACACGCAAGACGTGTGACTGCGGAATATCAAAGCAGCAAAGTCGCAACTCGAGTGCCCGACGCCTTTGACTTTTCCGGCGGCATTGACCAGGGCAGCCTCGACAACTTTGCGGGCCAAGAGGCCTCTTAAAATGTGATCTGCAGAGGCAATGGAACCGGGTTGAGGTATCAAAAGTCAGAAACTCGTGCTCGCCATGAATGATATGCTGACTTGTGTACACAGATGTGGTGCAATGCAAGAGCGGGTTAGCCTCGCCTTGAATCGGTTTGTGCCGGATGGGAGGATTTCAACTTTGGCGAATTGGAAACCAGTGCAGAAGTTTCTGGCTTCAACGATGATGAAACGCCGTTGCTAAACATGTCCCTACAACACTGCACAATAGGGTAAGCGGTATGGATCACATAAGAAACCAGACTTGTCCTTCCTCAAGATACCTCCTAGTTCTTCAGCTTCACGTGAACAGCGGAGTATCAGTCTTCGACCCCCTAGACATCCTCCATGCAACACAGGTGTGGAATCAGATCGACTCCACTCTGTGATGCATCTGTGTGAACCTGACATGTAGATGCGGTCTGCGAAGTACGCACCACAAAAGATGCTTTCTAATTCAGCTCGGCGAATTAACGACATTGACCTGCTCGGCGAATGAGATGATCTCGGGGAGAAATCCTCCGGTTCTCTCGGCCTATGCTGGACTTCTGGAGAACGGCAAGAGATCCCGGCCGCAGTATCCGCTCGACCATCGACATGGTATGATTGTACAGCGTTGAGAAAGGAACGACACAATTTGCAAAAGGACGGTGTGTCTACACTTAGCAAAATACAGCCTCAAGATGCACGAGGTCATCAGCATCCTGAAGAGGCATAGACCGAGTCTCCAGGTTTTCACATGCTCGCCATCTTCAGAGCATCCCCGCAAATGGTAGAGACAACAGACCTGTGACCACAGACTTAGCCCGAGCCCGTCATGTGAGCCGTAAATCGCATTACCCGCTGGCATGTGAACGCGCCTCGGTCCACGCCAAACCGCCAGAAACACGATACACTTCTACCAGGAACCGATCAGCTGCTGAAAGGAGAGCCTTGGCCACGTTGTTACTACGACCACAAATATAACTAGTCAATCGCCCGCGAAACAGCGTCCTTCACTTCCTCTCGCATACAGTAGTCTTGTCCGCACGCGCCATACCCGTGCCCTACCCGAGCGTCTCTCTCCACAACCCCAGACACGCTGACCAGGCAATTCATCCACCTCGGCATCTCTCCCTCGCGCCAGTCCAACAAGGTTTCCGACTGCCCTGCCTCGTCCTCGTCGACCCTGGGCGCCGCATCTCTCTTATTTCCACTCGCCTCGCCCTTCTGTCTAGACCGACTGCTGCTCTACCCACACGACACTCTTACTCTTCAGTCACATTTGTTTTAAGATACCCCCAATATGGCTCCTCGTGTAATCGTCGTCGGCGCTGGCCGTAAGTGGACATCAAGCCAGAGTCGAAACAAATGGCATTGAGACTGACAGCGAACTCCCAGTTTCCGGCCTCAGCGCTGCTCACACTATCTACCTTGCTGGTGGCAATGTTGTCCTCCTTGACAAGAACAGTATGCGATCACGATACACTGTCTTCCGATCTTCTAAGCTGACGACCATCTAGACTTCATGGGCGGCAACTCCACCAAGGCCACCTCAGGTATCAACGGTGCCTTGACCCGTACACAGGTCGACGAGAAGATCGCCGACAGCGTAAAGCAATTCTACGACGATACTCTCAAGTCCGCAAGAGAGAAGGCGCGCCCAGATCTCATCAAGGTCCTCACATACAAGTCGGCGGCTGCTGTTGAGTGGTTGCAAGATGTCTTCAACCTCGACCTTACACTTGTATCACGACTTGGGTATGTTCAAAAGCTACGAGAATGGAATCGAGACAACAAAGTATTAACAAACATTCTAGAGGCCACTCTTACCCTAGAACCCACCGTGGCCACGACGCAAAGTTCCCCGGCATGGCCATCACATACGCGCTCATGCAGCGCTTCGAAGAGCTGGCAGAAAAGGAGCCCGAGCGCGTATCGCTCATCAAGAAGGCCAAGGTCAACAAGATCAACACAGAGGGAAACACCGTTACCGGTGTGACATACGAGTTCCGGGGTCAGGAGACCAGCCTTGATGGCCCTGTCATTCTTGCCACTGGTGGCTACGCTGCCGATTTCACTGAGGACTCGCTCCTGAAGAAGCACAGGCCGGACACCTTTGATCTTTCCACCACCAACGGTGCGCACGCAACTGGTGACGGACACAAGATGCTCATGAAGATCGGTGCCAACGGCATTGACATGGAGTCCGTCCAGGTCCACCCAACAGGTCTTGTAGACCCGAAGGACCCCACCGCAAAGACCAAGTTCCTTGCCGCCGAGGCACTCCGTGGCGAGGGTGGTCTGCTTCTCAACTCTAAGGGTCAGCGCTTCACCGACGAGCTTGAGCACCGTGACTACGTCTCAGACAAGCTCTGGAAGGAGAAGGAGAAGGGCCTCTGGCCCATCCGTCTCGTGCTCAACAGCAAGGCATCCAACGTTCTCGACTTCCACACTCGCCACTACTCTGGACGTGGTCTGATGAAGAAGATGACCGGCAAGGAGCTTGTCGCAGACATTGGATGCTCCGAGAAGGACCTCGTAAAGACTTTCACCGACTACAACACATACGCCGATGGAAGCGCCAAGGACCCTCACGGCAAGAAGTACTACCACAACGCTCCCTTCAACCTCGACGACACCTTCCACGTCGCCGTTATGGAGCCCGTGCTGCACTTCACCATGGGTGGTATCGAGATCAACGACCAGGCTCAGTGCTTGAACTCGAAGGGCGAGCCCTTCGATGGCCTCTTCGTCTGCGGTGAGCTCGCAGGTGGTGTCCACGGTGCCAACCGTCTCGGTGGTTCCTCCCTGCTCGGCTGCGTCGTCTACGGCCGTGTCGCCGGTGAGAGTGCCAGCAAGTACCTCTTCCAAGAAGTCCTCAGCAACGGCGTCTCCACCGCCACCCAGCGTCTCGGCCAAGTCAGCCTCCACATCGACCCCAACACCCCCGGCAAAGTCTCCATCGAGTGGGGCAACGGCGTCGGCGCCTCCAGCTCATCCTCCACATCCTCCACCGTCGCCCAGCAAAGCCAGAAATCCGCCGGTCCCGTCATGAGCAACAACGCAGACAGCAGCGACCCCGCCACCGTCTCCGCGCCCAACAACCTCAAAGACTTCAAGGTCCCCGACGACGAGTACACGCTCGAGGAAGTCGCCAAGCACAACAAGAAGGAGGACTTGTGGATCGCAGTCAAGGGTGTCGTCATGAACGTCACTGACTGGGTGGACGAGCACCCCGGCGGCCCTCAGGCGCTGTTCTCACACATGGGCAAGGACGCTAGTGAGGAGTTCGAGATGCTGCACGATGACGAAGTCATTCCTAAGTATGCTGCTGGCATTGTTATTGGAAGGGTTAAGGGACAGGAGATCACTCTTGAGTACTAGATGTGATGAGGAAAGTTTTTGACAAGATGGAGGGTTTCTCAGGGCCCTGGCTTGTTCTTGTTATGTTATGAGTGATGGAATGTTTGGATTTATGCGGGCGTCTTTTGTTGATTCCAATTAGCTCAGTGTAGCTTTGTGCATCTGAAGTTTTTCCAAAGAAAGTCTACTTCCATCGCACTCACGTGCAGCGTGATTGCTTGTTCGATGCTATGGCCAATCTTGACATTTGTTTCGTAAGTGCATGCGTACTAATCTGTCTCACAGGCTGGCCACTTGCTACGCAGAAGATCTTTCAGGATGATGAATAGAAATTGAACATTTTTTTATGTACAAAATTTTAGTGCAACTTATTTTTACCCCAAATGCAAAAGGTGGAATAAATAGACGAGTTGTGAGTGAAACGAAAAATAAGCTTTCATGTACCACCCGATCACCTTGGGCCTTTCTCTGGATCTCCCATCTCGAGATCCTTCGGCCTTCCCTCTGGCATAGGCGGCACGTCGTCCGCGAGCGTCTCACCGCTGCCCAGGTGCCTGTTGTTATCAGAAGAGCTAGGTCGAGTGCTAGCCCTCTTGCTCGCCCTCTTGGCCTCTTTCTCAGCAATCCTCGCTGCAGCGTTCTCCTTCTCCGCAGCCAGACCTGTCTTCGTCTCTTCGTGCTGACTGGTGAGAACCTTCTTCTTGATGCAGAAGCCCGCGAGCAGTCCGACGAACGCAAAGGCTGTGTACATAATCCACATGGGCTGCAAGCTGTCTGCGAACGCGACGCGCACGGCTTCTTTCTGCGGACCGGGGAGCGAGTTGATAACTTGGGTGTTTGCGCCGGCTTCGCTTCCGGACAGTCTTTGCGCGAGCTCCGGGCCGAGGACGGTGGCGAGCTGGCCTGTCTTCGCGCTCATGCTGTTCTGGAAGACAACCTGGCCGATAACAACGGAAGTCGAGGTTGCGAGCTGACGAATAAAGCCAAGGGTAGCTGTCGCAGTACCGATATCGCGGGGGTTAATGTGTGCTTGGAGGGCGATGATGGGAGCTTGGAACAAAGGGCCGACACCGACGCCGGCGACGATTTGGTAGATTATGATTTTGGCCCAGCTGGAGTGGGCAGAGAAGTCGACGAAGAGGCCGTAACCGAGCGTTAGCATGAAGAGGCCTAGGTAGATGGGTGGTAGGAAAAGGCCGACTTTGCCCACGAAGATGCCGGTGCCGATGGAGCCGGCGGAGAGGGCAAGGGCTGTAGGCAGGAGGTAGACGCCAGAGAGGATTGGGGTTGCTCCCAGGACGGCTTGGAAGTAGAGAGGCAGGTAGTAGGAGCCAGAAATGAAGACAACTCCGTGGATGAAGACGACAGTGAGGGTGGCGATGTTGGTGCGGGATTTGAACAGGCCGAGGGGCATGACAGGGTATTTCGGGACTTTCCACTCGTAGAGAATGAATATCGCGAACGTCAGCGCGCCGAAAACGATGAGGCAGACGACCGCCGCTGAGTCCCATGGGTATGTCTCGCCGCCGTACTGAAGTCCGAAGAGGAACATGAGTGTTGCGCCGACGATGAGTAGCGAGCCAACCCAGTCGATGGCCTTAAGTCCCTCAATGAGAGGTGTCTTTGGGGTTTCGATGTCGAGGAAGAACACCAGAATGATGAACGCGAGTCCGTCCAAAGGAAGGTTGATCCAGAAGCACCATCTCCAGCTCACACTCTCAGTAAAGGCTCCACCAATAATTGGGCCGATGGAAGAAGCGATTGCCCAAACACCACCAATGATTCCGTAAAAGGCTCCTCGAGTGCGCAGACTGAATAGATCACCAATAGTAATGTTGACGAGGATGACAAGTCCGCCACCTCCCAGACCTTGAACAGCACGGGCAGCAATAAGCATGCCGATGCTGTTGGAGAGGGCCGCAACAAGCGATCCGATCATGAAAATGATGTTTGCCAGTAATAGCATAGGCTTGCGGCCAAAGATGTCGCTGACTTTACCCCATGATGGAATGGAAGCGGCGTTTGCAAGCATGAAAGCACTGCCTATCCAAGTATAACCCGACGCTGATCCAAAGTGCTCGGTGATAGTGGGTAGGGCTGTCGTGACGATCGTGACGTCCAGAGCTGCAAGGAAAACGGCCATGCAGAGAGCAAGCATGATGACCGCCACCTTGCCCTTGGAGCGACCATTGTGTGGATGGTCGTCTTTGGGTTCCTCTTGAACAGCCTTCTCGTTGGTGTGGTGCTCCAGATCCGAATCTCTCTCTGGTGAGATGCTCGAGCGTGCTGTTTGGGCGTTTGTAGGTGTGACGTTTTCCGGCATCGTCGACGTTGATGTGGCGCCTGGCCCTGCTTCAGCGGCGGGCTCGTCTACTATACCTTTGCTCATCGTTTGTGCTTGTCTACCTGTCTGTGAGGTAGATGCGCGACGAATAGAAGACGCAATCTAATGACTCGTTGCCACAACAATAGATGTTGTCTCAGATGTAGGGTTGAGAGTCTGTCAGCACGTCTGGGGAAGTGGAGATGCAGCTGTCGCCCCTTTGACGCCAAAGAATGAGGATGACGTCCTAGATCGAAGCTTGTGTTTTGCTTATTGCCGAACGGTCGCGAAGTGCTAGAATAATGCTTGAAGGATGGTAAGTCAATTGGAATGGTTCAGGACAGAGACAGCCAGTCTTTATGTCCTCGATCGGGGTTTGTGTGACAAGATAGTTGCGAAGGATTCGTCAGTGAAAAACAGATTAGTTCATCAGCGGGCTTGAATCGGGGCGGCGTTCGGGTTTTGGAGACAGCTGAAACCCCGAAAAGTCGACCGCACCTCTTCCTCAGCCGCTTTCAAACACGAGTTCCTTTCGTGCAGGCAGCAGCGTAAAGTGGCTCATCGACTGCGGTTTGTGCGAGCATCCCATTGATGTTGATTGTGGGTGGAACTCGAGATGAGTGCTCAGCAACCCCATAACTCCACGACCGATTGCTTCGGATGAAGGAAGTGGCTGGTAGTACTTGGGCGTGGACAGGATGTACAATGCTACGCCTAGTCTATAGCCAGTGGCTCTGTTTGGTTTCACTGTAAGTTCTGGGTCTCTTATCAGATTGAAATAAATTAAATAATTAATGGAATACCCTGTATCGATGGGCATTTAGCAGCAGTAGTGCACAATGCTTCAACATGAGCTGACAGAACAGCAAATCAGATCCGCTTCGTACTCTATTCGAGTCTTCATCATTATCCCAAACCAGACGCATGTCTTATCCTGTTCTTTTACAAGTATCGGACTCCTTTCGCGGTATAGCTGCAGCGGCCTTGATATCAAGCCCTCTACTTGTTTGCCTACGATCTCAGACACAACGGATGTTTGTCGATTCGCAAGAAAGAGTAATCGGATGCTTCCCAGTGTGATGCGCGAAGACGAACTAGTAAGCGTTATATTGGATTGGACTGTATTTACACGGCAAAAGCCTTGTAAAGAAAGAAGGGGGAGTGAAGAAAAGCATATACAAGCCGAGTGAAGTCACCAATTGACAGCTCCTTCCCTATTGTCGCTCTTGCCTTGCGGTCTTGCCTCCCGCCGGCCAATCCCGTCGTCCGCACACTTATTTCGTCGTCGCGAAACAACCTCACTGAGCTTCACTCGCCACCGCCGCCGTGCTGTTTGAATTGCAATTTTCGCACCGCAACGAACACTCTGCAAGCAACACTAACAATGCATTTTAGCACCGATTAAGCACACGCAAAGGTCTGTCTCTTTCCCACTTTGTCACCACCTACACCTCTTTGCCCACGCACCATACACATACCGCTGCCTCGTCGCAGCTCACTCAGCCGCCGCAATGTGTCGGCATGAGACCGCGACCTACGCCTGCGGCCACAAACAAGATCTCGGTTTCTTTTGCGACTATGCACAATCCTACGGTCCATTTTTCAACAAAGTGGACTGCCCCAACTACTCCCACGGCGCCGAGAAGCTCGACCAGATCAACCAATGCGGCAAGCTGGGAGGCTTCTACTGTGCCAGATCGCAAGATGGCGTAGTCGTTGACAAGGCCAAAGATGCCCAGAACACAGCGAACGCCCAACTCAACATCAAGACGAGCCAATTCCAACATATCGCGCTTCAATGCACCAACTACCTGCAAGAGGCCAAGACGAGGGGTATGTCTACCGAGGAGCTCGCCAAAGTGCCGCTCTACTGCAAACTCGAGCAGGCGCGCGAACTGCTCGGCACCCAATGCACCGTTCTGCGCAACAGATCCATTTTCTTCAACAACGTGCTCAACCATGCGTTCAATAACCGCAATCTGCTCGCACCAGGAGTCTGTCATTACCCCGAGTGGGACCTCGTTAGCTTCGACTTCGTTCACTCCATCTTCACACCTAACATGCTCCAACCCATTCGGCACTTGTTGCCGGGCCACGCTTTGCCTCCGATGGCACCTATTGGCCCTCACGTCCAGAACACCATGGGCCAGTACCAGGATCAGCTACAAAACGTCGACAACGAGACCTTCCCCGGCCCTGGTCCTCAAGCCCCGCCTGAGCCGCAGACCAAGTCGACGCAGAGGCCTAAGCTGAAGGTGAAGATTGCACCCACTCCCACGAAGCAAATCACTGTCACCGAAGAAGGCTCTCCATTGAGCTCAGAACTCGTCCGAGGGAGCACGCCAGAGGGCGAAGACGTGAAGGCCAGAGCTGCCCGCTACCGCGCGCAGTTGACCGGATCGCAACAAAAAGTCGTTTCTGTTGCGATGACGGGGGCGGGCTACGACGTCGAGACCCACGGCATACGACCACCAAGACATGGATGTAAGTTGTTTGGAATGAGAACCTAAGCCGTGCAAGGTATGATACTAACACTGAACAGCCAGAAAGACGCCTACGAAGAAGCAGAGCCCAACTGCGATCCGCAAGAACAACTCGATCGCAACACCGAAGAAGGTTCGCCGCAGTGCTAGAACACGCAATACGAAGCCCAAGTATGCAGAAGGCTCGGACAACAGTCTCGGCTCAGACGTAGCACCTTCATACCAGCCAGATTCGGCTTGGAAGGACTCTCCAGGCAAATCAGATCCTGCTTGGGTCGACACTCCCACCAGATCCGTAGCATCGTCATCGTCGCCAATCAAGCCCACTCGAGCACGCAACAACCGAACCACGCAGCGCTTGACTGGCTCACCCAACGGAAGCCCAACTCAAGCACTACTAAGCAGCAAGATCTCCGATTACCAGAGGCGCACTGGAAATGTGGCCCTCGGCGGCACCACAGATGCGACAACCGCCCCAACTCAATTCGGCAACCTCTTCCAGCCCCATGCCAGAACATCTCAAACGGCAGTGCAGGCACCGCCCGCCGACCTCTACCAAGATCCTCCGGCCGACGCTATGTACATTCCGAACGTGCAGATGCCCCAAGATCCGGCGTCTATAAACTCGCATGAACAGAATGATCTCATGTCTGGCCGCATCTCTTCAAATATGGCATATACCCAGGGGATGATTCAAAGCTCCCACACTCCGCAGCAGAGGACGGCTGCGATGGAACGAAGCTCGCACTTGGTACAAGAATTCAATCAGAGTCTCCAGCAACATCAGATCGCATCAGGCATGTTTGACACTGCCGCAACAGGCGTGACACAGTCTCCGCTCACTCAGCAGTACGCCACCTCGTCTGGAATGATGTTTGCTCCCCAGGCGCAGATGTTAAGCGCGATGCCGCACGTTGCTTCACCAAAACTCGATGATTCGCTCAAAGGTGGATCTCCAGCGTCGCCCATGAATATCTTCCACCGCAATCTCAATCAGGCACGAACAGCTGGAGCGATGCTGCCTTCCCAGGGTCGCTCTTTCTCGACCGGATCAGTGCCGTTTTCCAACCAGCCTGTTGCAGGCAGCCCGTTGTCGCCTTTGAACCATGGTATTCACCAACCCATCCCGATCCGTAATGACTACGAGAACATGCGCCGTAGCTTCAGCTCGACCGCCAACCTCACTCCGCAGCATTCGATGCTCTCTCTACACCCGACGTCTGGCCCAGAGCCTTTGAAGCGTAGCTTGCCGCCTGCCAGTCCGACTATGGGCCGCAAGCGTCAGCGGCTCTCTTTCCCTGACGAGGATAACGCACTCGCCCTTACGCCATCTCAATCCAAGCATCAACTCTATGCGCCAGCTGGCCTGCCAGCCGACGGTACCACCGATTTCGCTGCCGACATTGCAGCGATTGAGATGTTCGAGCAGCAGAATATGGCAGATCTTGCGGCTCTCGACACAGCACCCTCCAACATTGATCCGAGTCTATACTCAGAGCACGCCAACGGAAACTCTGCGGCTGCGCTGCCCGACACCAACTTGCAAGCTTACCAGAGCATTCCGATCGATCCGCAACTCTACGAGGACTCTAGTGCCTCCGCCACCGTCCAGTCTACTGAAGAAAGCCCCATCGACCCCAGCACTCAGTTCACTGAGCAATCGGGCACTCAGCTGCTCCAGGCACCTGCGACTCCTGCCCGTGGCTTCCTCGACGACTCTGACAGCCCCTTGTCGGAGCCAGACTGGAGCCTCCTCAACGATGATGCGTTCTGATAGAAAGAAATTCACTGAGAGGACGAGGCCAAAAATCGACTGCTGTTCGATACGGTAACTCCAACAAATCCGACTGACGTCAATGCAATCCATGCATCGACTGTGTGATTTTGTGCGATATGGGAAAAATCCGTGACGAGTGAAAGGACTGATGTACTATTGAATGATTTTGTTTTGGCTATCGAAGGGACATCGTCGAACGATTGTTGAGAGTCTGCTACAGCTCATCATGGCTGGCGACTCCAGCCTGAATTGTTCAGCGCTACCTACCCTGGAGCGTGATATGCTCGATCTGTGGAATTGGGTAGAGAGATGACTTCATGATTTTCCAGACTGAGCCTCGTAGCTAGGTTCTATGCAATAAAAACTGTCCAGAAAACACATCTGCACCGACACGAGTGCAGTGTTCTCTGTGATGCATCGCTAATTGTATTACATGCTTGACTTATAGTTCACTTGCCCGTTTTGAGGAGTCCAGGTACCGAGATGTCAACAACGCTTGCCGACGTCCATTACTGCGTTGCCACCAACCTCTCCAAGCCACCCGTAATCCCCTCGAGCCTGCCCACCATACCTTCCGCCTCCTTGGAAGCAATCTCGCCCGCCTTTGCCTTCGCAAGAACATAGTCGCGCGTCGCCTCGCCAGCTTCCTCGCCTGCACGAGCCCAGTCTCTGCCTCGAGATGCACCAGGGTGTACTAGATGGCTTTCATCTGCGTGTCGCCGCAGCAGCTTCTCGGAAGTAGAGTCGGCAGCAGCGAGCTGGCGGCGCACGTAGGCTGCTTGAGCGACGAGAGCTTGCTCAGCGCTTTGCGTGGCAAGGAGAGGCGAGATGAAGGGTAAGAGTGCTGTGGCTGTCGTTGTTGCTGGGTCGGCGTCTTGCGTGGTGCGGGTCTGTTTGGGCGAAGTGGGTGCTGGGGTTAGCGGGGAGATATCGTGGGGTTGTTGGACTGTGTCGAGAAGCGTGTCGCGTGCTTCGAGGTAGCGGTCGTAGAGCTGGAGGATTTCAGCTGGGCTTGCGATAGGGCCGGTTTCTTCGTCCTCGTTGGATTTGGTGGGCGAAGAGGTGTCGTTGCTTTCTTCCGCTTGTGCGTCGCCAATCAGTGCCAGTTGGGCTTCGATCCATCCGATCAGCTCGTTTCTTGCTTGCTGTAGCGCGTGCAGCTCAGAGGTTCCGCTTCCTTGCTGTTCTGCCACCAAGTCTTGCCTCTCGCAGCTCTCAATGGTAGACTTTGCTTTCAGAATCGCCTTCTTCAGCTCCACGACTCTCATCTCGCCCTCCTCCCTTCCACCACCGCCACCGCCACCCACCAAACCCCTCTGACTTGGAAGCACAGGCACATCTCCCACAGTCTTCTTGACAACATCGTCAATTTTCGCCCCAACAACGCCCTCGCCAGCCCTCTCAACAGCACCCACCGCCTTCTCCACAGCACCCAACTTCCTCCTCCTCTCCCTCGCCCTAAGCAAAACCATCAAATCGCCACCCTCACCCTCATCCTTCTCAGCACCAGAACCAGTAGCAGCACCGCCAGCATTCCTAGCCGCAACATCTAGCTCCGCCCTCAAACCCTCATATCTCTCCCTCGCCACCTGATGCGCTCTCAAAGCCCGCCAGTAAGCCCTGCGGACGCCCGTGACGCTGGCTGGTGGTTCCGGCAGAGTCTGCGTGAGAGGAGGATTGGTGAGGTTTGCCAGAGAGAGAGTTTGCGTGGCCTCGAGGCGGAGCTGGCGTTCGAGATGGGAGTGCAGGGATTGCCGGATGGATGAAACGGAAGGCCGGGGGAGGATGTAGGGGTCGAGGGCTTGGGAGACGATCGGGCAGGGGGCAGCCATGGTTGTGTGATTCTGGATTGAGTGTTGCTGTAGTCCGCCAATTCTATTGTTTTTGCCTTTTCTTGTTTTCGATAATGTATTTCAATTCAGAAGGTTTGGTGTTTCATGTTGGGAGTGAAGTTGTGGATTGAAGCGTTTGTTTGTTTGTGGGGTTGCGGGGAAGGAAGGAAAAGGAGGTTTACGAATCGTAAAAATAACGATGATACAGAACATGATCTTGCCAGTCGCGCTTCCATTTACCGTGATAAAATGGCACGTGATGTTCTGTTGCTGCAGCGAATTTTCGACGCATAAAATTAAGAGCATTGTCGTTACAACGGTTACACTGGTATAATGCTATATCTACGTCTAAGGACGACATCACCGACGACAGTTCATCCAAGTTTACTCATCCGCTCCTCTACCTCCTTCACCCAGCTTTGCACAAATTTGCCGTTCCTGCCATTTGCCTCGTCGGCCTGCCTGATCGCGTTCTCGACCTTCTCAAGTCCCTGGCGCCATTCTTTCAGCTCCTTATCGAAATCGGCCTGACTCTTCTCGACATCTTCCAACTCGCCTGCTGCATTTGCTGCACCGGCATGAAGAGTGTGCAGGCTGCGTAGGCGATCAAGCAAGGCAGGTACTGTGGGCGAGAGTGATTGCAGAGTCGGTAGTAGGTTGTGGAGAGCTCGGAGTTTCTCGACGTCTACTGGAGACATGCCATGCTGTGCCGTTTCAGAAGTGGGTGTAGTTGTGCCGCTCGATTGCGGCTGCGCTGTTGAATCGCTCGACGGTTGCGACAGCTGTTCTGCTTCCTCTTTGAGCTTCCTGATCCGCGCACTTGCAGCTTCGAGACTTGCGAGCGAGGAGGCGTTCATGAGAGCGCCAAATTGCCGATCCAGTAGCGCAAGAGAAGGCAGCAGTGGCGTCTCTGGCGCACCTCCATCTAGACTGGCCAGCCCTAAGCTCTTCTCAAGCACGCTCAGTCGCGCATCAAAATCTGCCACGCCTTTGCTGGTCTCTTCGTTCACTTTCTCGCCTTCATTCTCCCCGTCTCGTGTCCTTGCGTCTCTTCCCTTGCTCGTCTGTAATCCCTCCAGCACCCTCCTCAGTCCCTCCATGTCTCCCTCACCCACAGCTCCGTCTCCGTTCGCTCCTTCGGCCAGTACTCGACACTCTTCGACTTCCCTCTTCAAGCGAGCGACTCTTTCTCCCAAGGTCTCGTTGTCCTCCCTTCGCGAAACTTGGCTCACCCTGTACCCGCGTCCGCCCAGCCCGCCAACACGATCTCCAAATCTGCCATCTTTGATTTCTACTCCCGTGCCCTCTCGTGTGAACCTTGCGCGCGCATGGCCCGGTCTTAGTCGCCGCCGTGACACAATACCGCTTTCGCTTTCGCTGTCGTGTTCCGAGTCTGTGGTTGCGGATGTGGAGGTTGTGTCGTCTACTTCTGAGGGAGCGGTGTGATGGGTAGTAGAGGTGTCGTCTGTGAGCTCTGGTGTTTCGTAGACGTCGGGCGCAGTGTCGTAGCCTGGCAATGCAGCGAGGCGGGAAGGTGCAGCCATTTTGGCGGAGAGTGTGTTGATGTTGTCTTGAGCTTTGGGGAGTCTGGATTGGATGTTCTTTGCTGCTTGTCGGAGTTCTTTCTAACTGCGAGGGTCCCGTGTTGTGATCAATGCGCGAGTAGCTCTTCGCGTGTGGTGGTGCACGTAGCTTGCCTATACATGTACATGTATGTATTGTGCATGTATCTGCAAGCTAGGTACCTACATGTAAAGCTGCACGGTGTTTCAATCAACACAGCTGCAGGGTTAGGGTCTGCGTGAAACCTTAAGTGGGTTTGAGTTTGTCGCTCCACGTTTCTTGTCATTCGTGACACGCCCAGCGGAACGATGTGAGTAATGATAGAGGTAGATAACAACTTGAATTATTTATGATATAGAGAATTACATCCTTTGCCGCCTCTCATTGACAAAGTAGTTCTTACTTCATATCTACAATGGCCGATCTCGAAGTACCAGAGACTCACGTTCTGGCAGTTGCCAGCCATGTGGGTGTTTTCAACGCAGGAACGATAGATTTGCAAATGCTGACAATCGTCTAAGGTCACATCCGGGTAAGTCGCCACAGTATACAGGAATGCTGTCATATCTACCACTGAGATCAATGGCTGAGTCGAACCAAGTTATGTCGGCAACACAATGGCCACCTTCTGCATGCAGACCCTGGGCTGTGAGGTCTCTGCCATTCATACCGTCAATTACAGTCAGTGTCTTCTCATGGTCCAGATCTTTCGTGAACGATTGATCTCACACGCTCGCAGGTAACCACGTCGCCTACAGACGATTCAATGGCCGCAAGTCCACTCCTGAAGAAGTGGCCTCCCTCTACGCCGGCCTCAAGAATGCACGTCTGGATGATTTCGACATGATGCTCTCGGGCTACTGCCCTTCCGCAGCGTTGGTTCAGGAAGTTGGCAAGATTGGCCGTGAGTTGCGTGAGAAAGCTTCTCCCGGCAAATTCTTCTGGGTGCTCGACCCAGTTATGGGCGACAACGGCCGCATCTACGTTGCAGAAGACACGATCCCAGTCTACAAGGACCTGCTGAAAGATGCGGATCTCATCCTTCCTAACCAGTTCGAAGCCGAGCTACTCTCAGACGTCAAGATTACCGATCTCAAATCAATGCACGCCGCTATCGAAATCTTGCACGACAGATATCAGATCCCCCACGTTCTGATCACGTCTATCCGCCTGCCAGCATCGACTTCACCAACGCCTTCTACTTTCGAACAAGACCTCTCAGCTACTGCAAGGCTATCCGTGGTTGGCAGCACACGCACATCAGACAGCAAGCCGCGTCTCTTCAGCATCACCGTGCCCTCGTTGCCAATCTTCTTCTCCGGAACAGGTGACATGTTCGCCGCACTCATGGTCTCACGTCTCAGGCAGGAAGCCGCAGGCGCCGGCTTGCTGGAGACTTCTAGCTGGCGTAGCCCAGATGGAGTGGCGCCACAGGATTTGCCCCTTGCAAAAGCAGCTGAGAAAGTGCTGGCTTCGATGCACGTGGTGCTGAAAGACACGGCGGAGAAGTACGAGCAGGAAGTTGCCGCTATCGGTAGCGAAAAAGCAGAGGGATCAGAGGAAGAGATTGAGACTTCACGGCATCTGAGACTCACCAAAGCGGCTGAGGTCAGAGTTGTCAGAAACGCGAAGTCGCTGAGAGAGCCGCCTGTTCTTGATGGATTTAGCGCTAAGACTGTTGAGCTAAATGGTGATGGTCTATAGAGACATAGATTGCCAGTGTTGGGACTCGATTGGACACATGTTGTTCTTGCAACTAATGGAACTCGTGTAGCCAATTTTTATATGCACACGACGTGCCTTGTACTACACTACCACTTCGACAAACGAATTTCCGGCGAGATCCGGCCATTGGCACTTTGTACACGGTCCAAAGGAATATCGTCTGAGTTCCTTTCGATGACTGTTGATGCGTGCCTGCTGGACTCTTTTCTGTGACCGTCCGAGATAGGGTGAAACAGGCTGTGGTCCGAATCGTTATCTTCAGAACGCAGCCGTGTTGCAGGACGGCTGTGCTTCGCATTAGAGGCATAGTCCTGCGTACCATGGGCGTATGACGACTGCGACTGTCCCTTTCTAAAGAAGAAAGTATGCATGGGCCCTATGTTGCTGGCTATGAGACCAATGTTGGCTTCGAACCTGGTTGCTTGTCAGTGCGGACCGACTGTAAATGGAATGATAATACTTACGTCATCCATGTTCCGGTACGTGTATAGTCATCTGTAAAAAAAAATAAGGTAAGTTTGTTGCGCAAGTCGCAGGACTCGATATACTGACAAGTTGTATCGCTGAGGCCGAGACTTAGTGAGGTTGCTCTTAAGATGGCAAATATGAATGCACTGTTGAAGAATTAGCAGCGTCACTCGCACACACATCGGAAGCAACCCTTACATCCCACCGAGAGCCATCAGCACGCCGACTGCAGTCTTCTTCCGGGGAGACAACTGTAGACTCCAGAGAATCGGAAATGGCAACAGTGAGCATACAAGATCAGTAAAGACCGAAATAGCTGGGATTATGTTAGCTCCATCGATACCCTACATTGCAACCAGGAGAGACAGACGTACCAGCTTGCACCCAAATTGAGTATATGCGGAACGTCGGGGCTCGACATTTCCCACTGCTCCGGTTCCAGTAAGCAGAGACTGGTTTGCACTCTGCTAGTAGCGCTGCGCAAGCAACTGTCGTGCTTGTTAAAATCAGAGCAACGACAATGCCCGAAGCCCAGCGCAGGACTGCAGTGCTCTTGACTCGCAGGACCAACAAGCAGACAGAGATCTTGATGAAGAAGAGCGCCCAGAACAGTACGATCTGGTTGATCAAGCTGTACCGTCCAATATCCGCGATCGATTCATTATCGAGGGCGCAGACGTGGCGGCCTTTTCCATGCTTGACACCAACTATGCTCAGAGCATTGAGGACGATTGTGAGTATCGCCGCGACGAGGATCGTCCAGTCATCCGATCCTAGGGATTTTCTGCGGGCCCAGAGTCGTAGTGCTGTTGTGATGGCGCTTGGCACGATGCAGAATGCTGCTGGGATGAGGAGCACATTACCAATGTTGTCGTCCGTGGCGCAAGGTAATGTGGAAGCCATAGTGGTCCCAAAGGTGAGGACTACAGGCGGGCCGTGAAGCGTTAATCAGGTATACAGAAGCATGATGACAAAACGAACTCGCGGAGCTCATCCCATGCCTCCTCGTATTGTTGTTCGAAGGAAGGGAAATTATAGGACTCGCCTGATGAGGCTCCTTTCATCGACCATTCCCGCCGGTGCTACAGGATACAGTACCTGGACTAGCTGCAGCAATGTGCCCTGGCGACTACATCAGTCGTCTAAGAGTAGTGCGTAGGCGATGAACATCGATGCTTGTGGTCTGGCTTCAAAGTCGGTACTGCTCGGCGAATTCTCAGATGACAGTACAGACTTTGGAATTAGACCACGAGCGAGGCTACTATGGGTTGTTCCGCGCCCCAGCGGATGATGTGTATAATCGACGTACAGAGCAGGGATCATGTGCAAGGACTTGACGGGATTGCACGTGCTGGCTTGGTGGCTCGCAGGATTCGCATGAAGCATAGGAGGTAGTTCCGTTCGTATGTATTTACAGCTCACCTTCGGTCTTGAGTGCCTCCGAGGTCTTTTTGTGAAGGAATGGTCATGGCCAGCCATGCGATTTTGCTGGTCTCGGTATGAGTATAAGGATACCGGATAGTAGTACTCGGACTAGTCTGATTAATAGTGTAAAGGATCGATTTATCATGTATCAGCTTGAATTCCATGCCAGGTCAGGGCATGTCTCGTGTAGAGGATCTGGATGAGGAAGCGTGTTGACAGGTCCAGCAGGTATAGCAGTGCACGTTCAACGCAACATGGGTCAGCGCTGACGCAGGCCGTGAAGATCGTTCATCTGCGCTCATTGGAAGATTGCGAAGAGGAATCCTTGAGGCCGAAGGAGCCACCCAACTTCTGCGGCGTTTTTGTTTGGAAGGCCTGGCTCCGCAAGTTGTCAGCATGTTGAATGCTCGAATCGAATCGTATTCGGAATGCTTCCAGTCTTTGAGCTTTCGAGTGAAAATGTCGCCTCTCATAGAAGAAGCACCATATTCTGTCGATGCTGGAGGTTTCAACCCCTTCGAGATGCAGATCGAATGGTTTGCAGATCTGGCCTTGGCACCCGGCACCATCCGCCAACTCATCCCGAACTCCCCATCATCGCCGTCTTATGTCCAGGCATCATTTCAAGAATCATGATTCATGTACCATTTCGTCAGACATCGCACCCAGAAGGATCGCACTATATACCATCGAGCTAGGATGTGTCCCCAAGCGAGATTGGACAGGCTTTGAGCCCTGCTGGGCGGACTTGAGCCCACGAGGCCCACCTTCCAACACCAGCTTGCCTCGCAGTCTAGCTTCAAAGTCCGTACTACTTGTCCTGCCAGTGGGATGACAGTACAGATTTTGATCCTAGACCATAAGCTCGCTAATCATGCAGATTGGCACAGGCGCGGCAGGTACCATGACACCTACTACAACTGCCGAAGCCCTTACAGCTACTATGCGCTGTACGCTGGTGTGTGAGATGCTGTTGCCGTTAAGAGGCTGAGTGTTTGTTCAACTTGCTATTTTGCACTTCGACCCAAAGTTTTACTGTAGTGCTGCCACTTTCCCATTGAAGCACACGCTCAGACGCCACTGCTAATTGTGTTGCACGCTTACGAGAATGTTAGCCTCATACCTAGTTGCATCGCTAATTCCATTGGCTGCAGCCGTTGCTGTACCTCAGCAAACTTATGACTTTGTAAGCATGGCGGTGCCCCAGGCAGCGTCAAACGATTGCTGACATGGTCTTCATCATCTAGATTGTCGTGGGTGGCGGTACAGCCGGTGTGGCGTTCGCTACGCGTCTCAGCCAGAGACTGGCAAACTCCTCGGTCCTTATCATCGAAGCTGGGCCCGACGGCCGTGATGAAGCGGGCATCTACATTCCTGGTCGCAAAGGATCGATCCTCGGAAGCAAGTACGACTGGAATTTTACGTCCATACCGCAAGCTGGTGCCAATGGCCGCGCCATTGGGCAAAACCGAGGTCGCGTCCTCGGCGGAAGCTCTGCTCTCAACCTACTCTCTTGGGACCGTGGCGCTGCGGCAGACTATGATGCATGGGAAGAACTGGGCAGTCCGGGCTGGAACGCGAACTCTATGTTCTCGGCGATCAGACAAGCAGAAGAGTACCACATCACACCCGCCATTGGGTCCGCTGAACTTGAAGGCTATGGCGAAAATGGCCCGATCAATTTCGTGATCAATCGTCTAGCCCCTCCTCAGCAGGAGCATTTCTTCCCTGCAATGCAGAGCCTCGGTCTCTCTCAGACTGACCGCTACCTCGATGGAGAATTGATCGGATATATGCGCCATACCAGCAATATCCAGCCATCTAACTACACCAGATCGTACAGTACAGCTTACCTAGCTGATGCGCCAAACAACTTACATGTCCTACTGGAGACAGAGGTCGCCAAAGTCAACATCAACAACGCCACCCGTGCCACTGGCGTCACACTCAAAGATGGAACAACTATCAACGCCAGCAAAGAAGTAATTCTCTCAGCCGGCACAATCCAGTCCGCACAGCTGCTCGAACTGTCTGGCGTGGGCCAAAAAGCTGTTCTTGAAGCCGCTGGTGTGAAGCAGAAAGTCGAGCTGTCCGGCGTCGGCGAAAACTTACAAGACCACGTCAGGATCGTCAACACATACCAGCTTCGCGACAACTACACCACTCCGGATATTCTACGCCTGAACGCATCTTACGCTGCTGAACAACTGGCACTATGGCGCCAGAACAAAACAGGTCTTTACGACAGCACATCCAGTGGCTACGCATACTTACAGTGGGATCAGATCCTTGACGACACTTCATCGCTCGTAGCACGTGCCAACTCGTCGGCCAATACGTCTAACGTGATCGACGTCAAGAAACTGCAGAACCTCGAAGATCTCTCCAGACTCGTTCCACAAGCCGAAGTTCTCTTTTCAGACGGCTACCTAGGAGCCAAAGGCTACCCTGTAGCCAACAGTTCCCTCTACGGTAGCAGTTTCTTTGCCCTCATTGGCGTCCTTCAGCACCCTCTCTCGCGCGGCAGCTCCCACATCACCAGTGCCAACTTCACGGCGAAGCCCCGCTTCGATCCCATTTACCTCAGCAGCTCATACGATTTGTATGGCGTTGCGCATATCGCAAAATACTTGCGTAAAATTGCGCAGACTCCGCCGATGAGCTATGCCTGGACAGCGGAGTACGAGCCGGGTCTTGACGTCGTGAGCACAGACGAGGACTGGCTTGATTATGCGCGCAGTAACATGGCTAGCATTTGGCATCCGGTGGGAACTTGTGCCATGCTTCCTCAGGAGGACGGCGGCGTCGTCAACGCCGAACTGAAAGTGTACGGCGTACAAGGTCTGCGCGTTGTCGACGCGAGCATCATGCCGGCGCTCGTTAGTGGGCACATCCAGAGCGGCGTGTATGGAATTGCTGAACGAGCTGCGCAGATTGTCGCTGAAGCGTGGGCATAATCTCAATGGTATATACCCGGAATTGATATCACGAACAAATTGTGGCACTAAGGTTGACTAAAAAGGATTTAGGAGACGTTCCGCGCTATGTACAAGAGTCCTATAGCAGCCTACCATGGTGTACGCCCTCGCGGTTTAATATCAGACTCCACACCGCTTGCCCTGCCGCTGACAGGCCACCAGCACGGACTTTGGACTCAGACCGCGAGACACCTTGGACTTCAGGTTATTAAGACAGCAAGTAGCGTCACGAGAAAAAACGAAGTGTGGAAACACAGTCTGGACGTTTGAAAAAATTGCTTCATTGTTGATGGTCCTGAATCTAAAAAAGTGTGTGTGATAGAAAGCGCCAAAGTTGACTATGCTGATATGCAGTCGCATCTAGTGCGACAGAAGTGAAGAGCTCACGGCTCCTCGCCTTCCTCTTCGGACTCCGTCAATGCATGCGAACATGCATCGCTTGTCCGCCGGAACATCCTAGGCTCCATTTAAGCCTTGTTGAACTTGCCAGCAACGCACTGGGTGACAATCTTCCTGTCAGTCCAGCTGCTGCCGCTCTTGGTAGGAGTCTCAGTGAGCTCGTAGCTAGCATCGAACTTGCCAGCAGACCAGCCGGTCCAGCCAAGGTAGACGTCAGAGTACTTGTTCATCGCATCGAACTGCTCGCAGAGCGCGGTCAAGCAGGAAGCGTCGTCGGAGCCACCGGTCTCGGTGAGGATGGCCTGGCGCTTGTTGGTGCGGAGCCAGGCGCCAAGGGTGTTGAAGGCGTCGACGTTGTTGGTGGT
>Ga0265797_10002201_pt1 | contig 33175 bp, 31 predicted proteins | sample P2T30metagenome_FD_192433 | JGI IMG/M metagenome (GOLD analysis project Ga0265797, IMG submission 192433) | Plant litter microbial communities from East Loma Ridge, Irvine, California - P2 T30 | ecosystem: Environmental > Terrestrial > Plant litter > Unclassified | place: USA: California... | reverse complement strand
CGCTTGACGGCGCCACGCGCGGTATCGGCCTGTCGATCGTGCACGGTCTGGTAACGAAGCTCGGCGGGCACATCGCCTGCCGCAGCTCGCACGCCGGCACCGCCTTTGAAATCCTTCTGCCGGCGTTTTCCGGCGCCGGTACCGCGCTCGCGCTGCCGGCGCGCGCGCTCGGTTCCGCCTGACGCCTATGCCCGTGCATCCCGCCAATCCGGCCGCCCCGATGTTTTCCGGCGAACTGACACCGTTTTCCTCGAATCCCGAGGCCGACAGCCAGCCACGCCTGTTGCTGGTCGACGACGAACCGCGCCTGCTGGCGTCGCTGTACGAACTGCTGCAGGGACGCGGCTACCGCCTAACCACCGCGCCGTCCGGCACCGAGGCCCTCGAGCAGCTCTCGCGCCAGCGCTTCGACCTGGTGCTGCTCGACCTGCGCCTGCCGGATATCGGCGGCCACCAGATCATGGACTTCATCAACGAGCGCAGCATCGACGCCGACGTGATCGTGATGAGCGGCGAAGTCGGGATCGACGCCGCCATCGGCGCCCTGAAACGCGGCGCCTACAGCTATCTGCGCAAGCCCTACAGCCGCGAAGAGCTGCTCAGCACTGTCAGCCACGCGCTGGCGCAGCGCCGCCTGGCGGCCGAAAATGCGCGCATCGCCAGCCAGCTTGAAAATTCCGAGAAGATGTACCGCTACCTGGTCGATTCGTCGCCGGACATCATCTATACGCTGAACCATGAAGGGCGCTTCACGTTCGTCAATGACCGCGCCTACCAGCTGCTCGGCTACACGCGCGAAGAGCTGATCGGCCAGCATTACTCGATCGTGGTGCACGAGGAAGACTCCGAGCGCGCGCGCTACGTGTTCAACGAGCGCCGGGTCGACGAACGCGCCTCGCGCAACGTCGAGCTGCGCCTGAAGTGCCGCGGCGGGAACAGCCACGACCGCACCTTCAACACCACCCTGATGACGATCTCGCTCAATGCGATCGGCATGCACGTGCCCGATCAAGAGGTCAAGAAGCTCGAGTTCTTCGGCACCTACGGCGTGGCGCGCGACATCACCGACCGCAAGCGCGCCGAAGAAGTCATCTCGTACCAGGCCTTCCACGACATCCTGACCGACCTGCCGAACCGGATCCTGTTCAAGGACCGCCTGGGCCTGGCCGTGATCCAGGCCAAGCGCAAGAAGACCGAACTGGCGGTGATGTTCATCGACCTCGATCGCTTCAAGCTGGTGAACGATACGCTCGGCCACGTCAAGGGCGACGAACTGCTGCAGCAGGCTGCAAACCGGCTCAAGGAATGCCTGCGCAAGGGCGACACGCTGGCGCGCCAGGGCGGCGACGAATTCACCATCGTGCTGCCCGAACTGCATCACCACGACGACGCGCGCATGGTGGCCGACAAGTTCCTCGAAGTGCTGCAGGCGCCGTTCGACCTCGATGGCCACCAGGTGCACATCTCGGCCTCGATCGGCATCGCGATCTACCCGAAAGACGGCGAATCGATCGACGAGCTGCTGCGCCATGCCGACATCGCGATGTACCAGGTGAAAGCGCTGGGCAAGAACGGCCACAGCTTCTATCACGACTCGATGCTGGAAGTGTCGCACCAGAAGATCGCGCTCGAACAGGCGCTGCGGCGCGCGCTCGAGCACGACGAACTCGAGATGTACTACCAGCCGCAGGTCGACGCCCTGAGCGGACGGATCGTCGGCGCCGAAGCGCTGATGCGCTGGAACCACCCCACCCGTGGCCTGCTCTCGGCCGGCGAATTCTTGCCGTTCGCCGAAGAGAACGGCCTGATGCTGCCGATCTCTGACTGGATGATCGGCGCCCTGTGCCGCGACATGCTCAAGTGGAACGCGGCCGGCAACAGCGACGTGCGCCTGTCGCTCAACGTCTCGCCGCAGTACCTCGATCGCGGCGACTTCTTCGAGAAGATGCGCAGCGCGCTGGCGCGCTACGGCATTTCGCCGAGCCAGATCGAGGTCGAGATCACCGAGAACATCTGCATCCGCAATCCGCAGTACGCAATCGAACAGCTCAACAAACTGTGCCAGCTGGGGGTGTCGATCGCGATCGACGACTTCGGCACCGGCTACTCGTCGCTGTCGTACCTGCACCGCTTCCCGATCCACACCGTCAAGATCGACCAGTCGTTCGTGCACGAGATCCATGAAGAGAACGGCCATTATCCGGTGATCCTGGCAATCATCTCGATCGCGCGCGGCCTTGGCCTGAACCTGGTCGCCGAAGGCGTCGAGACCGAAGAGCAGGCGCGCTACCTGCGCGCCAACGGCTGCCTGACGATGCAGGGCTACCTGTTCTATCGCCCGATTGCGCTGCACGAATTCATGGGCGCGCTGCGCACCCGGCAGAGCGCGCAGTCAAGCGCCAACCAGCGCGCGGTACAGGCGTAACACCGATGTTCGATTTGCCGGCACGGACAAGCGACGCTGCGCCACAGCCAGCGGCGCATGCGAGCGCGCAGGCCGGCGCCTGTTCATCCGAATTCCTGCGCGTGAAAGCGCTGGCCGAGCGCGGCGTGGCCCAGGCCCAGCACAGCCTGGGCTTCATGTACGTGAATGGCGAGGGTGCGCCGCAGAACAGCGAACTGGCCGTGGCCTGGTACCGCATGGCCGCGTCGTCCGGCCTGGCGCAGGCCCAGTACAACCTGGGCGTGATGTACCAGAAGGGCCAGGGCGTGGCGCAAGACACGGTGCAGGCGCTCGACTGGTACGAGCGCGCGGCAGGCCAGGGCTATGCGCCGGCCCAGTACAACCTGGGCTGGCTGTACGCCAAGGGCCAGGGCGTGGCGGCCGACGTGACGCGCGCACTGCACTGGTTCACCCAGGCCGCCGAGCAGGGCGAGCCGGGCGCGCAGCACAACCTGGGCATAATGTACGAGACCGGCAAGGGCGTGGCGCAGGATCAGGAGGCGGCGCTGGCGTGGTACCGGCGCGCCGCCGGGCAGGGTTACGCGCGCGCCCAGTTCAACCTGGCGCTGCGTTACGACAGCGGCCAGGGCGTGGCGCGCGATCCGGCGCAGGCGCTGGCGTGGCTGCGCAAGGCCGCCAGCCAGGGCCATGCGCCGGCCCAGTTCAACCTCGGCCTGCGCTACGACAAGGGCCAGGACCTGGCCCACGACGGCGCCCAGGCCGCGCTCTGGTACGAGCGCGCCGCCGCACAGGATCACGCCAGCTCGCAGTTCAACCTGGCATTGATGTACGACGCCGGGCATGGCGTGGCGCGCGACGAAGCGCTGGCGCTGGCCTGGTACCGGCGCGCCGCCGACCTGGGCCACGCCGGCGCCCAGGACAGCCTCGGCATGCGCCATGAGCACGGCCAGGGCCTGGCGAGCGACCCGGCGCAGGCGGCAAGCTGGTACCGGCGCGCCGCCGAACAGGGCTTGCCGGCCGCGCAATACCATCTGGGCCAGCTGCTCGACGTCGGCAACGGCGTGGCGCAAGACCAGCAACAAGCCACGGCCTGGTACCGCCAGGCGGCCGAGCAGGGCCACCTGCGCGCCCAGTTCGACCTTGGCCTGCGCTACGAAGGCGGGGTCGGGGTGGCGCCGGATGCGCGCCAGGCCTTGATCTGGTACCGGCGCGCGGCGGCCCAGGATTATGCGCCGGCCCAGTACATGGTGGGCGCCCTGATCGACCGGCTCGACGCCGGCGCGCCGAGCGAAGCGGCCGACTGGTTTCACAAGGCGGCCGAGCAGGGACACGCACTGGCGCAGTTCGAACTGGCCTTGCGCTACGACTGCGGCAAGGGCGTCGAGCGCGATTACGAAGCCGCCCATTTCTGGTACCTGTGCGCCGCGCGCCAGGGCCATGCGCGGGCCCAGTTCAACCTTGGCGTGATGTACGCGGCGGGACAGGGCGCGCAGCGCGACCTGGTCGAGGCGTATGCCTGGCTGCACCGGGCCAGCGCCGCCAGCGTTGGCCCGGCAGCCGGCTACCTGGACAAGATCGCCGCGCAGATGGCGCCGCAGCTACTGGCGCAGGCACAGCGTTTGCTGTAGGGTTGGCGGCTTTGCCGTCCACCTTACGTTCAATGAAAAAGCTGATCCTGCCCCTCATGCTCGGCCTGGCCGCGGCTGCGTCGATCACGGCCCACGCCGCACCCGCCGCATCTGCCACCAAACCGGTCGTTTTCGACCGCGCCGCCTACGCCATCGATTACAAGAAGTTTGTCTTGCCCAACGGCCTGACGCTGCTGGTGCATACCGACCGCAGCGTGCCGGTGGTGGGCGTGAACATGTGGTACCACGTCGGCTCGCGCAACGAAAAGCGCGGCAAGACCGGCTTTGCGCACCTGTTCGAACACTTCTTCTTCAACGGCTCCGAAAACTACCCGCATGGTTTTCGCGAGGCGATGGACGACCTGGGCGCCAACAACCGCAACGGCACCACCAACACCGACCGCACCAACTTCTTCGAGGACGTGCCGACGTCCGCCCTGGAGCGCACGCTGTTCCTGGAATCGGACCGCATGGGCTTTTTGGGCAACTACATCTCGCAGGCGATGCTCGAGCGCGAGCGCGGCGTGGTGCAGAACGAAAAGCGCCAGGGCGAGAACCAGCCCTACGGGCGCGTGCGGCTTGAAGTCGCGGCCAAGATGTTCCCGTACTCGCACCCGTATTCGTGGTCGACCATCGGCAGCATGGAAGACCTGGCGGCAGCCTCGCTGGACGACATCAAGGAGTGGTACCGCACTTATTATGGCCCCAACAATGCGGTGATTTCGCTGGCCGGCGACATCACGCCGGAGCGCGCCTATGAGCTGGTGAACCGCTACTTCGGCGCGATCCCACCGGGCCCGCCGCTGCCGCGCCTGGAGGCGTGGATACCGCAACTCGAGCGCGACATCCGCGACGAGATGCAAGACCACGTGCCGCAGGTGCGCATCTACCGCAGCTGGCACGTCTCGAGCTGGCGCGACGCCGACACCCAGCGCCTGAATTTGCTGGCCGGCGTGCTGGCCGGCTCCAAGAGCGCGCGCCTGGACCGCAGCCTGGTGTACGAGAAGGGCCTGGCAACCAATGTTGCGGCGTATGTCAGCGAGCGCGAACTGGGCGGCACCTTCGATATCGTCGCTACCCTCAAGCCAGGCGCCGACTCGCTGGCGGTGGAACGCGAGATCGAGCGCGTGCTGGCCGAGCTGCTGGCCAAGGGCCCGACCGCGGCAGAACTGGCGCGCGTGAAGACGCGCGAGCTGGCCGACTTCTCGCGCAGCCTGGAGCGCCTGGGCGGCTTCGGCGGCCGTTCCGACGTGCTGGCCGAAAGCATGACCTACGGCGGCAAGCCGGACGCCTATCTCGACCGCATGGCGCTGTTCGCCGACTCGACCCCGGCGCAAGTGCAGGATGCCGGCCAGCGCTGGCTGCGCGGCCATCATTACACGATGACGGTGCGTCCGGCGCCGAAGCTGGTCGCGAGCGCGTCAGACATCGACCGCAAGCAGCTGCCGGCCCTGGGCGAGGCGCCGGACGTGACGTTCCCGGCGCTGCAGCGCGCGCAACTCAAGAACGGCGTGAAAGTGGTGCTGCTCGAACGCCATTCGGCGCCGATCGTCAACGTGGCGCTGGCGGTCGACGCCGGCGCCGCATCCGACAGCGCGGCGCACGCCGGCACCGCGTCGCTGGCGCTCGACCTGCTCGACAAGGGCAGCAAGACGCGCGACGCGTTCGCGCTGTCGGACGCGCTGGAAAACCTGGGCGCGCGCCTGTCGACGGCGACCACGCCCGACCTGTCATTGGTGCGCCTGCAGGCCACCAGCGCCAACCTGGCGCCGTCGCTCGGCGTGATGGCCGATGCAGCGCTCAATCCAGCCTTCGCGCAGGACCAGTTCGCGCTGCAGAAGAGCCGCCGCCTGGCCCAGATCGGGCAGGAAAAAGCGCAGCCCAACAGCCTGGCGCTGCGCCTGATGCCAGGCCTGCTGTACGGCGCTGAACATGCGTATGGCAAGCCGGCTTCCGGTTTCGAGGCCAGCGTGCAGGGCGTCAGGCGCGATGATTTGGCGGCGTGGCACGCGGCCTGGTTCCGTCCCGCCAGCAGCACGATCGTGGTCACCGGCGACACCAGCATGGCCCAGCTGCTGCCGGCGCTCGAGGCCAGCTTCGGCCGCTGGCAGGGCGGCAGCGCGCCGGCCAAGCAGATGGCAAGCGTGGCGCCGACCGTCGGCAAACGCGTGATCCTGATCGACAAGCCCGATGCGCCGCAATCGACGATCGTCGCGGCGCATGTATCGCAGGCGTATGGCCAGGCGGAAGACCTGGCGATCGAGCCGGTGATGCAGAACTTCGGCGGCATCGCCACCTCGCGCCTGAACCGCAACCTGCGCCTGGACAAGCACTGGAGCTATGGCACCAGCGCGCGCCTGCCGGAAGTACGCGGCCAGCGCCCGTTCTACGTGCTGGCGCCGGTGCAGACCGACAAGACGGTCGAGGCGATGCGCGAAGTGGCGGATGAAGTGCGCGGCGTGGCCGGCGCGCGGCCGCTGGTGGGCGCCGAATACGCGAGCATCATGCGCAATATGACGGCGCGCCTGCCGGGCCGCTTCGGCACGCTCGATGCGCTCGAAGGGGCGGCGCTGTCGACGGTGAACCTGGGGCTGGCGGACGACTACTGGAGCCGCTACGCGGGCGGCGTGCGCGCCTTGTCCGAGCAGCAGCTCGGCGCGGCGGCGGCCAGGTTCGTCAAGCCAGACGAGGTAGTGTGGATCGTGATCGGCGACCTGCGCCGCATCGAAGCCGGCGTGCGCGCGCTGGGCTGGGGTACGGTCAGCGTGGTCGATGCCGATGGCAAGGCGCTGAGGTAAGGACGACGCCAAAGCCGGCATGACGGTTTGATGTCCCATCTTTGAACCGTCAAAGGCGGTGCACGATTGTGCTGACGTGGCAGGCCTCGCGGTCTGTCACGGTATACTGTATGCCCATACAGTCACGCCTGCCCCATGGAACTTACCGACAAGCTCGAAATCCTGGCCGACGCGGCCAAGTACGACGCCTCGTGCGCCAGCAGCGGCGCGCCCAAGCGCGGCTCCGAAGGCAAGGATGGCCTGGGCGCGACCACCGGCATGGGCATCTGCCACAGCTACACGCCCGATGGCCGCTGCGTTTCGCTGCTCAAGATCCTGCTCACCAATTTCTGCATCTACGACTGCCAGTACTGCATCAACCGGCGCAGTTCGAACGTGCCGCGCGCGCGTTTCGCGGTCGAAGAGGTGGTCAAGCTGACGCAGGATTTTTACCTGCGCAACTACATCGATGGTCTGTTCCTGAGTTCAGGCATCATCCAGTCGGCCGACTACACGATGGAGCAGCTGGTGGCGGTGGCGCGCCAGTTGCGCGAAGTGCACCAGTTCCGCGGCTACATCCACCTGAAGACGATTCCCGACGCCGACCCCAAGTTGATCGAGGAAGCAGGGCGCTGGGCCGACCGCCTGTCGGTCAATATTGAACTGCCTACCCACGACAGCGTGACCCGCTTGGCGCCCGAAAAAAGCGTCCATACCATCAAGCTGGCGATGGGCTCGATTCGCCGCAAGCTCGATGAAAAAGCCGAAGAACCCAGGTTGCCCAGCTTCGCGCCGGCCGGCCAGAGCACGCAGATGATCGTCGGCGCCGACGCCAGCGACGACCACACCATCCTCAACACCGCCGAGACGCTGTACGGCAGCTATAAACTCAAGCGCGTCTACTACTCGGCCTTCAGCCCGATCCCGCAGAGTCCCAAGAGCGTGCCGCTGGCGCCGCCGCCGCTGCTGCGCGAACACCGCCTGTACCAGGCCGATTTCCTGCTGCGCGGCTATGGTTTTAGCGCGGTCGAACTGATGCCGCAGAGTGGCAACCTGGCGCTCGACGTCGACCCCAAGCTGGCCTGGGCGCTGTCGAACCGCGACCATTTTCCGATGGACCTGAACCGGGTCGACGCCACCCTGATCGCGCGCATCCCCGGCATCGGCCTGCGCAACGCCAAGCGCCTGGCCGACTTGCGCCGCTTGCGCCGCATCCGCTGGGAAGACCTGTCGCGGCTGCGCTGCAGCCTCAAGAAGCTGGCGCCGTTCGTCATTACCGCCGACTACAAGCCGGCGCAGGGCGCCACCAGTTCCGACCTGCTGCGGCGTCACATGGCCGACGCCGCGCCCCAGCAGATGAACCTGTGGCCTGAGCTGCAGGCGGCATGACAGCCGATCCGCGCGCGCCGGCAGCGAGCGCTCGCGCGGCACCGGCCGGCGCGGCATCGGCCGGCGCGGTGGCGGCGGTGCGCGCCGGCCAGCCGGTGCAGGTGGCCGGCTTCGCCGAATGGCGCACGGCGGCGCGCGAACTGCTGCGCGCCGGCATTGCGCCCGACGCCGTGACCTGGGGCGCGCCCGGCGCCGACCTGTTCTCGGGTGCGCCGGCGTCGAATCCGACTGCGCATAATGGCGGCGAGTCCCAGCCTGAACCGGCGCAGCCCGACTTGCTGGATCCCGTAGCGACAACCACACAAGCAACGCCGCAGCCAGCCAGGCCCGCGCCCACGCCGCAAGTGCCGCGCGCCTTGATGGAGATGCTGCAGAGCGCCGCCTGTTACCGCGATCACGACCGCTGGGCCTTTTTGTACCGGGTGATCTGGCGCTGGCAGCAGGGCCAGCACGACGTGCAGTCGCCGGCCGATCCGGATGGCGCGCGGCTCTACACGATGGTCAAGGCGGTGCGACGCGAGGTGCACGACATGCATGCCTACATCCGATTCCGCGAGCGCCCGGTCGAGGCCGGGGCGCCTCGCTTCGTGGCCTGGTTCGAGCCCAGCCAGGACGTGCTGCCGCAGGTGGCCGAACACTTCGTCGCCCGCATGGGCAAGGTCAGCTGGATGATCGCCACCCCCGACGCCAGCGTGCTGTGGGACGGCGCCACGCTGCACAACACCGGCCCCCTGATGTCGAGCGCGGCCGACCTGGACGACGCTGGAGAAGCGCTGTGGCTGACCTATTACCGCAGCATCTTCAACCCGGCGCGCCTGAACACACAGGTGATGAACAGCCATATCCCGTCGCGCTTCTGGAAGAACCTGCCCGAGGGCGCGCTGGTGCCGTCGCTGGTGAGCCAGGCCAGCCTGGGTGCGCGCCGTATCGGCCAGGTGCAGGCGGTGGGCCGGCGCAGCGGCAGCACGATCCCGATCGCGCCCGAGAAGGCCCAGCCCGAGCGCGACCAGCCATCGAAACTCGATGAATGCCGGCGCTGCGACTTGTGGCAACACGCCACCCAGGCGGTGGGCGGCGAAGGGCCGAAGCACGCGCCCATCATGCTCGTCGGCGAGCAGCCGGGCGACCAGGAAGACCTGGCCGGCCAGCCGTTTGTCGGCCCGGCCGGCAAGCTGCTCGACCAGGTCTTTGCCCAGGCCGGGGTCGAGCGCAAGGGCGTCTACATCACCAACGCCGTCAAGCATTTCAAGTGGGAGCCGCGCGGCAAGCGGCGCCTGCACAAGACGCCGGCCCAGAAGGAAATCGAGGCCTGCCACTACTGGCTCGAAAAAGAGATCGCCGCGCGCAAGCCGAAGGTGATCGTGGCGATGGGCGCAACGGCGCTCAAATCGGTGCTGCAGACCGGCAGCGTGACCCTGAAGGACAGGATCGGCCGGCCGCTGCGCCATGGCGACAGCTGGGTAGTGACGATCTATCACCCCTCGTACGTGCTGCGGGTGCCGGACGAAGCGACCAAGCACGAAGCGTTTTCGGTCATGGTCAAGGGTTTGAAAATGGCCCAGCAACTGCTCGAGCGTCCCGACCTTGCCGAGCCGCCGGACGCATGAGGTCTGCATAAAATATGCACAATATGCAATAGTAATTGATTTGCAACATCCTGTTACACCTGGGTTTTGATGGCCGACATCGCTATAAGCTTGGGGCATTGCCAACAACAGGATGTCTTCATGCGCACACTCGTCGTACCCGCACTTTGCCTGTGCCTGCTGTCCACCCCAGCATCGGCGCAATCGACCGCTGGCGCCGCCCCGGCTGCGGCTACTGAGCAAGCCACTGCGGCAGATGCGGCGTCGGCCGACGCAGTGCCGGAACAGATCCGCGTCGTCGCCCAGCGCCCCGGCCCCGGCATGTGGAAGGTGACCAAAGGCGAGCACGTGTTATGGGTGTTCGGCACCTACGCGCCGCTGCCGAAGGACATGCAATGGCGCTCGCAGCAGGTCGAGGCCGTGATCCGCAATGCGCAGGAATATCTGGCGCCGCCGAGTGCCTCGGCCAAGCCCGGCTTCTTCAAGTCGATCACGCTACTGCCCTCGCTGATCGGGTTGCGCAAGAATCCCGACGGCGCCGTGCTGCGTGACGTGATGCCGGCCGGCGAGTACGCGCGCTGGAGCGAGCTCAAGGCAAAGTATCTGCCTGACAATGACGACGTCGAGCGCGAACGTCCGATCTTCGCCGCCGAAGTGCTGACCCGCGCGGCGCGTCAGCAGGCCGGGTTGTGGAACGAGAATTCGGTGAGCAAGCAGATCCAGGACCTGGTCAAGAAGAGCAAGCTCAAACAGACTTCGTCGACCTTCGAGATCCCGATGGACAATGCGCGCACGGTGCTGAAGAACTTCAAGCAGTCGTCCGCCGGCGACGCCGCCTGCTTGGCGCAGACCATGAAGACGCTCGAGAGCGATATCGCAGCAGCCAGTGCCCGCGCGAATGCCTGGGCCAAGGGCGATATGGATGAAATGCGCAAACTCGATTTCAGCAGTCGCGAGGACGCATGCTTCGGTTCGCTGATGAACAGCGCCGCGTTCGACGCCGAGCCTGAATTCAGGAACATGAAGCTGCGCGCCCATGCGAAGTGGATTGCGTCGGCGGAAAAGGCGCTGGACGCCAATCTGTCGACCTTCGCCATGATGCCGATCGGTGACATTCTTGATCCGAAGGGCGTGGTTGCGGCGCTGGCGGCGAAGGGGTATCAGGTCGAGCAGCCGGAGTAAATCGTGCAACGCGCATGGCGGTGGCATGCGCGGCTCGAGCATTTGTCAAACCTTTGCAAAGGCGCGTAGAATACTGGCAATGCGGGTGTAGCTCAATGGTAGAGCAGAAGCTTCCCAAGCTTACGACGAGGGTTCGATTCCCTTCACCCGCTCCACGCATCAGCCAGCTGACCCCGTCAGCCGAAATCAGGCGATGCTCAGCGCGTGTGCGCTTCCTTGTTCCCATCCCTGAGCACGGTCCAGTTGCTGCTGACGATATCGGTCTCGAGTTCTTCGTGCTGATGGCAAATCCTGCACGTGCGCGTCGCGGCCGCGTCGTTGTATGCCCAGGCATGCGCAGACGGGAAGATCCTGCGCAGGGGCAGGAAGAACGAATGAAGTACTGCGCTGTAGCTCATACAATGCCGATTGTCAGTTAAGTTGATAGCGTAGAGTATAAATTTCCATTGCGCAATCTAGTTGTCGCTTTCTGGTGTAGAGGATTGCTACTCTTGATAAAAAACATAATTTGGCTTAAGTATTGACAACGCTGAGTGGCGACACGCCGATTCAGCGTTCGCTAAGCTGGCCGTTCCCTGTCCAGTCTTGCAAGGAGCGGCATGTCTCCTGATTCCCCACAACGCCGGCGCCTGCTGACTTCGCTGCTTGGCGTGTCCGGCAGCCTGTTGCTGCCACCACTGCACGCTGCGCCGGCGGCCTTGATCACGCGTGCCATCCCTTCCTCGGGCGAGGCAATTCCCGTCATCGGACTGGGCAGCTGGATCACCTTCAACGTCGGCCGCGACCCGCAGGCGCGCGCCGAATGCGCCGCCGTGATGCGCCAGTTCTTCGCCGGTGGCGGGCGGCTGATCGATTCGTCGCCGATGTACGGTTCGGCGCAGGACGTGATCGGCGAAGCGCTTGCAGCCATCAAGCCGGCACGGCTGTTCTCGGCCGACAAGGTCTGGATCAGCGGCGGCGCGCGCGGGCCGGGGCAGATCGAGACGTCGCGTCGGCTGTGGCGGGTGCCGCGTTTCGACCTGCTGCAGGTTCACAATCTGCTGTCGTGGCAAGAACACTTGCCGCAACTGCTGGCGATGAAACGCGAAGGGCGCCTGCGCTACGTCGGCATCACCACCTCGGAGGGGCGGCGCCATGCCGAGATCGAGAACATCATGGCGTCCCAGCCAATCGATTTCGTGCAGGTGTCCTACAACGCACTCGACCGCGACGTGGAGCAACGCATCCTGCCGCTGGCGCGCGAGCGGCGCATCGGCGTGATCGTCAACCGGCCGTTTCGCCAGGGCGACCTGACGCAGGCGCTGGCCGGCAAGCCCTTGCCGGGCTGGGGCGCGGAGATCGGTTGCAGCACCTGGGCTCAGGCCTTGTTGAAATTTATCGTGGCGCATCCGGCCGTTACCTGCGCCATCCCCGCCACATCGAACGTGAATCACGTACGCGAAAATCTGCTGGCCGGCAGCGGCCGCCTGCCTGATGAAGCGCTGCGCAAACGCATCGCACTCGATGCCGGCAGGCTGGCATGAGCCAGTGGTGGACTTATACGCTGTCCGATTTGCTGATGTTCTCGGCGCGCACTTACTGGCGCCTGCTCGAATTACTCAACCGTGAATTATGGCCGCTTCATCTGTTGACCATCGCCGTTGGCATGCTCGTCATGGGCTGCATCCTGCGTCCGGCAGCAAGAGCGCGGCGCAGCGCTTATCTGTTGCTCGGCGCCAGCTGGGCCTGGGTCGGATGGGTCTACCACCTGCAGCGCTATGCCGACATCAACACCGGCGCGCCGTACTTCGCGGCTGGGTTCGCGTTGCAGGCGCTGCTGCTCTGGATCATGTCCTTGCGAACACGCAACTTCGATCCATCGCCGGCACGCTGGCGGATCGGCATTGTGATCGCCAGCGCCGGCGTGCTGCTCTATCCCTTGCTGGCGCTGCTTGACGAGAATGGGTGGCGCCGCGCCGAAGTCTTCGGCATCGCGCCCGATCCCACCGCTATCGCCACGCTCGGCGTGCTGCTGGCCTTGCGCGCGCACCCGATCGCCTGGCTGATCCCGCTCAGCTGGTGCGCTGTGACCAGCGCGACATTGCTGGAGCTGCGCGCATGGCAGGCGTGGGTGCCGGCGGCAATTGCCCTGCTGGCGATAGCGGCCGGGCTGTTGTTGCGTCGCAGAGAGCGCGCACTCAGCTCGAGAGCAGATCCCCCGACCTGAACGAATCCGCGCCCGCCACCTTGCACACGTGCATACCGCGCAGCAGGTGCCGGTGCGCGGTGCTGGCGAACAGCAGTCCGGGCCGCGTCGCCGCTACCGGCGTCACCTTGCCGCTGACCGGATTGACGATGTCGGCGATCGGCTCGCCGGCCGCGACCTGGTCGCCCAGCTGCTTGTGGAACACCAGCACGCCTGCATGCGGCGCGGACAGCGGCTCGACCGCGTCCAGCGGCAGCGGGCTGCAGCGGGAGGCGGGCAGCGGCTGCTGCGCGATAGCGAGCACGCCGGCGTGCGCCAGGTATTGCAGGATCGCGTCGGCGTCCTGGCGTGCATACGCGTACGACACGTCGTGCTCGCCGCGCAGTTCAACCGTGACGGCGACGCAGGATGGCGGGATGTTCGCGTCCGTGAAATGGTCCTGCAGATCCCACCAGACCCGGCTGCAGGCTTCATCGAAGGCTTCACCGCCCGACTCCTTGGCCACCAGCAGCACGCGCGCACCCATCAGGTCGGCCAGCGGCTGCACCGTGTCGGCCAGCGGCGTGCCGGTGTACATGTGCAGCACGGCTTCATTGTCGCAATGCAGGTCGAGCACGATGTCGGCGTCGATCGCCAGCGTGAGCAAGGTCTTCTTGAGCGTGGAGGCATTGTCATGCGGCGTCCAGTCGGCCACCGCACGCCGCGCCTCGGTGCGGATCAAGGCCACGTTGGCGGCCGCATCCTGGCCCAGCCGGCCCGCCAGCGTTTCCTTGAGCTCGTCGGCCACGTGACGGTAGGCACGGTTGAAATTGGTGCCGGTCGAGAGGTCATAACGGCCGAACGGCGCGCCGTGCATCACCTGCGACAGGCCGAGCGGGTTGGCGGCCGGCACCAGGATGATTTCACCGCTGATCTTGCCCTCTGACTCAAGGCGCTCGAGTTCGCCACGCAGGACATGCGCCACCAGCATTGCCGGCACCTCGTCGGCATGGATCGCCGCCTGGATATACACCTTCTTGCCGCTGCCGGGCGTGCCGTAATGGAAGGAGTTCAGGTGCAGGGTAGCGACGTTGTCGTCGATGGCGATCGGGTGTTTCGTCGAATGCATGGATGGCGGCTCCGGCAGGCTGGGAAACAAGAATTATGGCCGATTCCGCCGGGATACTTCGCACGGCCGGCAACGCGGTCTCGGCGGCGTGGCGCTAAGCTATAATGACAGCCGTTTTTTCCTGCATACCACACACTCCCATGTCACTCGAAAAGCCCGCCGACGGTCCGGCACGTTCCATGCTGTACGATCCCACCGAACACCGCATCCGCAGTTTCGTCACCCGTGCGGGACGTCTGTCGACCGGACAGGCGCGCGCATTCGACGAGTTCGGCCCGAAGTTCCTGGTCGACTATAAAAAAGAGCCGCTCGACCTGGCGCAGACCTTTGGCCGCAGCGCCCCGACCATCCTCGAAATCGGCTTCGGCATGGGCGACACCACGGCCCACATCGCGCGCCTGATGCCAGAGAAAAATTTCCTGGGCGTCGAAGTGCACACCCCGGGCGTGGGCAGCCTGCTCAAGCAGATCGGCGAACAGGATATCGGCAACCTGCGCCTGATCCAGCATGACGTGTTCGAAGTGCTGAACCACATGATCGGCGACGCAAGCCTGGCCGGCGTGCACGTGTTCTTCCCCGATCCATGGCACAAGGCGCGCCACAACAAGCGGCGCCTGATCCAGGCGCCGTTCGTTCAGCTGCTGTGCCAGAAGCTAGTACCCGGTGGCTATATCCATTTGGCTACCGACTGGGAAGACTATGCGGTGCAGATGCTCGAAGTGCTCGGCGCCGAGCCGCAATTGCAGAACACCGCGGACGGCTACGCGCCGCAGCCGGCCTACCGTCCGCTGACCAAGTTCGAGAACCGCGGCATCAAGCTGGGCCACGGTGTCTGGGATCTGGTGTTTACCCGCAAGTAATTCAGCGCACAGCGGGGCCGCGGATCGTCGTTCGCGCCCCTGTCTTCGTCGTCCATCGCGCGCCACTGGCAGTGCTGTCCACAGGTTCCTAGACTGAGCTCGTTGCTATACATTAACGAGTACGGAGGACACCATGTGGGCAGGCATTGCAAAGTGGTACAGGGATTGGGACCAGGAACTGCAGTCCCTGCTGCTGCAGCCAGAACTGGCGGCCGCCATGGCGCCCGGCTGGCGCCGCAAGATGGGCGTCAAGATCGCCCTGCTGACGCCGGTCGAGCGTCAGGAGATGTACCGCTTTCAGGTGACGTACCGGGGCGCTGCTTTGTGGCGCGCGCTCGCCAGCTTGTGCCTGGTGTTTTCGGTGACAGGCGCGCTGCTCAAGTTGGCGTATCTGCCCGCGCTTCCCATGTCGCTGGCGCTGCTCGGCGCCAACGGCGTCGGTTTCGCGATGCTCATGGCGATGATCACAGTCTGGTTCAACCATGCCAGCTATGCGCGGCCCGGCCGCAGAATCATCACCGGGGTGCTCGGCGTGATATTGCTCGGTACAGTGTATGGCGCGGCAGTCGCGGTGCTGTTCAAGGATGGCTCGTGGCAAAGCTTCCGTGATCTTTTGCCGAAAGTCCTGACCTACACCGGGATCGCCATGTTGGTGTTGATCGCGCTGCCGGGCTTCCTGCTGGCGACGGTGCGCAACCGCCATTACGACCTGCTGGCGTCTCAGCTTACGCAACAAGCCGAACAGGAACGCCTGGCACGTGAGCTGAGTGAAACCCGGCTGCGCCTGCTGCGCGCGCAGATCGAGCCGCATTTCCTGTTCAATACCCTGGGCGCCGTGCAGCAGCTGGCCGAGCAGGGCGCCCCGCGCGCCGCTGAACTGACGGCGCACCTGATTGATTTCCTGCGCGCCAGCATGAGCGACATGCGTTGCGAGCAAGTGCCGCTGCGTGCCGAATTTCGCCTGGTCGAATCCTACCTGCGCGTGATGCAGGTGCGCATGGGCACGCGCCTGCAGGTCCGGCTGTCACTGCCGGCGGCGCTGGAATCGACGCCGGTGCCGTGCATGATCCTGCTGACGCTGGCCGAGAATGCGATCAAGCACGGCATCGAACCCGCACTGCACGGCGGCGACATCGCGGTGCTGGCCGAAGACTGCGGCGATGTGCTGCGCCTCCAGGTCGTGGACAGCGGCGTCGGCATGAGCGCCACGCCCGGTAACGGCACCGGGCTGCAGAATATCCGTGAGCGCCTGCGCCTGAGCTACGGCGACGCGGCCAGCCTTGCGCTGAGTGAAGCCGAGCCGGGCCTGGCGGTCGAGATCCTGATTCCACGAAAGACCAACGCATGAGCATCAAGGTAGTGATCGCCGAAGACGAACCGCTGATGCGCGAGCGCCTGCTCGGCATGCTGGCCACGGCCTGGCCCGAGGCGCAGGTGGTGGCGGCGCCGGAAAACGGCATCGATGCCTGGGATGCATTTCTCGAACACGCGCCGCAGGTGGTGTTCCTCGATATCCGCATGCCCGGCATGTCGGGGCTGGAAGTGGCGGCGCGTATCGGGCGCCAGGCGCATATTGTGTTCGTCACCGCCTACGACCAGTATGCGGTCGATGCCTTCGACGCCGGCGCGGTCGACTACCTGCTCAAGCCGCTGCAACCAGGCCGCCTGGAGCGGGCTCTGGCGCGCCTGCGCGACAAGCTCGAGCGGCCACCGGGCGACGTCAGCGCGGTCGTGCGCCAACTGGCTGCAGTGCAACCGAAGCGCGAAAAACTCAAATGGCTGAAGGCAACGATTGGCAAGCAGATCCGCCTGATCGACGTCGACGAGGTGCTGTTCTTCCAGGCCGACAGCAAATACACGCGGGTGGTGCTGGCAGGTTCCGAGGCGCTGGTGCGCATTGCGCTGAAAGAATTGACGGGTGGACTGGACCCGGACCGCTTCTGGCAGATCCACCGCGGCACGCTGGTCAATGTGAGCGCGATCCGCGCCGCCGAGCGCATCGACGCCGAACGCATGCAGGTGCTGCTGCGCGGCAGCAGCGAAGTGTTGCCAGTGAGCCGCAGCTTCACCCACCTGTTCCGTGAGTGAAGCTTTTTAGCAATTACATCATCTCGCCGATCAGGGCGACGATCTCGTCGCCATACGACACCAGTTTCTTTTCGCCGACGCCGGACACCCCGCGCAAGGCATCGATCGAGGTCGGCTTGACCTTGGCGATCTCGCGCAGCGTGGCGTCCTGGAACACGACGTAGGCCGGCACGCCATGCTCGCGCGCGGTGCCCATGCGCCATGAGCGCAGGCGGTCGAAGATGGCTTGCTCGGGGCGCGACAGTTCGGTTTCCTCGTAGCTCGAGCGCGACGTGCTCTGGCGCTTGGGCTTGACCGGTTTCTGGTACTGGCGCAATTGAATCTTTTGCTCGCCCTTGAGCACGGGGCGCGCGGCGTCGGTCAGCTTGAGCGAGCTGAAGGCGTCGTGGTCGACCGTCAGCAGTCCCAGTGCAATGGCCTGCCGCGCAATCGCGCGCCACTCTTGCTCGCTGCGATCGGCGCCCACGCCATACACCGTCAGCTTGTCGTGATGCCACTGCGTGATGCGCTCGGTCTGGGCGCCGCGCAATACGTCGATGATATGGCCGGCAGCGAAGCGCTGGTCGACCCGGTACACGGTCGAGAGCAGTTTCTGGACCGGCACCGTGCCGTCAAAACTGACCGGCGGCAACAGGCAGGTATCGCAGTTGCCGCACGGGCCGGAGCGCTCGCCGAAGTAGTCGAGCAGGCGCATGCGCCGGCACGACAAGGTTTCGCACAAGCCCAGCATGGCGTCGAGCTTCATCGACAGCACGCGCTTGAAGGTTTCGTCGGCCTCGGATTCGTCGATCATGCGCCGCTGCAGCACCACGTCTTGCAGGCCATACGCCATCCAGGCGCTGGCGGGACCGCCGTCGCGGCCGGCGCGGCCGGTCTCCTGGTAGTAGCCCTCGATGCTTTTCGGCAGATCGAGGTGGCAGACGAAGCGCACATCGGGCTTGTCGATGCCCATGCCGAAGGCGATGGTGGCGACCATCACGATGTTTTCTTCGCGCAGGAAACGCGCCTGGTTGGCGGCGCGCACCGAGTATTCCATGCCGGCGTGATAGGCCATGGCGCGGATGCCGTTTTCGTTCAGGAAGTCGGCCGTTTCTTCGACTTTTTTACGCGACAGGCAATACACGATGCCCGAATCCTGGGCGTGCTCGGCCTTGATGAAGTCGAGCAGCTGCTTGCGGCCGGTGGTCTTTTCGACGATCGCGTAACGGATGTTGGGGCGGTCGAACGAGGACACGAACTGGCGCGCGTCTTCGAGCTGCAGGCGGTGCGCGATTTCGGCCCGGGTCTGCTGGTCGGCGGTGGCGGTGAGGGCGATGCGCGGCACATCCGGGAAGCGCTCGTGCAGGATCGACAGGCGGATGTATTCGGGGCGGAAATCGTGGCCCCATTGCGACACGCAGTGCGCTTCGTCAATTGCAAACAGCGAAATGCGCGAGGCTTCGAACAGCTCGAGGCAACGCGGCGTCATCAGGCGCTCGGGCGCCACGTACACCAGGTCGATCTCGCCGGTGCGCACCAGGCGCTCGATGCGCATGGCTTCTTCGAAACTCTGGGTCGAATTCAGGAAGGCGGCGCGCACGCCGACTTCTTCGAGCGCGTCGACCTGGTCTTGCATCAGTGCGATCAGGGGCGAGACAACCACGCCGACGCCGTCGCGCAGCAGCGCCGGGATCTGGTAGCACAGCGACTTGCCGCCGCCGGTCGGCATCAGGACCAGGGCGTCGCCGCCACTGGCCACGTGCTCGACGATCTCGCCTTGCTGGCCGCGGAAGGCGGGATAGCCGAAGACGGTCTCGAGCACATGGAGCGCGCGGGCGCCGAGGTCGGCGCCGGTATCGGGATTCATACTTTCTGCTTCAATGAGTTTTACTTGAATAAGTTTGCTTCAGAGGCTGACTGCGCCGGGATTATTCTGCCCAGACAACGAGGCCGAAGTGGCCGGTCAACAGCACCAGAATACCGAATACGATACGGTACCAGGCGAAGATCGTGAAGCCGTGCGTGCTGATGTAGCGCAGCAGCCAGCGCACGCACAGGAAGCCGGCGATGAAGGCGGACACGAAGCCCAGGCCAAACAGCGGCAGGTCGGCCGCCGACAGCAGGTCGCGTTCCTTGTACACCGAGTACACGGTGGCGCCGAGCATGGTTGGCATGGCCAGGAAGAACGAGAATTCGGTGGCCGCCTTGCGCGACAGGCCGAACAGCATGCCGCCAATGATGGTCGAGCCCGACCGGCTGGTGCCGGGGATCAGCGCGAAACACTGGGCGAAGCCGACCTTGAGGGCGTCGAGCGCACTCATGTCGTCCGCCGTTTCCACCCGCGCCGCGGTCGGGTACAGCTTGTGGCGGCGCTCGACCCACAGGATGATCACGCCGCCGACGATCAGGGCAATGGCCACCGGGGTCGGGTAGAACAGCAATTCGGTGATGGTGGCGCTGAACAGCACGCCGGCAATCGCGGCCGGGAAAAATGCCACTACGATGTTGCGTGCAAAACGTTGCTGCACCGGATCCGAACCGAGGCCGCCCAGCACGCGCGCCACGCGGTCGCGGTATTCCCACACCACGGCCAGCACGGCGCCGAGCTGGATCACGATCTTGAAGACAGTGGCCTTGGTGCCGGTGAAGTCGAGCAGGCTGCCCGCCAGGATCAGGTGTCCGGTGGAAGAAATCGGCAGAAATTCAGTGAAGCCCTCGACCAGGCCCATGATGATCGCCTTGATAGCGAGAACAATATCCATGAAAACGATGTGATGTGGAGGTGACTGTGGAGGCGGACTGTGCCTTGAATCGCACAGCGGTGCGGTGCGGGCTCGAAGCTTACCATGAGCACGGCTGCGCTGACGGCAAACTGAGCCGTACAGGATTGTAAGGCAGCTGCAGGAAGGCTGCGTGACGTTTGACGGCAGCGCGCCGGCCTTGGGACGCGTTACATTTTCGCGGTTCGCATGTCACGAAAACGCGTGCTACACTCAAGCCATGAGCACTACAACACTCAAGCAATGAGTCTTATCTTAGTCATCATTCTTGCTGCGCTGGCCTGGGCAGCATGTCATGACCGGCAACTTCCGAATGCCTTGCGCTACCGTCCGTTCCAGGGCCGCGCCTGGCGCTCTTCATTCCCTTCTGCTTCGCGCAAAGACATCCGCGACTTCCTGTCCGTGTTCGGCTCGGCCTGCGCCTTCGGCGACTGCGACAAGCTGCACCTGCGCCCCGACGACCAGGTGCTGGGCGTGGTGCGCGCCGCCAGGCCGTCACGCTGGATGCCCGAAGCGTCCGACGTCGAACCACTGGCGCGCGCCTTGCGCGAGCGCTACGGTGTGCTGCTCGACGACATCTGGCACGATGGCCTGACGCTTGGCGGCCTGTTCCAGCGGGTGCAACAGGCGCGCGGCAAGCCGGCGCTCTGATTCTTGCGCCGCATAGGGTGGCCGGCCGGCGTTACAGCGGCGCCGGCGCCGTTGCCCGTTCCAGTTCGTCCAGCCACAGCATGGCCTGCTGGCGCGTCTCTCCACACATCTCGCGCGATGGCTGCAGGCCGCCGCAAAAGGCCGGCCGCTCAGCTTGCCCAAAGATGCGGCAGCGCTGGTCGGCGCCCAGTTGCACGCACCGTACGCCCGCTGGTTTCCCATTCGGCATGCCGGGAATCGGGCTGGTGATCGACGGCGCGGTGCAGCAGGCGCCGCATTCGGCGCGGCAGGCGAAGGAGTCGGTAGTGGTCATGGTGTGGATGCAATCGGGCGCCGCCAGTATACAGGCCAACCGGACCTGGCGGCAGCTGCTTCGTTTGCACAACACCTGCTTGACTGGGGGTGTTGCGCGGTCTATATTAATTGTTCGTTAGATAATTTCTGGGACGAAACATGGATTGCCAACTCGACAGCAAGCCACGCTGGGAGCGGCGCAAGGAGGCGCGTCCCCAAGAATTATTGGAGGCGGCGATCGACCTGTTCGTCGAACGTGGCTTTGCCGCCACCAGGCTGGAAGACGTCGCGCGCCGCGCCGGCGTGTCGAAGGGCACCCTGTACCTGTATTACGCCAACAAGGAAGACTTGTTCAAGGCCGTGGTGCGCCAAAGCATCGTGCCGGTGCTGGGCGAGGCCGAGGTCTCGGTGGCCGAATTCGAAGGCCACAGCGCCGACCTGTTGCGCGATCTGATCCTGGCGTGGTGGCGCCGGCTGGGCGCGACCAAGGTGTCCGGCATCAGCAAGCTGATCCTGGCCGAAGCCGATAACTTCCCTGAAATGGCGGCCTTTTACCAGGAAGAAGTGATGTATCGCGGCATGCGCATGATTTCAAGCCTGCTCGAGCGTGGTGTGCGGCGCGGCGAGTTTCGCGCCCTCGACATCCCGCAGGCGACCCAGGTCCTGATCGCGCCGACGCTGATGCTCTCGACCTGGAAGCACACCATCGCCCCCTGCGAACGCTGCGAATTGCAGCCCGAAGCGTTCCTCGAATCCTTCCTCGACATCACCCTGCACGGCTTGCTGCCATCGCAGAAATAAGCCCGCTTTGCAGCGCGCCACACAGGCGGCATCGCGCCAGATGCCGATTTCCGGCGTTCATCCCCTTTATTTTGCAGACTGTCGCAATTTCCCGCCGGCCTCCCAGCTCGTCGTTAATATGTGCTTCCCGAGGCCGTTCAACGATAAAATATCGGATTATTTATTTTTCCACCGAGAATGCAAATGAATATCGAACAAGCCCGCTTCAATATGATCGAACAGCAAATCCGTCCCTGGAACGTGCTGGACCAGGACGTGCTCGACCTGCTGCACATCGTCAAGCGCGAACAGTTCGTGCCGAAAGCCTACGAAAACCTGGCGTTCGCGGACGTCGAGATCCCGCTGCCGGGCGGCGAGGCGATGTTCAACCCGAAGGTCGAAGCACGCATCGTGCAAGAGATCGCGGTCAAGAAGCATGAGAAAGTGCTCGAGATCGGCACCGGTTCGGGCTATATGGCAGCCCTGCTGGCGCATACCGCCCAGCACGTGACCACGGTCGAGATCCTGCCAGAAACCGCTGCCCAGGCCCAGCAGAACCTGGCCAAGGCCGGCATCACCAATGTGAGCGTCGAGCAGGGCAATGGCGCCGAAGGCTGGGCCAAGGGCGCGCCATACGACGCAATCGTGGTGTCGGGCGCGCTGCCGGTGCTGCCTGAAGCCCTGGTCAAGCAACTGAAACTGGGCGGCCGCATGGTGGTGATCCTGGGCCAGGCGCCGGCCATGACCTGCCAGATCATCAAGCGCACCTCGGAAACCGCACACGACGCGGTCACGCTGTTCGAGACCATTGCCAAGCCGCTGACCGGCGCGCAGACGCCGTCGCGTTTCACGTTCTGAAGGGGAGGGCGGCGATGCGACAGATGACTGCTCCCGAGCTGGCCGCCTGGCTGGCCGACCCCACGCGTGAGCAGCCGCTGCTGCTCGACGTGCGCGAAGGCTGGGAGTTCGAGACCTGCCATATCGCAGGCTCGACCCAGATTCCGATGCACCTGATCCCGGTTCGCGTGGGCGAGATCGATGACGAACGCGAGATCGTCTGCATCTGCCACCACGGGGCGCGCAGCATGCAGGTGGCTGCCTTCCTCGAGCGCAATGGTTTCAATGACGTCACCAATTTGACGGGCGGGGTACACGCCTGGGCTGTACAGGTCGATCCTTCGATGCCGAAGTACTGATCTGATCCTAAACTCTTGATGACTCCTGTGGAGATAGCAATGCAGAAACCCCTTATCGCCGCGTTGCTTGCCAGCGCGTGCTTCTCGCTCAACGCCGGCGCGGCCGACCTGATCCAGGTGTACCAGCAGGCATTGGCCAACGACGCGACCTATGCGAGCGCACGCGCGTCGCTGGCCGCTGGCCGCGAGCGAATCGTGCAGGGGCGTGCGGGCTTGCTGCCCACCGTGGGCATCAGCGGGGCGATCACCAAGAACGACGCCGATTTCGATCCATGGAACAACGGCGCGACGATCGCGCTGCCGAACGGCCAGCAAGGCGTGGTCGGCGGCAGTGGTTCAAATCTGCGCAGCAACGAATACACGCTGGCGCTGTCGCAGCCGCTGTACCGCTGGGATCGCTGGCAGACTTACCAGCAAAGTAAGCTTCAGCAGGCGATCGCCGAAGCGCAGTTTGCCCAGGCCCAGCAAGAGCTGATCACGCGCGTGGCGCAAGCCTATTTCGACGTGCTGGCCGCGCAGGATGCGCTCGAATCGATCCGCGCCCAGAAGGACGCCACCACCGAACAGCTGGCCTCGGCCAAGCGCAACTTCGAGGTCGGCACCCAGACCATCACCGATACCCATGAAGCCCAGGCGCAGTACGACCTGACGCTGGCGCAGGAATTCGCCGCCGTCAACGACCTGGACAACAAGCGCAATGCGCTGCAGGCAATCATCGGCACGGCCCCGGTCAATCTGGCCTCGCTGAAAGCGGGCGCCACGCTGGCAGTGCCGCAACCGGCCAATGTCGACCCGTGGGTGTCGTCGGCCGAGAACCAGAACTATGGCGTCGCCGTCGGCGAACTGCAGGTTGAATTTGCGCGCCGCGACATTTCGCGCAACCGCGCCGGCCATCATCCAACGCTTGATTTCGTGGCCAGCTCGACCCGCCGCGACCTGAACGGCCAGAGCACCAGTTCGGGCGTCAACAAGAACAACGCCGTCGGCCTGCAGTGGAGCGTGCCGATCTTCAGCGGCTACGCCGTTACCAGCCGCGTGCGCGAAGCGATCGCGCTCGAAGACCGGGCGCGCAACGAGCTCGAAGCCACCCGCCGCAACTCGGCGCTGCAGGCGCGCCAGGCGTTCCTGGGCGTGAGCAGCGGCCTGGCGCGCGTCAAGGCGCTGGAAGCGGCCGAAGTGTCGAGCCAGTCGGCGCTTGAATCGAACAAGCTGGGCTATCAGGTCGGCGTGCGTATCAATATTGACGTGCTCAATGCCCAGCGTCAGTTGTTCCAGACCCGCACCGACCTGGCGCGTGCACGCTACGACACCATCCTCAATGGCCTGCGTCTGAAGGCTGCGGCCGGCTCGCTGCGCGAGGCCGATCTGATGCCGGTAAACAGTCTGCTGGCCGAGTAATTTTCGGCAGCTCTCGAGCTGCCGACGCAGGACGTAAAAAAGCCCGGGACCAGTGCTGCTGGTCCCGGGCTTTTTCTTGTTTTACGCTGCGCTTACAGGGCGCGGGCGCGGCGCCACTGAATCAGTTCGGCGATGGTCAGGATCGGGAAGCCACGCTCTTCGGCGAACTGCTCGATCTGCTCGCCGCGCATCATGCTGCCGTCCGGATTCATCAGTTCGCACAGCACGGCGGCCGGCTGCAGGCCAGCCAGCTTGGCCAGGTCGACCGAGCCTTCGGTATGGCCGGCGCGCGCCAGCACGCCGCCCGGGGTGGCGCGCAGCGGGAACACGTGGCCTGGGCGCACCAGGTCGTGTGGCTGCGAATTGCGCGCGATCGCGGCCTGGATGGTGGCGACGCGGTCGGCGGCCGAGACGCCGGTGGTCACGCCATGGCGCGCCTCGATCGACACCGTGAACGGCGTGCCGTAGCGGCTGCCATTGTCGGGCGCCATCGGCGGCAACTCCAGCGCGCGCACCTTGTCGTCGGACAGGCACAGGCAGACGATGCCGCTGCATTCGCGGATCATCAGGGCCATCGTTTCGACGCTCAGTTTTTCAGCGGCGACGATCAGGTCGGCTTCGTTCTCGCGGTCGAAATCGTCGAGCAGGATGACCGGAACACCGGCGCGCATGGCGGCCAGGGCGGCGCCGATGCGACCTTCGAGGTCGTTGCTTTGAAGGGTGTAGGTAGGGACTAACATGTGAAACGCTCCTCGCAGAAGTTGGCGAAAAACGCATCAGGGCAAGCGAAAACCATGCGCCCATGCGGCAGCAAAGCCGCCGCATCGGGCACATGGACAGCGCACATCTTCTTTCATCCGGACTATACCGTCGGCCCTGGCATCGCACCAGGTCTGCTGACCCTGCTCAGGAAACTCCCCTGTGCAGGCGCTCGCGGGCTCGACCTTTGCAGGTCATACCGCCGGTGGGGAATCGCACCCCGCCCCGAAGACGTAATTACATTGCCTGCGGGTGCAGGCGCAGGGATTGTAGCAGACGGCGCTTACTTGCTCAGGCCGCCGCCGCTGGCCTGGTCGGCGCGCTCGATCAGCTCGACCTTGTAGCCATCCGGATCGGTAATGAAGGCAATCACGGTGCTGCCGCCCTTGACCGGGCCCGGCTCGCGCGAGATATTGCCGCCGGCCGCGCGCACTTGCTCGCAGGTGGCGTAGATGTCTTCGGTCGAGAGCGCAATGTGGCCGTAGGCGGTGCCCATGTCGTAGCTGTCGGTGCCCCAGTTATAGGTCAGCTCGAGCTCGGCGTGGTCGGGATTGCTGCCGTAGCCAAGGAAGGCCAGGCTGTATTTGTATTCCGGATTTTCGCTGGTGCGCAGCAGTTTCATGCCCAGCACATTGGTATAGAAATCGATGGAGCGTTGCAGGTCGCCGACCCGCAACATGGTGTGCAGAATGCGCATTGGTGTTGTCCTATACGTGTTTCGGAAAACCCCATTTTATGCGTTCGGCAGCTTCCTTGCCGGACCTCGGCCCGGCAAGGAAAAGGGCGTGCTTAATTTTCGAGCTTGGCGTCGAGCGTGATGGTGGCGTTGAGCAGTTTCGACACCGGGCAGTTTTCCTTGGCGCTGGTGGCGGCCTTGTCGAAGGCTTCCTGGCTGGCGCCCGGGATTTTTGCGACCAGGTCGAGGTGGATGGCCGTGATCGAGAAGCCGCCTTCGACCTTTTCCATCGACACCGTGGCCTTGGTGCGCAGCTCGTCCGCGGTCAGGCCGGCCTGGCCCAGCTGGCCCGACAGCGCCATGGTGAAGCAGCCGGCATGCGCCGCGCCGATCAGTTCTTCGGGGTTGGTGCCGGGAGCATCTTCGAAGCGGGTGTTGAAGCCGTAAGGCTGGTCCTTGAGTGCGCCGCTGCCGGTCGAGACCTGGCCCTTGCCGTCCTTGATGCCACCGCTCCAGACGGCGCTGCCGTCACGTTTGATTGTCATGAGTTTTCCTTGTGAAGATTGATTAACGGTTTTGACCCGGTTCGGAATCGACCGTGTCGTGATCGCGCATCGATTGATTGCGATCCGGCTGCGGCTCGGCCTGGCCGCCCGCTTGCGGGTCGGGATTGACCGCCTGCGAAATGCCCGGCGTGCCACGTGCATCGGTATCGACCAGGCCCTGCTCGAGGTCGGACGCAGCCTGCTTCATGATGCCGCGCGGCGCCTGGTCTTGCGCGTCGGGCGATTCGTCGCGTTCGTGCGGTTGACGTTTGACGCCATCGTTGCTCATCGGTTCCTTGGTATTGACGAACCGGTCTTTGGTTTCGGTGACCATATTGCGCTCCTCGTGTGTTGCTGTTGTCTTCATCCTAACTGTGTGCGGATGAAACAGTCGCGCAATTGGATGGCGACTATTTAAGATGCTTTTTTGCAATTAAATCGCTACCATGGACGCTCCATTGTCTTTACGGGGCATACCGTGAGCAGCGAGTCCCTGATCCATCACGCCAGTACCACTTGCGCCAACTGCCGCGCTACGACCAGCGGCAATTATTGCCAGCAGTGCGGCCAGGCCACCCACCTGCACGTGCCGAGCGCGCGCGAGTTCCTGCACGAATTCATCGCCCATTACGTGGCGCTCGAAGGCAAGTTGTGGAAGTCGCTGGGCAAGCTGGTTTTCAGGCCAGGCTTCCTGTCGCGCGAATACATCGAAGGCCGGCGCGTGCGCTACCTCGAACCGCTGCGCCTGTACCTTACCTTCAGCATCATCTTCTTCGCGCTGGTCAAGTTGAGCGGGGTGCAGGTGGTCGATTTCGGTGAGCCCAGGGCCAGGCCCGAGCCGCCAGCGATCGCCGCCGCCAGCCATGCCGACGAGGCTCTGGCCGGCCAGGTGACACGCGAAACGGACGCCGAACTGGGCCGCCTCGAGAAAAAGGCGGTGGCCTGGGCCACGTCGATCAATCCCGCGCTGGGCGACAAGGTGGCGCACTTTGCCACATTGCCGCGCCAATACCAGAAAGAGGCGATCACGCGCGCTTTCTTCGGCTATTCGCCGTATGCGATCTTCGCGCTGATGCCGGTGTTTGCGTTCTACCTGAAAGGCCTGTACCTGGGTAGCGGACGGCGTTATGGCGAACACTTCCTGTTTGCGCTGCACAGCAACGCGTTCGCCTTCCTGATGATGAGCGTGATGATTTTGCTGCCTGCCGGCTGGGATTTCGTGCGCATGCTGTTGATGCTGTGGTTGCTGCTCTACCTGCCGATTGCCATGCGCCGCGTCTACGGCGGCCGCCGCCGGGCCACCGCGGCGCGCTGGTTCGTGCTGATGGTGCTGCACCTGGCCAGTGTCGTGCTGGCGCTGATGTTTGCGACCGCGCAGGCACTGCTGGGCTGAATTTGCAGGAAAAGGGCGGCGCCCGGTATACTGTTCATCCATCCAGTATTTGCCGAGCGCCGATATGGCAGCCGCAGGGATTATCGGTTAATCTCCAGCGTGTCGTTAACCCTCTACTGCCGAGAACGTTATGCCTGCATCGCCCCAACCGCAACAGATCATCGCGCTCGTGGTGCGGCAAAACACGGCAGGTGTCGAAGAACCGGTCAGCCGCATCCTCGATTTCCTGCGCGCCGCCGGTTACCGCGTGGTGCTCGAAGCCGATACTGCCGCGCACCTGGCGCTCGATGGCGTCGAATCGATGAGCGTCGACCAGATCGGGGCCCAGGCCAGGATTGCGATCGTGGTCGGCGGCGACGGCACCATGCTCGGCATCGCGCGCCAGCTGGCCGCCTACCACATCTCCCTGATCGGCATCAACCAGGGCCGGCTCGGCTTCATCACCGACATCGCGCTCGAAGACATGCTGCCGGTGCTGGGCGAAATCCTGCAGGGCCGCGCGCGCGCCGAAGAACGCACCTTGCTCGAAGCGCGCGTCATGCGCGGCGGCGAACAGATGTTCTGCAGCGTGGCCGTCAACGACGTGGTGGTGGCGCGCGGCACCGGCGCCGGCATGGTCGAACTCAAGCTCACCGTCGACGGTCAATTCATGTACAACCAGCGTTCCGACGGCCTGATCGTCTCGACGCCGACCGGCTCCACCGCCTATGCCCTGTCGGCCGGCGGCCCGCTGCTGCATCCGAGCCTGGGCGGCACGGTGCTGGTGCCGATCGCGCCGCATGCGCTGTCGAACCGTCCGATCGTGGTGCCCGATACCAGCGAGATCGTGGTCGAGCTGGTGAGCGGGCGCGACATCAGCGTGAATTTCGACATGCAGACGTTTACCAGCCTGCAACTGGGCGACCAGATCGTGATTTCGCGCTCGCCGCATACGATCACCTTCCTGCATCCGCTCGACTGGAGCTATTACCACACGCTGCGCCAGAAGCTGCACTGGAACGAATACCCGACCAACGACGGCAGGCTCAAGTAGCCGCTTGATATCGTCGCGCCAGAATCGTTTAAAGAATCGCCACAGAATCGCCAACCCCCGGAGACCCGATTTTTCATGCTGCGCACACTTACCATCCGCGACTTCGTCATCGTCGACGTCATCGAACTGGAGTTCTCGAACGGCTTTTCGGTGTTCACAGGCGAGACCGGCGCCGGCAAATCGATCCTGATCGATGCGCTGCAACTGGCGCTGGGCGGACGCGGCGACGCCAGCATGGTGCGCGAAGGTGCGGCCAAGGCCGACATCACGGCCGATTTCGCCCCGACCGAGGTCGCGGCAACCTGGCTCGACGAGCATGATTTCAAGGTCGACGAGGGCGGCGTGCTGCTGCGCCGCGTGATCGACAATGCCGGCCGCTCGAAGGCCTACATCAACGGCGTGGCCGCCACGGCCGCCCAATTGCGCGAACTGGGCGACATGCTGGTCGACATCCACGGCCAGCACGCGCACCAGACGCTGCTCAAGCCCGACGCCCAGCGCGCTCTGCTCGACAACCAGATCGGCGTGCGCGATCCGGCCGCGCGCATCGAGGCGCAAGAAGTCGGCAACGCCTGGCGCGGCTGGCGCGCGCTGGTGCGCCAGCGCGAAGAGTACGAGACCAATGCCAAGAACGTGCTGATCGAGCGCGAGCGCCTGGAGTGGCAAGTGTCCGAACTCGACAAGCTGGCGCCAAAGGCCGGCGAATGGGGCGAGATCAGCAACGAACACAGCCGCCTGTCGCATGCCGCCAGCCTGCTCGAAGGCGCGCAAGAGGCGCTGGCCGCGATCTCCGAATCCGAGCATCCGATCCTGTCGCAACTGTCGTCGCTCAATGCCAAGCTCGGCAAGCTGGTCGATGTCGACGTCCAGCTGCAGGGCGTGCTCGACTGCATGGAGCCGGCGCGCATCCAGTTGCAAGAGGCGGTGTCCGAGCTGAACAACTACATCGACAAGGTCGAGCTCGACCCAAGCCGGCTGCGCGACGTCGACGCCCGCATGGAAGCGCTGCACAGCGCCGCCCGCAAGTACCGCGTCACGCCCGAAGAATTGCCCGACGAGCATGCGGCGCTGGCGGCCAAGCTGCGCCAGCTGGCCGACGCCACCGACATCGACGGCCTGCGCAAGCAGGAAGACAAGGCGCGCGCCTCCTACATGGCCGTGGCCGCCAAGCTGTCGGCGCGGCGCACCAAGGCTGCGGCCGAGCTCGGTACGCAGGTAACGGCGGCGATGCAGGAACTGAGCATGAGCGGCGGCAGTTTCGCCGTGGCGCTGGTCGGCGGCGAGCCGGGCGTGCACGGGCTCGAGCAGGTGGAATTTTTGGTGGCCGGCCATGCCGGCGTGGCGCCGCGGCCGCTGGCCAAGGTGGCATCCGGCGGCGAACTGGCGCGCATCTCGCTGGCGATCTCGGTGATCACATCGAACGCGACCACGGTGCCGACGCTGATCTTCGACGAGGTCGACACCGGCATCGGCGGCGGCGTGGCCGAGGTGGTGGGACGCCTGCTCAAGCGTCTCGGCCAGCAGCGCCAGGTGCTGTGCGTGACCCACTTGCCGCAGGTGGCGAGCCAGGCCAACCAGCACTTCCAGGTGGCCAAGGGCACCACCGGCGAAGGGCGCACCGTATCGCGCATCGACGTGCTCGACAGCCGGGCGCGGGTCGAAGAAGTGGCGCGCATGCTGGGCGGGATCGAGATTACCGAGACCACGCGCAAGCATGCGCGCGAGTTGCTGGCGTCCTGAACGCGATTGAAAAACCCGGGCCGGCTTCAAGCCACCATCCGAGCGTCACGATTCTGTGGCACAGTTGTTGTCGATCCTGCGGACCCGTCCGCAGTGACCGCCCGACCTCAACCCACAGGAAAGGAAATATCGCATGAGCATTGAAAAAGTGTTGTACCGCGCCCAGGCCACCTCGCAGGGCGGCCGTGAAGGCACCTCGAAAAGTTCCGACGGCGTGCTTGACGTGAAACTGTCGACGCCCAAGGAACTCGGCGGTGGCGGTGGTGCGGGAACCAATCCGGAGCAACTGTTTGCAGCCGGCTATTCGGCTTGCTTCCTGGGCGCCCTCAAGTTTGTTGCCGGCCAGGCCAAGGTGACGTTGCCGCAAGAGCTCACCATCACCGGTGACGTCGGCATCGGCCAGATCCCGACCGGCTTCGGCATCGAAGTCGATCTGTCGATCAAGGGCCCCGGCATGGACCAGGCCCAGCTGCAAGAGCTGGTCGACAAGGCCCACATCGTGTGCCCGTACTCGAACGCCACCCGCAACAACATCGACGTGCGCCTGCACGTGAGCACCTGATCCGGGTTTGAACCGCGGTTCCGTGGCTGCATTGCCACGGAACACAATTGTTCAGGTGCAGCAGGGCAGTGCCGCCCGCATGGGCCGTCTGCCCCACCTATAATGCGAGGATCCCTTCAGCATCTTTCCTCCCATGCCATTTCGTAAAGAACCACCCCACGCCCACGGCGCCGTCTCGCGCAGCGCCATCGTGCTGGTCAACCTCGGTACGCCCGATGAACCGACCCGCGCCAAGGTGCGCAGCTACCTGAAAGAGTTTCTGTCCGACCCGCGCGTGGTCGAGATCCCGGCGCGCATCTGGTGGTTCATCCTGAACCTGATCATCCTGCCGTTCAGGTCTGGCAAGTCGGCCGCCAAGTACCGCACCATCTGGACCCGTGAAGGTTCGCCCCTGAAAGTGTTCACCGCGCAGCAGGCGGTCAAGCTGCAGGCGATGCTGCAAGAGCGCGGCCACGCCGACGTGCAGGTGGCGATGGCGATGCGCTACGGCTCGCCCGCCTTGCCCGACGTGCTCGATCGGCTGAAACAAGAGGGCGTCGATCGCATCGCGATTTTGCCGTCCTATCCGCAATACTCCGGCACCACCACCGCCTCGATCTGGGATGCCGTGTTCGCCCATTACCGCAAGGTGCGCAATATCCCCGAGCTGCGCCTGGTGAAGCATTACCACGACCACGAAGCCTATATCCACGCGCTGCGCGACAGCGTGCAGGCGCACTGGGATCAGCACGGCCGCGGCCAGAAACTGGTGATGAGTTTCCATGGCGTGCCGAAACGCACCCTGATGCAGGGCGACCCGTATTTCTGCGAATGCCAGAAGAGCGCGCGCCTGCTGGCGAGCGCGCTGGGCTTGAGCGCGGACGAGTACCTGGTGACGTTCCAGTCGCGCTTCGGCAAGGCCGAGTGGCTGCAACCGTACACCGCGCCGACGGTGCAGGAACTGGCGCGCGCCGGGGTCGAACGGATCGACGTGATCTGCCCGGGCTTTACCAGCGACTGCCTGGAAACGTTGGAAGAAATCTCGATGGAAGTGCGGCATGACTTTGCGTCGGCCGGCGGCAAGGAGTTCCATTACATCCCCTGCCTCAATGCCTCCCCGGCCTGGATCCTCGGCATGGCCGAGATCGCCGAACAGCACCTGATCGGCTGGCCGACCATCCTCACGCCGGCCCAACGCGACGAGCGCCAGCGCGACGCCGCGGTGGGCGCCGCCAACGCTGCCCGGCTGGGCGCTTGACCCCATCCGTAGCGCAAGTCCTTGCTGATTGACAACCTGCTAGAATACCCTGCTGTCAATGCAGGGTTGTCAGGCTTTCCACAATCTATCTGGCCCTTTCTGCAATTCCCCTTGAAATTGTAGGAGATCGCCCCATCTGCGGGGCTGTGTATCAGTCAGGATACGATTTCAACTCAGCCAAGTCCTTGATTCCAGGAGTATTTTCGATGCAAGACCAAGAAAACAAAGACATCATCAACGAACAGGCTGTCGAAGCGCCGACCGCAGACGCGCCAGCCGCCAATGAAGCTGGGCAAGCGGCCGCGCCTGCAGCCGAGCCAGGCCTCGAAGAACAGCTTAGCGCCACCGAAGCCAAACTGGCCGAAATGCACGACGCCTTCATGCGCGCCAAGGCCGACGCGGAAAACATCCGCCGCCGCGCCCAGGAAGACGTCAGCAAGGCCCACAAATTCGCCATCGAAAGCTTCGCCGAGGCCATGGTGCCGGTGCGCGACAGCCTGGAAATGGCATTGAAGGTCGAAGCCCCGACGGTCGAATCGATCAAGGAAGGCGTCGAGATGACCCTCAAGCAGCTCACCGCCGCGTTCGAAAAGAACCGCCTGGTCGAGGTGATGCCGCAAGCGGGCGACAAGCTCGACCCGAACAAGCACCAGGCGGTTGCCGTGGTGCCGTCGGAGCAGGAGGCCAATACCGTGGTCACCGTGCTGCAAAAAGGCTACATGATCGCCGACCGACTGCTGCGTCCGGCCATCGTGACGGCCGCGCAACCGAAATAAACTGCCGCGTGTTTTCAGTTGAGTACTTGAAAGCACGCCGCCGTTCCCAATATTGAATCCATCCGAAACTACAGTAATCCAAAAGGAAAAAAATCATGGGCAGAATTATTGGTATCGACCTGGGCACCACCAACTCGTGCGTCGCCATCATGGAAAACGGTCAGCCTAA
>Ga0265797_10002200_pt1 | contig 33192 bp, 43 predicted proteins | sample P2T30metagenome_FD_192433 | JGI IMG/M metagenome (GOLD analysis project Ga0265797, IMG submission 192433) | Plant litter microbial communities from East Loma Ridge, Irvine, California - P2 T30 | ecosystem: Environmental > Terrestrial > Plant litter > Unclassified | place: USA: California... | reverse complement strand
CCGAAGATTCGGCTGATCAGCTCACTCTTCACTCTTCATATCACTCTATACTAAACACCACTCTTTAATTCGGATCACTCAGATGGCTCACCTGCAAATCATTGTACCATTCAACGTCCCCCACCCACCCTCTGTACGATTACTGAACGCCTTTGCACAAGTCCGCATAAATTGGGCCTTGGATGTCACTACCCTTCTGCCTGCTGACCTCCAAGGCTGGATTAACTGGGATGAAGAAGATCGGTCTTTGCTCTACCTGCGACCATCCAATTCAGAGAAACGGAACGCATGGAGATCCGAATACAAACGGGCCGAGGGTATGGTTCTAGGCTCACTCCCATCCCAATTCATATACGAGCTTGGCAAGCTCTCTAATCTTCAACTCGGTTTTGGACCTCCGCTCGATCTCTACGAATTTATACAACAAGTCAACACGCTATGTACCAGCTTAGATGTGAGTCTTGACCTGGACTTTTCAATCTGACATTGCAACTAGACTGACTCGTAGGATGATCAGGAGGAGGACTCGGGCGATGCAGTCGATCAGGCGAATTCATTCTAAGTTTGATGGGCCGAGCTGACGTCGACAGGAGGAGACAATGGAGGTCGATTCTTCGGAAGACGAAGTATCGTCCGCCAGGCAATCAAAACTCCCGGCAAATATACATAACACGGCAGTTCTCGAAATGCCTCCCAAGCCAGATGGAAATGTGCACAAGCACAAAATCACAAAATGGGAGCGAGTGGTAAGTCTTGTCATTTGATCTGAACTTATATCCAGAATCAGAAGTGGAAGGAATACGAGGCCGACAATGAGCGATTCACCCTCCACGATACCAACACAGCATGCTACCACTGCGTCAATACTCAATACCCGTGTCTATTCGACAAACAGGGGAGATCAATCTCTAAATGTTCTGCCTGTGGTCGAGGACCATGCAAGTTCGGAGGGTGGATGGACCACTACGACAAGTACATGTCGAGTCCTCGAGTCAATACGAAAAAGGTGGATAAACCCGCCAAGAAGCCATCCAGGAAGCTACGTATCTCCAGACTCGACTCGGATAGTGAATCCGATAACTTTAGTGAGGCAGAGAAGGATCAGATCGCCATCGAACCGACCGATGTCAATGTGATGTACTACAACAACAGCACCGTGACCAGGAATGCGATGGATACCGCCGAGAAGCAGGGGTGGTACAAGCGAAAGAAAGGCAAGGGGCATAGCCTCGAAGAGTCCAAGGGTCTGAGAAAGGCGACGTATGACAATTCGGCGAGGGGGAGGAATCGATCATAAAGGTAGTAGTATACTAGTTGTCATTCATGTGTCGTGGTTCTATATTGTAGCTGAATTGTCGATTTCATGTATAAAGTAGCAAGTCCGCTTGAATCGGCATCTCGCTACTTGGAGTTCAATGTGGTTCAGATTGTTATGAGGCTCGCGTAGGAGTGGAGTGTCTGATGCATGACTGCTTGAATTTGACAGGGCGACTCTTTTGTATACTATAGTATGGATGCTCTTTTGACGCAATACATTATGTACAAGGTGCCTACTTCACAGGACCCCAGTGTGATACAACGCCCAGGATATACACGCGACAAGAAAGCCTTCAGCAACACGATAGTGCAGACGAGGTGGTGCGCAGGCGAGCTAGACGCCAGGAGCGCTTGGCCAGTTCATCAAGACTCCTTGGAAACACTGGACCAGTCCCAACGGTCCAATTCTTGTTTGATAGCAGCTACTCGCTGCTCAGCAGACGGATGAGTCGTTTCTGTCCACAGCTTAAATAGTCGCCGGGTCAATGTATCGTCCTTCTCCTTGTCTAGAGGCTGGATCTCGTGCAAATCGGCGACCGATTCGGAAAAGTGCGCTACTGCCGCCCGTGGATCGAAGCCTGCCAAAGCAAGTAGCCTGAGTGTCAGCTTGGACTGGTATCGCTCCTTACTTGACCCACCGTATACCAGCGAAATCTGCTTCGTACTCATGTTTCCACTGGAATCCAATTTCTCCGTATTTATCAGAGATTTCCGAAATGCCAGTTTTGCCGACGTTTGCGAGAGCATCATTGACGGTCGGTCCAAGAAAGAAGCTGACAATCAGGGTAGTTTCAGATCAATTCGGCCACGACTCACGTAAGAGGCCAGATGAAAGCCCGAGTCAGGTCGACGACTAGACCTAACACGCTTGGCCACAGTACTTGTTGCTGAGACAAGGTCTCTAGGTGATGCGAGAGGAGTAGATGGCCCATTTCGTGTGCTAAAACGGAAGCGAGATGTAGAGTCTGCTGCTCGGTAGGTTGAGATCTAGGCCGAGATGACGACCCGAGCAAAGCCGACCAAAAGCCTCGAGGGCGCGCCGCGTTCCCGTCCGGCACACCCTCTTGCAAAATCTCTTCCAACAGTCCAGTATAGACGACAATACCACCAGCTCCTTTGCCCCCGAATCCATACGAGAATGCATTCCGCTCGTTCTTTTCCAAAATCAATAAGCTATACGGCGGACCGAGCTCGAGGTGTTCTTGACCGGTCGATTTATCGCCTCCAGGTAGTGCCGAGTGGATCATGCATGACATACGAGGGCGAGGTTTGATGGGATAGCCAGTCGATGGCGGTGTTGGAACATCCTGCTTCGCTTGCTGCGCAGGCAGCGGGCACGTCGTACTTTCCTCGCCCGAAGCGTCCAGTCTCGAAGCTTCGTTGACCACGACGGCTTCGAGCTGCCGCAGAGTCGTAGCGACCCATTGCCAGCGCCAGTCATCGAGCGGAACTATCGGTGGAGCAGGTGTCTCTGGTGTAGTCAGAAGGTTGATGACGCTCTTGTACCAATTCTGGCCCGTGAGCGTTTTCGATATATGATCCTCCTCTTCAGGAGTCAAAAGGATTAACCGCCAACGGCCAGTCAACGGTGTTCTTTCGAGAGCGGCGATCCAGACGCCGAGAAGCAAGATCACCGGTAGTCCAAACAGAAGGACCATCAACCCTCTTGCAAGCTTCAGTCGGTCCTTGAACATTCTGACACCAATCCAGTGTGTCCTTAGCCGCTGTATCTGTCCCTGTTCCTCGACCGAGAAGTCGTCAAAGAATCGTACAGACGCCGGGGGAAGCGGGGGAAGAAAGAAAGACGTCGCCTTCACATACTGGACTTGACGTTTCTCGTTGGATTCGCCCCGTGGGCGAAATTGCTTGGGTGGTCGAACTTGATAGGCGATCCTGCCATCAGGCAGCTTCAAACCCCCACAATCCACCGCCTCGGCGCTCAGCAGTTGAAGGGCTTCATCCTGCGACACCCGTCTCTCCTTTTCACCTCTACACCACATCAAGAAGAACTCCTTTGCCTCCTCGGTCGTCTGCGGAGGCGGGTTACCATCGTCGAGCCATTTCGCGACGCGATTGAACCTCAAGGCAGCCAAGGTGCCGATCGGGAAGAATGAGATGAGAATGCGTGACACGTAGGTTATGACGGTGAGAACAGATGTAGACTAAGGTGTCAGCAGTATCAAAGCGGTCATGATCGCCACTGACTTTCAGTATAGCCGCAGTCGCAGGTATCAGGGGAAGAGCATGTCGTGGTCGGGATGCATGGAAGCGTCGAATCTGCGTTGTAGCATGGTCTGCCCTCGAGATGGATACAGTCCGGCGATACCGTCTGGCGAGTGAAGAGGCGTTGTCGAAGTCCGACGTGGCCCGCTGTTTACCCTTTCGGAGAGAGCTATAAGACATGGGCGGGCTGGGAACGTCACTTTGGGACGACGAGGGACCGATGTCATTGATTGTACGAGCTTGTACGACGCCGAGAGATCGATACCGCGATGCTCTGAGAAGTGACGTCGTGCGCACGATACCTGTGATCATCGTGAACGACAGAGTGGGCAAGAGATGGGTCATGCGAGACGCTGAGTGTTGCTGAAGATAGACTCGGCTTGACGGCGTGATGCTACGGATATAGCCGACATGCTGTGCCTGGCTACTAATTGTGAGTACTCCAAAGAATCAATTGCAAGTACAGCGAACAAGACGACAACCAAGTATGAGCTATATGATGGCGGTAGTCGATCACAGATAGCGAGGAGGCCGACAATGATCTCGCTTGGTAGGCAAGATTCTCCGACAGAAGACGGTCTAGTGCTTGCCACTGGATCCCTGGACCTAGCGGACTTTGTGAGCGCGACGTCGGACGGCAATCGCGAACTGCAGGATCTGTCTCTTAATGACGCCGAGGAGCTGCAGGCGTTCGTGGCCAAGCGCAAATGGTTCGAAATCAAGCTCCAGGTGAGTTTATCTTATCTTCAACTCGATATAGGCTGTAGCTGACCAAAGAGGAGCTCGAGGGCCACGTTCCGATATACCCTTTCGTCAATCTTGATCTGAAACCCAGCCAGGGTCTGATGGCTGTGGGCGTCCCCGCGGAGGCAGGTGCACCGCATACACTGCCAAACATCGAGTCAGTAATCCGCTGGCAGGAGGAGCGGAACGCAATTGAAGGGGAAGTCGTTGCGTTCGACGGAGGCGACTTGGATCGGATGAAGCAAAAGACAAGAGGTGAGTAGCCGAACTTTAGAGGTTCTGCAAGAGCGCTGGGCAAGTTTGCAGGGCAACTGAACGGCGAGTGCTGATGGCGCAGCTGCTACTTTACTCCCACTCACACCGCCGTCGACCGAACTTGTGGAAGTCACTTTGGATCTCATCGTAGTGGTGGACCGTCTTCTCACGCTTCTACGACGTCGAAGCGAGCTGTTGGAATTGACAAAATACCGTCTTTACTGGGACGAGATGAGGATGTCGTGCGCTGAGGAGCTGGGAGGGATGAGATTAGAAGCAGACTTGATCGCGGCTAGAAAGTGCGAGTGGCTGCCGATTGGGATGGGACCGCGGAGCAAGCAGAGAGTTGTCGACGTGCCTCAAGACTGTCCGACCTCACCACCAAATAACGCTCGAGCTCAAGACGCTGCTCCAATCACACCACGGCCACAAATTCTTGGCGTGCCAAACACACCATCGCCATCCAAATTAGCTCCCCGGTCGACTCTGCAGACCGCCTCCCCGGCGGCGTTGCGTTCTCCGAGCCCAAGTGCGACACCAAGACGAGCATCCCTTCGGATCCCCATAATGCGCTCGCAGGTAGCCAATCTGCGAATTCGCCATACCACTTTATCGGCCACCGTCCTTCCTCGTGTGGGAGCTCTGCTGGACAGGATGATCGATGTTGCCGGTCCACTGAGAAACCTTGGGGGTACACATGGTCCAACAAAAGAAGGAGCAGACGCGGATGGCGCAGTGCCAGGAGAGCTGTTGGACGCGCAAGATGACCTCGAAAGACAGGCTGCCAGTATTGGAGAGCGCATACAGTGGTGCCAAGAGCTAGAGACCCAGTGTACAAGGTGCGTCACACTCTAGGTCGCCGATATCAGGCTGATATACAGTGCTGAGCAGCTTCATGCTTCGCTCCTGCGGGTTGGACAAACGGCTTGGGACATCGTTACTAGGCTTGAGGATCTCGGCACAGTGGAGGATTGGGCCATAGGGGACGACGAGAACACAGAGTCTGCAAGGGAGCTTATCGTGCAGACATTGCAAGACAAGTGGGCGAGCGCATTCGCTGGTCTACCTCTGCTTATCGATCACACGCAATTCACCTCATCGTTTACAGATCCTTATCCGCAAAACGGCGAGCACGAGATACAGGTTATCACAGTCCTTGAAGAAGCGCTAGAATCGGCTCGCACTGTACTGCAGCGAGGCAAACAAGCTCTCGATTGGCTCACTCGGCTTTCGGATCAACGAATCGTAGTACAGCGCTGTTGCAGTGAACTCGTCTCGCGAGAGCGTCGAGTCGCTTTTCTCCTCGATCGTATCTCTACATGTGACCTGCCCAGCGAGCTCCCGGTCTCGCCGATGTATCATGATTTGGTGGCCGATCTAGAGGAGTGGTGTTGTACCACACAATCTGATAAAGATCGGGCCTTGTTTCAGCGATCTACGGCCGCAAGCATGAAATTTCGCGCAATTATCAAAGCCCCTCCCCCAAGCTTCACCGCCGCCGCTACCATATGCGAGCACGACCCTACTTTGGCTCGACTGGACGACCTGCACGTGTCAACCGAATCCAAGACTGCTGAATTGATCAAAGCTCGCGATCAATTTCTCCACGATCGACAGATCGGTCTGCTAGCAACCAAGCTGCACGACGCCTCTTTTTCGATCCGGTCCGGACTTTCGTCGATCAATGCCGACCTCCTTCAAAACATAGGGTCGGCGTCATGGAAGGGGTATCGCCAGACCGAGTCTGTCTCGATTGAGGGCGTCAATGTTCGACTATCCAAATTACAGCAAAGCATAACCGTCGACCTGATCACACCGCATCGCGATCTGAAGGCGCTGATCGGGCATGAGGCTCGACACCACGAAACCCTTTCGACCAGCACCGAGAATATATCCATCGCTCAAGTAGCCTATCAGACCGCGGTCCATAATCATGCCCTTTTGGAGAGGGTGTCGTATCAAACAAAGGCTGTTGATACAATACACGATGAGGCAGATGCGCTGCTATCGAGATTAGAGGGTGTCCAGTGTTCGGCAGAGGTGCCCGAGGATCTGCAACATGCTCTTACGACTTGGCTTGACAGGATCGCGGCACGGGTCCCATTTTTATCGGCAACCTTTTGTGGCTCCTCCGGCTTGCCAATCCTAAATTCAACAGAGATCGCATCTTCTCCTCCTGTTCACCATGAAGACAACGATGCAACAGTCGCGATACTTGCATCGACCGACCGTACGATCCGTGACGCGCTCAACAAGGTGACAGCAAAGGTGTCTGGCGCTTGGAAGCGCGCCTCAAGCCACACGACCGAGAGCGAGTCGGACGCTTCGAAACATGGGCCTGGCTATACATCGCTCAATGATAACCTGAATGCGGAGCCGGCTATTCCTTCGGCGTCCGCTCGGATCCCGGTCATGGGATCCTCCGAGTCCGACTCCTTCAACTCGTCAAGCGAGGGGCTGACAAGATCATCCGTCAAACCCTCACTTCCAAATTCGCAATTTTTGTCCTCGGCGCCGTCAACGTCTGTGCCAGCCGCAGGCAAGAGCCCCGACCGATCTGGGATGCGCACATCAAACCAAACTGGACAACGTGGTCCTCCACTCTCCACTGATACGATTCCATCGGGCAACGTTCCACCACTAGCCCCTTCGTCAGCAACGACGATTTCATCCCGAACCAAGAGGTCCAGCCTAGGTAGTGCAGCGGGAAATTTGTATTCCTCCCGTCGTGCACCGTCAATCCCCGATATCTTCTCGCAGGGTTTGATATCCTCCAAGCCCAATGGTCTCGACTTATCCCGAACCCAACGGGAAGACCGCATTCTTGCAAGATCGACCTCAACGAGGAGTAGCAGTCTTGCGCACTCAATAGAGCCTATTCCCTCAGCCAGGCGAGTCATCTCGGCGTCGAGAACCTCAAGCTCGAAGTCTCGGAGAATTTCTTCTCGGAATGCGAATCCATTCATCAAACCACCAGCACGCAAGTATGTGCCAAATCCAGAAAACAAGCTCGATGTTGCAGTAGGAGATATAGTGAACGGGCTCAAGGTGAGCAAGCTAAAGTACGAGTCATCAATACTGACTCCCAGGTCCATGTTCCAATTTTTCCTATTGGTATGACGGCCAAAGACGAGTACAAAGATATGACGGGAAGCTATTGGATCGGAGCGGAAGGTCGAGCGAAATTATGTTTCTGTCGGATCTTGAGGAGTCAGACGGTGATGGTTCGCGTAGGGGGCGGATGGGTAGAATTGTCAAAGTAAGTCCAGCTCTGCTCTCGAGTGTGATTTAGGCTAATCAGATTAGATTCCTCAAAGACCACTTTGGCGGATCGACATTGGAGAATAGCTTGTCCAGCTTGACCCTTAATGAGCAAAGCGCGGCGTCGCCGGCCAACGTTGCGACACCGACTCGATCTCGAGTAGAATCTAGCAGCAGCGCCAGTGCCGAGACGCCAAACCGAGTTGTCGACCCTTCTCCCAAGAATATAGAGACTAGTGGGAGCCCTCTTACGCCCTTGAAATTTATCAAGAGGGCTTCAGATTCGCCGGATATGCGACAGAAGGAGAAAGCGAGTCTTCGAATAGGAAGGAGAAGCATTTTGGGCAAAGAATAGGATTTGCAGCGGATATTTATCCTGAAAGCCCGCTCTACGAACATGATGAGTAAATATAGCATAATGATAATGATACATGTAATGACGAATACTGTACAATTGCTACCTATCCTCCTTTTTCGCTTTCCTCACCAGTCCTCCGTTCTATAGTAATACAGTCCACAGGAAAGCTTATCTGCTTCTTCGCAGGGGATCTGGACTAGAGCCAAAACAAGAAAACCGGTCGTTTCTAGAAAAAGGGCGAGCTCGTACCTGGCGCAACTAAACCGAAACCTGGTGCCATCTGATGTCTCGGCGCGACAGTCATCTGTTCAGGTACGGGTGGAGGTGCCATCCCACCGCCAATACCCGATGCACTGGCCATCGCCTCCTCGGCTCGGCGCTTTTTGTTTTTACTCTTGCCTCCATTCTTTGCCAGGGCAGAACGAGAGCTCATGATATCTTCCTTGAGTCGACGATTAAGTAATCGCAATTGATGCAGTTCATATTGCCAGCTAGTACCTCTGGTCGTCTCTAGTTCCTCAAACACATTGGCGGATGCAGAATGAACGATGGATCGTGTAGCTTTTGGTGCTAGTGTGCGTAGTTTGATCTGAGCGACAAGAGTGTTTGGCTGAATACCAGCGATGGCGGCCGACTGTGATTGTGAAGATTCAGAGTCTAGCGAAGGGGAATCTTCTTCGCTGGAATCGCGCGATGTAGAGCTGTTGGAGACAGGTGTAAAGACTGTAGTGTCGACATCGATAGTCTTGCCGCTCTTGGTGACCATTCGATGAGGCACCGTGATGCCCCCACTCCGAACGTCGGATCCGACTACTGCTGATAGAGCTTGTGAGAGTTTCGAGAATGCCGATTTGGGATCAGAGGTGACGTGTGACTGGGATGGCGGACCATTGTCGCCGCCAGGAAGGAATGAGTAGAGTGATTGACCGAGCAGCTCGTCCGCGCCGAGTCCGACTAGCGAGTTCCCAGAGTCGGTCACGTGAAGGATCAATCCCTGATACGACATCTTGACCCAAACTTCATTCTCGGCCAATCCGCCATGTTTCGAGATACTGTCCCAGGGCAGTGTAGGTACACTTCTCGCTCGGCCACTGAGAATGACGGCTTTACGGCCTTTTCCAGGCTCGACGTGGAGTCGCCCGGCACATTCGATCCAGACGTAGCCGGAGTGCTTTCGGCGTATTCGAAAGACGAGCGCAACGTTGCGAGAAGGCTGTCCATCGGTAGAGACATGGGTCGAGTCCTTTAATTCTCGCATGAGCGGAACAATATCGGAAGGGTGGCAGATGTCGGCAATGTTTTTGTTGAGCAAGTCTTCTGGCTCGTACTCGAGAACTCGTCGTACCGATGGCGAAACATACTGAAACAAGCCCTTGAGCGACAACACATGAATAAAGTCTATCATTAGCGTCAGGTGAGCAGATCATGTTGGGGTAACTCACCGTCGGCATGTTCGAGAACCATCTTGAGCCAATCAGTCTTGCCTCCATCCTCTCCCGAGCCAAAGCCAGGCTGATTGATGCGATTGCCCATGACTTCCAGCACGTCCGCATTGAGTCCATGAGTAAGATCTCGACCGGCGGCTGGGCGCATAGGAGGTTGAGGTGGATTCGTGACGGTATAGTTGACCTGGTAACTACCGTCGCGCATGTTCCGTAAAATCGCGTTGGGCTGCTCGACCAAATCAACCTGGAAACCAACGTGATAGACAATGTCGGTACCTTCCCATGGAATCGGGACAACCGTGACCAGGTTGATGAAAGGTACACCACCTCGGCGGTAATTGATCAAGGAGGCTTGACACTCTTTACCGGCGTTTAACATCCGCTTCAAGTGTGCGACAGCGACATTATCGGTATACTTTCGCTTGGATCCCTTGACAACTTCTCCATCAGGTGCTGAGGGGTCAGTCCAAGTCACACTTCACATTTGACGTACCCTGCAGGAAACGACAATTGCGACCGAGCAGACTAGGTAGATCGTAGCCAGTGAGACCCAAGAAGGTAGGACTAGCGTAGACGATGGGAGAATCATAACGGCGGACATCCTGATAGATTAGATGATGCTAGTCTTGATCGCGGGACAACTTACGACGACGACAAAACTACAACTGAGATCAATGGGACCTAGCACTGTCTTTGGGTCCTTTCTATTGCCCACTCGTGCGAGCACACCGACCATGTCGAATCCGGTTGTCGAGTATAATCCGGGCCCATCCGATAGCGAGGGGCCAAAGGAAGAAGGTAGAGAGGGCCCGGAAAGAAGTTGATCTGTGTTCGAGGGCGGGGCGTAAGGTGCGGTCGAAGAGGACGCAATGTTGATGTTGCTGGCCATTGTTGTGGGCGCCGAGACTGACGGGACATATGGCAGACCATCGTTTCTCTGAAGGGAATTATTGTAGGCTGTTGAAGGCGGTAGTATAGCAGATGTTGGCATTGTCGAATTCTGAAGTGATGAGGGGTTTTGGTAGGACGTGCGTGGTGATTCTCCTGGTCGAGGCTTGGAATTGGCTGGAAGATTCTGGGTACGTAGCCCCTGGTTTTGACCACTGGTGATCCTCTGAGATATCGTGTTCGGTGTGGGATTAGGATTGACGTAAAAGGCAGCTGTAGGAGCGACCGGTTGACTGACACTGTCTCCTTTGACATCCATATTCCAATCCGACCACGAATCATTGCCATCCATGAATCCGCTCAATCCCTGCAAAACGTTCCTGCCGTCATTTCCGTCGCCTGCATTCGCATAGTTCTGTCCATCCGGTGTGGTGCCAAGCCCAAATAGGTTGTTGAACATGGACCCAGGTGTGAGGTTTGGTCCTGAACCATTCTGTGCATCGGGGAAATTGAACCCAGACCAAGCTTCACCACCAGGTGGGAACGTCTGTGCCCCTCCTGTCTGATTCGAAAGGAAAGAAGGGACTTGAAAGCGGATGTCTCGGGTGAAAGCAGCGGGATCTAGTGAGAGACCATTGTCGGGGTTGGAAGGGTCGATAGCTGGATTCGAGACCCTCGAGCTCAAGTCGGGTCGGTGAACTGGTGCTTTACCCTTCGCTGCGGTGCTGGATCCTTGAGGTACTTGAAGGTTATTCGGTGATTGACCATATTGAGGAGCAGGACGGGTGTTTCCGGATTGAAAGTTTCCGTCAGATGGTCGTTGGTTGTATGGTTGTGTAAATTGCTCTTGGTTCTGAGTGTAATTCCCGTTGCCGTTGCTGTTGTTGGCCGAGCCCGAACCCGAGCCTGTTGCAGGCGGGGTGTTGGCCAGATATGTGTAGTTGTTCCAATCAAGCGGTGACTGATGTTGTTGCGGGATGTCACCTGGATTCTGGTTGGATTGATCGCCAGTTGAAGAGGAAGAGCGTTGATAGGACATTGTGGATGTCTAGTGTGTAGGGAGATGGTTGAAGATGGGCGTCACGGACGAGTAGCGTGTTCTTCCAATGTGAGGCAAATTAGATTGCGTCGAGGTGACACCGAGAGGTCAAGGAGGTGGGATACGCAGAGCGGGCAATTGTCAAGTTTATCAAGGTAGTGATGCTGGATCCTTTCGCTGCAGCGAGTTGTCAAAGACTTGATGAATATAGACGCTACAGTCGAGCTAAAGTGGAACGCGCGAGTCTGGGTGTCGGGTGTCGCTTGTTTAGTTGAGTCGAACCATTGCTTTCGTGGGATAAACAGTATTGGTGATTGTGTTGATTGCGGGGCGAGCGAAGACGGGAGAGGTCAATGAATAGGCCGGTCTACAGAATAGATTATGTGTACTCGTACGTGAATTCAATGACCAGGTGTGCAGGAAGCGGGAATTGAACTAGGTGCTGGAAACTGATCACGGGGTCAGACGAGAGGGTAAGCTTTGAGAAGCGGAAGTCGCCGATTCAACCTTAATTTGAAAGTTGAAGCCTATGGCTAGACACATGTATGCATGCCATGGACACATACTCGACAGCTGAGAAGGTCGATACATCCCATTTCTACCAAACTCTCATGAATGCGTTGATTTCGTTATATTCGTCGTTGTCTGATGTTTCTCGCTGCCTTTGTTCTAGTGCAAATGGCTCATTTACTGGAATCGTAGTGGGAATCATCACTGGAATTCCCTGAATCGGGCAAAGATCGATCGGGCGTTTCTGCACGTGCTGGCATGCATTCCTGCCTGCTTGGTTCTTTGCTCCTACTGACCTGTGGTCGAGAAACTGAGCAAACACGCTGTTAACGTCACCGCAGATGAGCTCGAGAATGAGTGTACATGGGAAGCGGGATGGTAATCAAGCATAATTCAAGCAGTCCCACCATCCGCGATAGCCCATGTATAATAAACGCCCAAGCTCTTATACGGCGCCCAGCCCTCTGTCAAGACATCCATCTCCTGAGGTGTCAGGTATGCGCCTCCCCTGGTGGTCAGTGTTCAGCTTCAGCATCATACAGTAAGACATACTTGGCCTTCTTCCCCGACCACCTCGATCTCATCAAATCTATCGTTAGACCCGCACCCAGCGGTGCCACCCTGTGAGCATCCCAATTCGATCCTGTGACCGGCTCCAAGAGATCCTCGGGAGCCGGTTCTGGAAGTGCCGACTTTTGAACCTCTAGAATCTCTGACGGTCCTGTTGCGTCACTTGGAGACAAAGGCGTAGGCGGCAATCGCGACACAGTGGGACCACCGGGGCCGTTCGGCGTGTGCAGGGTGACTCGTTTAACGTTGGCGTTAGAGGGAGTAAGAGGTGTTGGCGGTAAAACCGACGCAGTCTGAGGCGGGGGTGTCGCTCGTCCATCCTGTACTTCGGACTTGAGCTCTCCTTGACCAGTTCCGTCCAGCTCATCCTTGACGATTTTGTCCTTCTTTCTGAGTTGGAATTTGCCCTTGGCGCCGGGGAAAGCATTGTGGGCAGTCAAGGCAAATCTGAGCAGACCTTTTTGGACGCCGAGATCGGTGTATGGCATGATGTTGGGCCTCCTCAGGGAGAATATGAGAAACATATCTACGGTCCACTTATATCTCAGCTCGGCCTCGTTGGTTGCCGGGGAACTCACCTGTCCGATGCCTCGTACAGCTACCAGGGCTTTGGTGATCTCCTCATCCGTCCCATCACGGAGTAGTTCAGTCGATAATTCGCCAGACAAGAAATGCTCCGCTAGCGATTTGACTTATCCGTGAGCTACATCCTCCTGCAAAGAATCCTGGGCTCACCATATTCTGCTTTTCTCATACTGAGCCCAGCACTCTTGAGCACGAGCACATCCTTCTGATAGACCTCAGCGGGTGTCGGAAACCCTTCTTCGTCGTCGTCCTTGTACCCAAACAATCCTCGAAAGCGGTTATTGATTGCCCTAGCTGCCATCCAGCTGACCTGCTTGGTCAGCACATCTCCCCAACACACCAAGCCAGTCTCACCTGTTGCCCGACAATACTTGTAGTCAATGTGCGATATGGGTCGAGCGCCTCGAATGGTTCGACGAAAGGCCGGCACTTCATGGCTTCGAAAAGCCCCTTGAATCGTGGGTCAAACTGGCACAAGTGGTCCATGGCGGCCAGAACACTAAAGTTTGGCTCGACAGGCAGCATTGAAGGTTTGTAGTGTGTCTTTGAAAGATCTATGGGTGGTCGAGCCGGTGGAGATGGTTTGGGTTCTTTGGTAGAGACCTTGCGTCGCTTGGTGGGGGATTCTTCCTTTGCCGCTGTGGAGTCGACCAGCAAGGTCGTTTTAGGTGGTTGGGCGGCAGCCGTCCGGTTCCGGGGAGTAGCAGCTTGGGCTGCTACTTCCTTTGCTGGCTTAGGGAGTCTCGGTCTTGTCGTCGGTGGCATCCTGTTGGAGTATGGATGATTGTCAAGCAAATATGGAAGTCAGCGGTTCCAGTCGAGTAGTGATGTCACCGGAACCGGCAAGATCTACAATTCACGTGGGATGAAGTATCAATCATTGCGCCAATAAGTGTGCTTGCTATGCATGAAAGGGTTCGCAAAGGTCTACTGCTACTGAGATGAACGAGCTGGTCGACGCATGAACATCAGATCAGGCTGAGTCCGGGTAGTCGTGTACTTTTCAGTCACACTCTTGTATTCAATCTTTCCAGCATCCTCGAAGCCTAATCTCCTGTACAGTTTCCCGCCGTCCAGTGTCGCCTCAAGAACGGTGTCTAAACCTTGCTTATCGGCCTGCTCGATTCCCCAGGTGACTAGCTTTTCTCCGACTCCCCGCCGTCTGTATTCCGGGTTGACCGCAAGGTACTCTAGTACTGTCCAGGTTAGATCAAGCCACGTCAAGACTGTTTCGTAGACTCACACAACACCTTCTTCCCACACGACTGGGCGTCTAGCACAATCTCCCTACGTGGCTGAACGAAGTCTTGCCAGAGCTGCTGGAAATATTCCCTCTCATCTCCTTCTGGCCAGATGGTCTCCCATTCCTTTTCCAAATCATGAAGCCCCTGAGCGATGGGCGTATCCATAAATTGCCAAAAAGCAGAACCAGCAATCTTTCCATCGATAATGGCATCCATACAGATGATCCCGGGATCCTTTTTCATTTTCGCAACAAGTCGGTCGGCTACTTTACGGTCGCCCTCGGGGGTACCTCGGTTGGGATACAGCTCATCGAGTAATGGTGCTACAGGTCCGAAACCTTTATCGAGAGTCGTCCATGATTCAAATATATCCTCTGAGGGCTTGAGTACCACTTCCGACATGATATATATGTGCTGCTGTGGGATAGAGTGGGTTAGAAAAACTTGGTGGTTTGCGAGTCGCCAATTCTCAACTTGTCAATCACTTTCTCACGGTAGATCTTGTGAATCGTCTTTAGCTAGACACAAGGGATCTGCAGGCGAGCTAAGCGGACGCTCGACCAGGCAGACGGGCAAGACTCAAACACGATGAGGGCAATCCTCCCAGCCTATCTAATACATTCTATCCTGCTCCTGACCGCAGATGCGGCCACGTCTGTCGAATCCATTGTCGAATCGCCCGCAACCTCGGCAAAGACCGCAGCCCCATCAACATTATGGGACCTCGGCTTCTCCCTTCAGGCCAAATGGTCGGATCTTCGAGAACTTGAAGAATGCCCAGTCCCGCCCGACTTGATCTGCGTCGCAGGAGGAACATGCGGAGACCAGAGCGTCATGGAACAAGTCGCAGCTTCCATCAGACCCAGTGAGACCGCTACCGGGGTTCGCGGCCCGGTCGAGACGCTGAAAGTGGACAAAGGGGAGTTGGACGAAGATCTGGTCAGCTTCGAGGACTGGAAGCGGCGGAAACTCGAGGAGGATGATGACGAAGATGCAAGGGATAGTCAGAGTACGGGGGAATCAACGCAAACCGAGACCTCAAGCTCGGCACCTACCCCTGGTAACAACGGGGCAGCGCAACAGGAGAACAAGACGAACCCGAATGACAGCAAAAAGACCGGGAACGATACTGCAAAGAATGAGACACTCACAGTAAGAGCAGCCAACGACGCCGAAGCGACTGTTCCCATGCCCAAACCCCCAGTTCACAACAAATACAACTACGCTTCACCAGATTGTTCAGCCCGAATTCACTCCTCTTCTCGTCTCACTCAACACGCATCTTCCATCCTACACAAGAGCCGAGACCGATACATGTTGACACCATGCAAGGCCGATGAACATTGGGTCGTGGTGGAGCTATGTGACGAGATTCGGATCGAGGCTATTGAAATTGCAGTTTGGGAGTTCTTCAGTGGTGTCGTGAGAGAGGTCAAGGTTAGCGTAGGTGGTGCGGAAGAGGACGACGAGAAGGATGGCGAGGATCTACATGGTGCTGCGACGTGGGAAGATGTGGGAACTTTCATCGGCAAGAATGTCCGGGGTGTCCAGGTTAGTCCATACAATGAAGCAAATACTGAGTGTAGACATTCACTCTGCCCAAAGCTACCTCTTTTCAGCGCTTCATCCGGCTCGACTTTCCTTCATTCTTTGGCACAGAGTACTACTGCCCTGTCTCGCAACTAAAAGTGTACGGAATGAACCAGATGGAGGCGTTCAAATCGGAACAGAAACGTCTAGCCGCAACGGCGAAAGAAAAGGACAAGGATAAGGTCACCAGAGAGAAAGAAGTAGAGGAACGGAAACAGAGAGAGAGGGTAGAGGCGGACAACAAGGCCAAGCTGGACGATGAGAAACGGGAAAAGGAGCTGGATGAGCTCGAGCGATTGGTTTTGCAACAGGCCAGGAAACAGGAAAGTGTGATACAGGACATTACTTCGTTTCCGACGATCGAGGTCGTCACGGTGACCGCTTCTTCCTCGACCACCACGCAATCACCTTCAATAGCCACAACGGGGAACGGGACTGCCGATAACCTCGCGGTGGACCAAAACAAAACCACGAGCAGCACATCTTCGTCGACCAGGGTGGCCCCGCCACGCTCAGACTCTTCTGAATCCATCTACGCCCATATCATTCGACGGTTGAATGCGCTAGAAGGCAACTCGTCCCTCGTGGCGCGATATATCGAAGAACAAGCCAAAGTTATGCGCCATATGCTTGGTCGGGTAGAAAAGGGTTGGGATGACTGGCAAGTCGAGCGAGAAATGGACGAGCTCTCGCGATGGGAGCAAGAGGCACGTCTTCTAGTTATTGGGCGAACCTTGAAGGCTGACTATTAGCGCATGCGACAGGAAGACCGGCTTGGCAAAGTCATATCACAAATGGAGATGCAGCGTCTAGCCATGGATTCGGAACGACGAGCAGTGTTGTCGGAACTACGAGTTCTGTCGAGTGAACTAGGCTACGAAAGAAGGCGTGGAGTCGCTCAACTGCTCATCACTCTTGTCATTATCGTGCTCGGTGTTGTTTCCAGATCATCTACCATCGACGCCGTCCTAAAACCCCTGGTTGCTGAAGCGAGGCGTCGCAAAAGCGTCTTTTCCCACAACTCCATGTCTGGTCCATTGAGCGGATTACAGATCGACATGGGATCCGGTCGACCTCCCGCCGTGATCGGATTCCCGCCACCTAGGAATAAAAGCCAGCCCGAGATATCTGGACTACCCTCTTCCATACGACACCAACGAGCGGGTTCTATCAAGCGGCCCATGACCCCTCGACGTCGACATAATACGGCCGGACCTATTGGGACCAACATGCGGATCTTTTCGGATAGCACACCCCAACTTGCTTCTCTCCATACTCCGCCAAATCCGCAGGATATAGGCAGTCCCTTTACGTTCAACGTCAACAGTCCGCACACTACCCCGCACTTCAAAAGTCCCAAACCACGAGTGTCCCTTCCGCCTTCGCGAATGGTAAACAACCAACGCAAAATTGCCCGTAGTGCTCACTTACATCCAATGGAAGCGGATAAAGTCAGACGCTTGATGAAATCCCCGACCTATTCCACTGGCGAGCTGACGCCTCGTCGAGTGGATGTGTCCCCTCTTACCGCTGAGGAAGGAGTGTTTTCGGATGGAATGGAAGTGGAAATGTTGGATGATCTCGATACAAGGAGTGATTGGGGCACTGATGCTGGTGGTTCCGTTTCAGAGGTCGAGGCTGATTTACGTGTGGATGGGACAAGGGTCTCGCCTGCTGGCAAGCTGGCACTGGGTCCACCACTATCGGAAAGCAATTGATCAGATGAGGATCTAGTTGTATCAAACTTGATCATATTGTAGTAATGCATATAGTGTCTATTGATCTAATTTACCTGAGAAAAACACCCAAAATTGATTTCAGCCTATTGATACTGATATATCTCGCCCGAGTCGTCTGCAGCATTGACCTTATGCGCGATATAACGATACAAAGCAGTCCCAAACGCAGCTAGCAGGAACACGATGTCAAAGACACGCCCGAATATCCTGAAATCGGGCAGGGACGACAGTAGCGAGTCGTCTATGGGTGTAGGATCTGGATAGAGAGTTTCGGTAGTATTGGAGGCAGGGTAATCAATGTCGGCAACAGTCGGCGGGAGGGAAGTGCGTAGTTGGACAAGCAGCGAGATGACATACGTAGACTATCATCAGCTTGGTCTGTGCCAGGAGGGGACGAGCTCACGAATAGCTGTCCCAGACTAAGCAACAAGAACCCTGCTCCGACAGTTTTAGAAGTCAATTTTAGCACCCTCGTCAAGCTCCTCAGGACCTGAGTCAGACTCGAAAGAATCAAGACTCCAGTCAAAAGTAGCGATATACCCCTCGACCAAACTGCTACGTCCATGTCGAGTGTGCCGGTTGGTAAATGACTGATGCTGAGTGCTAGCAGGAATGAGATCCAGTCTCCGTTCGTGTTTCCCTTTTGCTCGGAGTGGGTGGGGTCGGAGGTGGACGGTGCTTTTGGTGCAAAGAAGACTGAAGGGAGGGCCTGGAAAACATCAGTACCGATTGTTTGTGGCGGAGGAGACTCACCATGAGTACACGGGCTGTACAGTAGATGGCGAAGATGTAGCCAATGACATGATACACTCGACCGGTAAGTGTCCCGCCAAACTCCTGGCGACGCTACGAATTAAATCTGGGCTCATTGAGTACTTCAGACCTACCTTCTTGACTTTCATTGCAGAAAGCGATCTCGCTACCTGGCCCTCCATTGCTCTCAAACCAGCCATCTCAGCTTGTAGAGAAGCCACCTCTGTTGATTCAGCCTATTTCTTGCGACAGAGCCAGACTTACCTTGATCAGCCTTGGACCCAAAGACCTTGCCCATCCATCCCCCACTTGGCTCTGCATGTGTCGATATCCTCCCTATCTCTTCCCGCTTAGCGACCAAGTCATGCCTAACTCTATACAACGATCTCTCGGCCTGAATGATATCGGTATCCGAGAGCGATCTATCATGAGCGAGGCCGCGTAACAGAGGTTTAACGTACCCAGCGCCACCTCTGATCTGTTCATAGAAATTCAGTGCTGTTCTCACTGCTCCAAATCCCGATAAAGCACCGAGAACTATTACACCCATCACGACCACCCTGCCTAGACTTGATGCCAGCCATCCTTCTCCTTCCCATCCTTCGGGTCCTTCTGTCCAGCTGCCAGAGCCAGACAAAGGACTTGGTTTGGGTATATCCAGCCCTATGACATCTCCTTCCTCGATTGGCATCGTGGGGCCAGCGTTAGAGACGGCTGTTACATAGGGAGGAATTCGAGTGAAGAGAAAGATGTACAGCGTGAACGGGATCAGGGCAATCAAGATTCGGGTTGTCAATGATAGGGACGAAGCTCGAGTCGAAGCTGAAGTGGACGAGGACGATTCTGAGATCAGCTCCTCCTCTGTTCGTCGATTCTGGACGCACCTCGTGTACGATATGTGAGCAAGAGGCATTGTACCAGAGGCACCACTAGCAAGATCATCCCCAAGAGGACGTGCAGGGATAGCGAAAAGTTGACATGTCGAGACCTGACATCAGCTAATTCAACCAAAAGGAGACTCACCTAGAATGCAGTACACCCAACGCGTGAAAGATGACCAGCGTCAACAGGTTACACCCTTCAGCAAAGCAAGCCGAGAACAGCACTCTCGAGACCCTATTCAATCCTCTCGTAGCTTTCTTGACCCTCTTTGTCCCGACAGGCCGAGCATGAGTTAATTGGATAACCTGTTTCTTTCCGGCTTCCCTCAATTTGTTTCCTAAACCTTGCATTTCCATGGCATCTCCATTTGGAATGTTTGGTAGATTGCTAGCTGATCCTGAGCGGTATGGCGCCCTCGAAGATCCGGGGAGACCTATGTTGGATCGAGTAGGAGTAGGGGGATAAGACGGAGCTGGTGAATTCGCTGACAGCAATCCATCATCTTCTGTATCAAGGCCGGTATCGAGCTCATATTCTTGCGCAGCTAGCGACGGGGACTGTGGGAACGATGAGCTGGGATGAGTCGAAGTGGCCGGAAGGAGACTCTCTGTTTTCGAAAGGTCCCGTAAGGTCGGATTAATCGTGGACAAGAGGAACCGCCGGGATAAGAGGAAATAAACCACCCGGAGCGCTAGCAAGACAGCAGTATCAAACACTAATGGTGACGCCGATGTTGATGCCGAGCTAGGTGGACTGTTGATGTGTCCCCCGCTCTCCGAGTCCATAGCGTTTGGTGTAGTCTCTCGAACGGGTGAATGGGCAAGAAATACGACGAGGTCCAGCAAGTACGAAGCAAGTCACCTGAAATAGATTCGGCGCGTCCTTTCACCTTCTGTTCACGCGACACGCAACATACTGTACATAGCTAGCACAAGCCACGGCATGCAGAAATATACAATCTAGCATACCGATGCGACGCTCCCTACTTGACGATCTCACCCATACCCTTCCACTCCAGAACTTCTAGCCACTCCGCCACCTCTCCCAACTTCCTAGCCAGATCCTTCCCGTTCTCCTCGATCAAATCCGCCGAAGCTTTGTAGCCCTCAGGTGCAAGATGTGATAATAATTCCTCATCATCACTTGACAAGTCGGACAACTCAGACATCGAGCCATCTTCACTACTTGCTCGGCTAGCTTTTGTAACGGGTATGACTACCTCTAGGATACTTCGTTTTGCCGGACTGGGCTTCGCGGAAGAAGAGGGTAGACCGAAATTTAGCGTCGTCTGCTTGGATGGAGTTCCTGCTAACGAGGCTTTTCCTTTCCCATTGGGTGTGGCCTTCGACGTCGAAGTTTTGCCATTTGGTGTCTTGGGCCGAGCCGGTTTCTCCAATTTTCGAGCTTCTTCGACTGCTTTCCTCGTCCGATAATCGACCCATTTGACCAATTGCTTCACGTCCGCAGACTGGCCGAAATGACACCACCGCTCCACCATGATAGGAAGATCGTCTTCGTCGATTGGCATATTCGCTTTAGGTGGTAAACCGATACCCCAAACTAAAAGGCCGGAAGCCCAGCCGATAGGTGCACGAGAGTCATCGTCGATAGCTCGTTGGGTGAGGCAGTAGTACGACCTGCCATCTAGGTCTGTACCGAGCGCCTCGTGTCGTGGTGCCCGTAAGGCAAGCGCAGCCCGGAGGTTGACCTAATTATGAGCTTTTGTTCATCTCCTTGCCCAAGTGGACTTACATTCGCAAGTGACAATCTCAGATTATGCTCTTTGGTCTCGTTGGTCATCTGACATGTCAGCATCAGCCTCCAAAGACGGCTTACCTTCTCCTTGTTAGCCTTTGTGGCCGCGGCACTTTTAGCCTGCAGAGCAGCAGTCATCAACCCCTTCTTGACCTTTGCCCAATCCTCATTCTCCTTCTTCAGCTCCCTTGCGTGAACACGTCTGGCCTCATTCTCTGGAGCTTCCCATACCAGATCGGCCCTCAGTGCTGGAGTCGAGAATGTTCGCTCGGCGAATGCCAGCAACATCCGGATGACCTCGTCATTCGATGGTAACCGCGAAGCTGCCGTTCGTCGAGCTGGACCTGCGTCCACTGCCCAGTCTGGCAGACTTTCGTTGGCAGGGAGCCCAAGCAGATTTCGGACCGCAGTTGCGTTCGCCTGTCCACTGGTAGACGGCAGGACAGTCTTCGGCAATCGTAAATCGAGTGGGTCTTCGAGCTGTTTGTATGCATTGGCAAATCGAGCGAGGTCTGCGTAATATCGTAATTCTTCTCGGTACTTGTCGACAATTTCGATAATCTGCCGTCAGCGATAAAGTCAAATGCACAACGCACCTCTTCTTCGGCATCTCCTTCCTGTAAATCCTCTTTGATCAAGTCGAGCATGGCTCCAGTGAACAGCCGAACACTTGCATCTGTGGGCGGTCTATCGAAGTTGTCCAAAGCCGGTAGAGATCGCTCGGGAATGGATAATACAGCTCGGAACCGACATAGGTATTCTCGAAGCTGAAAGATCAGCTCAATTACCGCATGTATTGGCTCACCATGATTCGATGTTCTGCCTCCACCCGACCAAGTCGTGTATCCACCTTCTCGAACACAGGAGGTTCAACCGCAACCTCGGGCTTTTTTACAGGTTTAGCCCGAACCTTTTTCTCTCCCTCCTTAGTGACCCCCTTGTTGATGCTCTTGCCCTTCTCCCCCTTGACTGGGGTCTTGACCTTCCCACCAGCGTCCTTGAGCTTAGACTTGACCTTTCCGTCTCCCTTTTTGGCGGGCTTAGCACCAACTTTGCTGTTCTGTTTTACTTTGGTCTTTGGTCCGGATGGTTCTCCGGGTTTGGAACCGTCCACTTCCTCATCTGTCAATGAAGAATCCGAATCGAGCGAGAACGCATGCGACGGGCGTTGTTTCTTGGTTGGATCGTGGGGTTTGGGACCCGCAGCAATCGCAGGAGGAGGTGATAATGAACCGCTCGACGCCGATGCCCTTGGAACAGAGTCAACCTTTGGCTCCTTCTTTGTCTTTTTCTTTGTAGATATGCGATCGGCAGTATCTGGCGACTTGGTCATTGTCGCAGCAGATGCTCTTGCTTTCTTGGCTTTGGGTTTCGAGCCTGATGACTCGGGTGTGACAGGGATCGCAGCTCCATCTTCTTTCGCTTTATCCTTCCCTTTGCCTTTGCCTTTGCCCTTGACTTTCTCTCCGGCGGGTTTGCTGACCATTTGACCGTCTTCTTTGGCGTAATTCCTGCCGAGTGGCTCGAGACCTGCTCTCTTTCGACCTGCTATAAGCACTTCGTTCGAGAGGCGTCAAAGAAAGAGCTCACAAGTATCAGTCTGGCAGACGCCTCTGCAATGAGGACATGTCCAATCGTAATTCTGGTGCTCTGGGGTGATCTCAGTCGAATCATCGACAAAGTCAGAGACGGCAGTCTCGTAGCGTCTTTGGAGATCGCTGTCGCAGTACACTTTCGTACATGTCGGGCTGGTACATTTCAGGTATCCTGACAGTCAGTTCCATCGCGGTATCGTGCTAGATCCCTCACGTTCAACTCGTCTGCGGCACCTGCTCGTCAGCTTCTCCTTTTTCGAATTGGATGTGACCAACTCACTGATGACAGAAGACGCCTTTGGTCTCTTTAGTATGCACATCCCCATTAGTACCCTCAGCCTTGGCTTTCTTGGTAGCAGGTGTCTTGTTGGTAGTGGACGTAGTGCTATCCCTTGGTCTCTTCTTGTCGGCAGAATCGAGTGCGGTCGGCGACGTTGAGCTCGAGGCTGCAGGAGTCGGCAGGTGTGTGTCGACCATCTTTGGATGAAGGATGGAGGAGCGAAGCGAGACCAACGATGGAGGAGTCAGCTGCAAGACAAGGGGTCGTCCGACAGAGTACACGCAAAATACGATATAGAGATCGAAAGCAAAAGTCAAAGTTGACGCGACGCGTCGATTCAACATGTACTCGTACAACATTCTCCGCTATGTACAACGATACGATACGTATGCTAAGCATTGTTGCAAGGATCATTTACCGCCAAGCTGGCGCTCAAGCTCTTTGACCCTAAGTTCGAGCTGCTCATTTTTATCTTTCAACGAGGCTATAGTGTTCCTCAAAGCCTGTTTCATATGATTATCCGCCCTCAATAACCTCTCTTGTCGTTGAATATGTTCTGAAACCTGATCGAGTGATGCGAGAGCAGGTGATAGGATTGGGTGAGCAGGCGATCGAGGTGTTGTCGGTGTTGACAAGAATGGATTCTGTCCCTCAGCCCGCGCACCTGGAACAACTTGATTAAAGCTTACCTCGTCTGCATCCACTCTGGCTCGTTTAGGAGTCTGCTCCTCATCATCTCGTTTCCTCTTGTTTACTCCGTCATCCACCGCCGCTCGCAGTCTATCTTGGAAGCTGCCCGACCCAGGTGCTGGAGTCGGAGCAGCCTTGGGTGTCTGTTGACTTGCGCCCTGACTCGAACCTGGCGTGCTCAGAATCGCCTGCGTTTCCAAGTCGTCCGTGTCCACTTTATCCCAGTCTATCTCGTCTACTTCGGGTTCCGCAATTCTACTAGGAGGTGGAGCAGCCTTCATCGGCGTTCGTGTACTTTGCGGAGCTTGGCCCAGTGTCCGTCCTGCACCTATCGGGTTCGGTTTCTGGGGAGTTGTAGAGGTGGCATTATCGAGTTCGTCTTCCCAGTTGAAAAATTTGCATTTCTTGGGATCATCTCGATTAAGTGGACAGGTGTAGAATGCTCTGCCCGTCAGTATACCAAATTGCCCTTTACAATACAATGACGCGTACCTGCCTGGATTCTTCGATGACTTGCCAGCAACCAATCTTGAACAGACGCGGCCGTGACCCTGTTTATTGAGCATCAGTCGACTATCAGCGAGAGTCAGCTCACAGTGCACTTGACCACACCTTCCTCATTCATGATATTTGATGTTGATGTGGACGGTTTAAGCTGCACTCTAGTAGGCGCAGTCCTGGTCCTCGACGCCATGACGGGTATTGAGGTTTCGAGCATGAGCGATAGTGGAAGATGGGTTGATGTAATACAGGCACTGATCCACGTGTGCCACATGTATATGATACTCGGAGTAACCCGGTATAGTGCAGTTCGGCGTTTTAATCTAGAGTGATGCTGGATTCCGATTCTTCCGTTGAGCAGAGAGAGAGAGAGAGCAGCAATACAGTTAACCTGGTTGGTCAATACACTCTTTACATACTTCATCTTTACCTCTACATCAATGTCATTCCTCACACGCCTACCGAGGGCTGCACCAGCTTTCAAGAGGGCATACGCTACCGTCGCAGACGCTTCAGGTGTCAAAGTCGCTGGTGTCGAATCTGCTGCTCCTGCCGCTACATCTAGCGTTACAGTAGTTGTCAAGGCTGGAAGTCGATACGAGACGAAACCTGGTGCTGCTCATGTCTTGAAGTCTTTTGCCTTCAAGGTAGGCTCTTTCATGTCTAGATCGGAGTGCTGGATAACTGACAATGTAGTCGACCGAGTCGGGATCTGCGTTGAAGACAGTTAGGGAGACCGAGCTATATGGAGGTGTCTTGTCGGCGACTCTATCGCGTGAACATTTGTTTCTAACGGCCGAGTTCTTGAAGGGTGATGAGTGAGTGGCTGAGTAGCGTGGACCCAATCAGGAGCTGACAGGCAGACAACACTTCCTATCCCTCCTCGCTTCCGTTCTCTCCTCGACACAATTCTACCAACACGAATACTCCGAGCTCGTCCTGCCCATCATCCAGGCTGAATCTCTCTCTGCCCTCGCTCATCCCCAGACGATCGCTATCGATATCGCCCACTCGCTTGCTTTCCGACGTGGACTCGGAAACTCGCTCTACGCTTCCCCCAACTCGCCCGTTTCCGCTTCCGACGTCAAGTCTTTCGCCCAGCAGGCATTCAACAAATCCAACATTGCCGTTCTCGGTGCTGGTATCTCTACCGATGCTTTGGCCAAGGCCGTCCAATCTTCTTTCGGTTCCTCATCGGGATCCGCATCTACTTTGAACGGAGGCTCGACCACCTACTACGGAGGAGAACAGAGGGTCCCACTAGATGCTCATGCTGGACCTCTTGCTCAGCCTACCCTCGTCATCGCCTACGGAACTTCATCCGCACCCACACCAGAGCAGAAAGTCTTGCAGCAGTTGATTGGGGGTGAAACTTCCGTCAAGTGGAGCCATGGATCTTCTGCCCTCGCTCAGGCAGCTGCCAAAGTCAACGGAGCATCCGCCAAATCATTCCTACACCCATACTCTGACGCTTCCCTATTCGGTGTCGTCGTTACTGCCCCAACAAGTGAGGGTGTCGCCGCAGTTGCCAAGGATGTCACTGCAGCTTTGAAGGCAGCAAGCAAGGCTAGTGGAGAGGAGATCAAGAGGGCAATCGCAAAGGCCAAGTTTGCCGATGCCATCTCGAGGGAACAGCAGCTAGGTTTGGTCCAAACCGCAGGTCCAGCTGTATGTCCCTTTTATTCCATCTTCCGCACTAGTTCAATAAGCTGACCCATAGCTATTCTCTGGAAACATCTCTGCCCCTGACGCATCCTTCGCCGCTCTCGAAAAGGTCTCTGCCGAATCTGTCGGAAAGGCCGCTACCGATCTATTCAAGGCAAAGCCAACCGTCGTTGCCGTCGGTGACTTGTCTGTTCTCCCTTACGCGTAAGCTCTCTTGTCCGTTGCGCGCACGCGACGACGCTGATGGTATAGCGATGAACTCAACCTTTAGATGTTGTTCACTAAAATTGGATGCATACATTGAGATACACCAGTGTGGATATATCCCGTTCCATTAGACGCTATCTGAAAGACGGGAAAATGCCCAAAATTCCATCCACACGAGCACTGTGATGTGTTCAGATGGTCTTGCGAAACCTAAGGCTGACGGCGGGGTGAGCTGTGCTCTCTAGGTCAAAGAGCTCAGAACGACGGTGTTGACTGAAATGCGGGCAAGCGGCATCGATCAAATGATTGACAGAGTGCATAAGTAAACCGCTCCAGTACTCTACAAACAACCATCAGCCCAGCTGAGGCAGATACATATACATATACACATTATATCCTCTAGGGTCTCTTCGCCGTCTTGGATGTCCTCTCCATTGAAATCGTGAATCGTGAACAAGGATCGTTATGACGTCCGGCAGGCTGCCCAGCCCAACAGAGTCAGGCATGAAACAAGGAGGCTGGAAAGATGTAGTCTACTCCAGCTCTTTAGGCTTGCCCGCCTCACGGCCGTCTCTGAACTGGAGATCCAGTGGGAGCAAAGGCCGGTAGCCTCACCGTCTTCTTCCTCGATAGAGCCACCGCGGCTCGTTCCTCTTGTTCCCTCATCATCTTTTCGTATGAATTTTCACTATTCTTCTTCTCGGGCGAATTGAAGACAGCTTTAGCTTTGTTGACCTTACTTGATTCTGCCCGTCAGCATTCTCGATCTGTCGCGAGTCATGGCGAGAGCTTACCAGTCAAGAGATCAAGATCATGATCGATAGTAATCCGCCTACCCCTTTTGGTCGAGGTGTTTGAGAATTGAGATGGGTGCATAGGGAGTGGAGTAGGTGTAGTGGGCAGAGCGAGGTTCTTAGCAGTGAACGAATTAGGTAGATGGACTCTGGCGTGCGAAGATCCAGGACCAGGTGACTCGAGATTGGCAGCAGACATGCTCTTTGCTTTGCCATGAGTCGGACGAGGCGAGTTCTTGGTGGGCGTGGCCAAGGATGATCCGTCCTGAGTTAACATCCTCACGATATCGCGCTGTTGTTCGAGTTCCTACTTCATCAGTTGCTCTCTAATCGCATGTGTTGATAGACATACCTTGGCCCAGAATTTGATCTTTTCCCTCTGATCATCAATCACCTCTTTCTGCGCCTCAATCACTTTCTCCAGTCGACTTATCTCCCCACTCTCCTTCGTTCTCAATTTGTCTTGGATCACGCTCTCGCCCGTTGAAGCGGATTTTAATGCTTGAATACGGAGATTATCAAGTACAGCAGTACCGGTATGCGAAGCGGTGGGAGTCGAGGCATGTCTTTGACGAGTCGCAGCATCCGCTCGGGCAGATGCGAGGTCCTCCGACAGCTTCTTCGAAGCGGCATTGGCGGAAACGAGATCGACACGAGCTTTGTCAAGCTGAGCCTGGGTATCTTCGAGGACGATTCGCTGATGTTTCATCTCCTCGACCAGGGTATTGACTTTCGCAGTCACCTTCTTATTCTCTTCAACGGTCGATTTGGAAGTCTTTTCGAAAGCAGCAAGCGCAGCCACCCTTGTATCCAGGTCGACCTTGGTAGTAGAAAGCAAAGCGCCTTGCTCGTCGTATCGTCGCTGGAGAACAGTCACATGCTCCTGTACCTCTTTCAGAGCAGTTTCCTTCGCATTCCTACCAGCTGTGAGGGCACCGAGTCGCTTCTCCGCGTCTTGTCGACCAGCTTCGGAGGAAGACAATCGTGTCTCGAGTTCGGCGACTCGCGATGCCATCTCGTCAATCTTCGTCTGTAGCGCAGCGCCTTGATCTTTGGCGTTCTGGAGGTGGCCAGCGGAATCCTTGGAGAGCGAGTCGTATTGAGCTTGAAGATTGGTTCGGGCAAGCTCAGCAGCTGCTAAACTGGCCTTCGACTCCTTGTCCCTGGCTGCGGAAGCATCAAGCCCAGCTTGAAGCGCTTTACACTCTTCGCCCAGAGTCGTTTCGATTGTCTTCCGCTCAGCTCGGAGAGTCGCCATTTCAGCTTCCAAGCGAGTCCGGGCGGATTTGGTGTCCTCGACAACAGCTGACATGGAAACGAGAGCTTCATCCTTGGTACGCAACTCAGATTGGTGACTATCGACGTCTGACCGGAGAGATGCGATGAGGGTAGTATGCCCAGTTGAAGTCGAATTCAGCGCTTCTTCCGCCCTCGATCGATCTCGACTCGCCTGGTCGAGTTGAGCTGCAAGATCGACCAAATGTCGCCCCTTTTCTTCAAGCTCTCGAGACGCTTCCTGAAGCTTGGCGTGAGCAGTCTCAACTTCAGTATCGAGACTATCGATCCTGGCTTGTCGGTCTAAAGCAGCAGTCTCGGCGACACCGAGTTTCGCGTGGGTGGCCTGGTGCGAGATCTTCTCCGCATCTACATCGGATGTGAGTTGTTCCAGCTTCCTCCTCGCCGCCTCGGATTCGGCGGAGAATCGTACCAGTTCCGTCTCGTGGCCTTCGACGGCAGCTTTGAGATCGACGACTTCCTTTTCCAATACAGCCCTAACCTCATCACTAATCTTCCTGGAACTCGACTCAATTCGAACCTGTTCCTCGAGAGAAGCAATAAGAGCAGCCTGCTTGGTAGTCGAATCCGAAGAAGCTGAGACGGCAGAACGGAACTCGTCGACATCTTTGTTCATCGCTTCCAGTCGTATTGTTTGTTCTTCAAAGGCAGCATCGACAGCAGCTTTCGATTCCACTAGCATCTGAGATCGAGCTTTCTCGGCCATGATCTGCGATTCGAGAGAGTTGATCATGTTGGACGATTCGGCAGTCTTGGTTGAAAGGTCCATCTTTAGTCGGAAGACTTCGGAGGAATGTTCGTGTAGAGCCTGTTTGGTTGCAGTGAGCTCTTCCTGTGACTGAGCGGCAGCCTTCTCAACCATCTCCCGCTTGGTGGTGACATCGTCAAGTGACGAGGTAATGTCGGTGATCTGAGCAGTCTGAGTCACAGTGATCGCCTTGGTAGCTTCGAGCTCCTCGAGGAGAAGTCGCCTCTCAGCCTCCGAATCCCTCTTACTAGCCTTCAGTTCTCTTAATTCGCCAAGTTGCTGGACCATAGCCATGTTGTCCTTCTCGGCCATCTTCCTCCCCTCTCTCTCGGCAACGAGCATAGCCTCTAATTTCGCCTGGTCGCCCTCGATATTGCGTCTACTGTGAGCTTCACTGCGAAGTTTTCCAAGTTCAGTAGCAGATACCTCTGCGAGTGTGCGATATTTGGCAATCTCCTCTTCGTGGACGAGGGTGACCTTCCTCTGTTCCTCGAGAGATACTAAGGCGGATTGGCGTTCCTCGTCTACTTCATCAAGACGCCGTTGAACTTTTCCAAGTTGTTCCAAAGCCGACTTGGCATCGGTGACCTCTATCCTAAGCTTCTCCAATTCCGTGATGTGTGCGACTTTAAGCTCCTCGGAGTCATCAGCAGCCTTATCCAATTTGGCTTTTAACTCATCCGCCCGGATCTCGCCTTCAAGCATGATTTCCTCTCTCGATGTCCTCAAGTCCAGAACGGTCGATTCGAGGGCGTCGATCTTCTCAGCCTTCTCGTTGATGGTGTTGACTAGCTCGGTCCGGGTCGATTCCAGTCGATTATGAAAATCGAGCAGATCGGCCTCGTGTTGTGTGGAAGCCATGCCAGAGGCCCCTTCGAGAGTCGATAACTCAGCTTGGAGTTGGGTAATTTGCTCGACAGCTGAATCCAGCTCGGCCGCTCGACTAGACAGCTCCTGATCTCGCGAAGCAAGCGCACGTCGGAGCGCAGCAACGATTCGATCATGATCAAATACCTTTTTGTCAGCTCAAAGCCACAAGGGAAAAGGCCGGGCTTACCTTAGGAGCCAGTCCATCAAGCTGGGTATGGATAGCAGGCATCTCGTCTTCCTGTAATTGGGGCATACGAAGCGCCGAACTGACTGCACGTCTGTTGTCCATCGCCTTCTGCTTTGGTGAACCGAGCCCAACTCGGCTGGCGCCCATCACGCTGTATAAGTCGGATATACGTCTTCGCTTTGGCCCGGACGGCAGCGATGGCACACCATGACCAGCTCGAGGGAGTTCGGAGGTCAAGACTTGGGTATTGAGCTTGGCTAGTTGGGTGTGAAGCCTGTTCTTGCGTGCTTCCATGGCAGCGACGGAATCCGCGAGCTGGGTATTAGCGTCACTTTACATGATAGGAGGTCATGTACTCACATTCTGTACTTGATCTGCGTTCACCGAGCCTTCAGAAGGGGCATCATCTTTGACCAGACCTTCCAAGCGACGTCTGAGAATCTCAATCTCCTTATCCTTGGCTTTGATCAGGGCCTGCTCAGATGACATCAACTACTGGTCAGCAAGGATTGGGATACCCATGGGTAAACTTGCGATATTCTTTTTGGCCTTGGTCTCGACTCGAGCACAGTTGCCAGCGAACTTGAGGGTCTCCAGTGTTTCTGCATGATGATCCTCTTCGCCCGATAACGTGCAGATGACACAGATGTTTGAATCACCACCTAGAGCGTTCTCCAAAAGATGCGTAAGCTTCGAATCACGGTAAGGTATGTGGCCACTATCTGTCAGCTCGGCAGCCATCGCTTCGCTCACCTCTTCTTGTCGGTGAGTTTGTTGATGACGGTCTTCAAGGCGAGTAGACTGGATGTCAGCGGGCATCGGCGTGGCCATCAATGGTACGCACCTTCGGTTGATGTGCTTTCCTTCCCCTCGCCTTTCCAAGTCCGAGACTGCCTTTTCAGAACCAGCCAGATCCTGATCGTCAGCTCTGCGATTACTAAGGAACCAGCGAGCTTACGATAAGAGTCAATCGAGATAGCCTGACATCATCGTCCCCATTTCCATCCCTCGGCTTGGATTCGATGACGATAGTGAACACAGAGTGAGATCGAGATGATCGCTCATTCTGAACATTTAGCTTATCTGTCTGCTGAACTGAAACAGACTCACCCAGTCCGTTTGGCCTGTCTTTCGCTGAGTGTTTCCCTTCTCTAGCAGATCCACGACATCCTGAGGCGTGGAAACTATCTCTTCGACAAGCGGGTCAACATACACTTTCCCCTACTCAATCAGCTCCGGTATCGATTCGACAAGGCAAGACTGACCTTGTTGAAGTGAATATTCGGTTTCTCATCGTCCTTGAGTAGTCCTTTCTTGAAGTTGAGCAGATCACGTAGAGTCTCATTGTATATTTCGATATAAGAGACGCGGAGTAGGAACGCTCTTTCAGGATCCTGGTTGTTCAGCTTGACTGAAAGGCAGACAGGAGCATCAGCTTACTGCGTTGATGGCGTCGAATACACCATCCACGGCACATGGAATCACACCTAGTTCCTCTTCGACCCCAGTCTTTGATGTAAGCTCGGTTTTACAGATCATGAGGGAGACTCACCATAGTATGAGATTTTCCACTTCCTGTTTGACCGTATCTGGCCGTCAGCATTGCTTACCACAGACGTCTCCAGACTTACGCAAAAATAGTACTATTGTACCCATTCATCGCCTTGTCTACGAGTGGAGCGATCCTTCGCTCGTACAGATCAGGAGTCCTTGATGGCTGTTGCAGTAGGGCATCTACACATTAGCTGTTGTCGATCTCTCGTGTGGACCGACTTACCGAAGTTGTAAGTGTATTCGTCCTCCCTTCCTGCCTTTCCACCTCGTTTCTGGACATTGGGGTGTTTATCGGATAGAGTCAATGAGGTCGATGTGAGCTCATAAGCAGTGTGTACGAAGGGCGATTCAGTCGGCTTGATCCTGTCTAATCAGCGACGCCTTTTGCTTTCCAGGCAGATGATGTACCTGACACAGACCACCACCTTATCTTTACTACCGTTACTACTCCCTCCATTAATCATTCCGGACGCCGACTTGGCGATTGATTCTGGTTTGACCTTAGGGACCAAGTTACCGATAGATGGTGAGACGACCAGGCCTTCGCCTTGACTCCTTGATTTCTGGAGCTTCGCGGCGGCCTGGAGCCTAGCTTGGAGATTGTCTCTCTTTCTAGGTTGTGTTTTCGATCCATCTAGCAATCCGACCACCTTTCGCTTGGGTGTCGTTTCGGGGTCGACAGTTGATGTCGAGGAAGAAGGAGTGATGGGTAATGACCATTCATCCTCGCTAGCCTCTGGCGAAGTAGCGTTTGACGATGATACATCCCCTCGGCGAGACGGATACTTTTTGCGTGATCCAGTGGCGAGTGATCTAGAGGATGAGGACGACACCATCATACTATGAGAATCGGGTAAGGCGGGGGGAAGGCCGACAGCGAGAGAAGGCTGTGAGGGTTGTCGAGAGAGAGTTCGCTGTTTGTTCGGAGAGAGTGCCATGCGCTGGTGGAGTTGGATTCGTTCAGATGTATGTAGACATGAGAGAGGGTATGAATGATTAAAGAGTGACTAGGGTGAGTGTATGATTGTATATATGTGGTTGAATGAACTTCTACACTCCAGCTGATTGTTGACGCATTAAAGCCTTTGACCGTACCTGACCCTGAAATTGTATAGAAGTCAGTCGCGTCCATCTCTGGCTTCAAGAGCGACACACTCTGCGAACACTGGTCTTGGGCCATACTCTGTACGATCAAGCAGTCGAGCTGATCAGGCGTATGGCTATGGGTATACACACATGCATGCTTGCTTGGGCAGGGGCAGAGTAGCCTTTCGTACGTTCTCCTCACGTCCATAGGTTTTGGTAGTTGCCGGAACCAAAAATGGCTGACCTCCACCGACGATCCCCCAGGCTGTGCGGCTGATACCAGCGTGATTGTGTCAAGACTAGGCTTGTTCCCGACTCGACCCCTTCTCCGCAGAATCAATGCGGCCTCTTCGGCCGACCTTTGACCTTGCAAGGGCTTCACATAGATGTGCTCGTGTCAGCTCAATCCGGAGGACAGCCCTGATAGCTCGGACAATTCACTCATCTCCCATTTCCAGAAATATCCCTCAATGGCCAAATCCTCCTGTTCCCCAACCTCAAGTCACCCCTCTCGACTCTTCCGACCCTCATCACGAAGGGCATCGTCGATCGCGGTCTGAT
>Ga0265797_10002199_pt1 | contig 33201 bp, 28 predicted proteins | sample P2T30metagenome_FD_192433 | JGI IMG/M metagenome (GOLD analysis project Ga0265797, IMG submission 192433) | Plant litter microbial communities from East Loma Ridge, Irvine, California - P2 T30 | ecosystem: Environmental > Terrestrial > Plant litter > Unclassified | place: USA: California... | reverse complement strand
TTGATCGTTTCCTCAAAACAGGGGTCTGTCCCGGGTTTTGCCCGGACAACAAAAAAGGGCCAGCCCTTGCGGACTGACCCTTTTTCTTCCATCTGGTGCGGCTGGCAGGAATCGAACCCACGACCCCTTGGTTCGTAGCCAAGTACTCTATCCAGCTGAGCTACAGCCGCAAAAACTTCTCACTTCAAACTGCTGCGCCGTGAACTTCCGTTCACGACGTTAAAACTGGTGCGGCTGGCAGGAATCGAACCCACGACCCCTTGGTTCGTAGCCAAGTACTCTATCCAGCTGAGCTACAGCCGCAAAACTTCCAACATCATAACAGACAGCGAGCGCATTTCAACACACTGTCCGCCTACTGCTTTTACTTCCTGTCCGCAAACTCCCGTCTGCGAACGAATTCTGGTGCGGCTGGCAGGAATCGAACCCACGACCCCTTGGTTCGTAGCCAAGTACTCTATCCAGCTGAGCTACAGCCGCAATCTACTGCTGTCTGACCTTACTGCAATCAGGCGAGTCGGCATTGTACAGCATTCGTTTCGGCTTGGAAAGCTGGATTTTTCATCCACCGCCTTGTTCGCTACAGCACTGCGAACCCGACCTTCCCGCGCCGAAAGGCTGCCGCCTTTCGCTTCCCTCCCGCTGCGTTTGCTGCGAAAGGAGCAAGATTATAGGGTGGCGTCTCGCCGTTGTCCAGAGCAAATTACACAGGGCGACACCGGCCATTTTCACCGGCCTGTCGCCGCCCCGTTGGTGTAGCATTAACCATCTTTGCTTTCAGATTAATACGGAGCCGGCGATGACTGCCCAAGCCTGCAAGAGCCTCAAGGCGCTGGCCGACCATGACTGGTCGCGCGCGGCGATCGGCCATCCCGAAACGTGGTCGCACGGCTTGCGCCTGGCCGTCGACATCATCCTCAATACGCCGCTGCCGATGCTGGTCATGTGGGGCCACGAACAGGTCATGCTGTACAACGACGCCTATGTTGCGCTGGTGGGCGGCCCCCTGCTGCCGGCACCGGGCGGCCGCGTGCCGGCGATGCAGCCGTCCGCGTGGAGCTGGAACAGCCACGCCATCGAGCAGGCGTGGGACGGCTCGGGCAGCGTCTGCGTCGGTGCTGCGCTGCGCCTGTGGCGACCGGAGGGTGTCGTCGAGCAGCGCTTCGACCTGTATTACACGCCGCTGCGCGATGCGCAGGATGTGGTCCAGGGCATCCTCTGCACGCTGGCGCCGCCCAGCGCGGCGGCGGCGCCGGACGGCCCGCGCCCGCTGCGCATGCTGGTCGTCGAGGACAACCTGGATGCCCAGTATCTCGTCTGCGAAATGCTGCGCACGTTCGGCCACGACGTCGCTGCCGTCGCCACCGGCGAAGCGGCGCTGGAACAGTTGCGCGACGGCGGCTTCGAAGTGCTGTTCTCCGACGTCAGCCTGCCCGGCATCTCCGGTGTCGAACTGGCGCGCCGCGCCGTCGCCGCGCAGCCCGGCCTGCAGGTGATCTTCGCTTCCGGCTACGGCGGGACGCTGACGCAGCAGCTGGACTTCCCCGCCGAGGCGATTCAGAAGCCGTACGAGATCGAACAATTGCAGGTCATCCTGGAGCGGGTCGGCACGCGCCTGCCGGCTTTAAGCTAGGGAAGCTAGCACGCTGTCAACAGTGCGTGCGCCGGCAGCAGCGTGACGCTACAATCGGAACAGCGCGGTCGACGTGTTGCCGGCGTCGCCTTTTTCTCCCCCTTGACCCTTTTTTTTGCGACGCCCGTGCCGAGGCGTGTTCCGACGCCTGCCGTTTTTTTGCTGCGACCAACCGATGATTCACTCGCCCCCCGATGCAGACCCGCCACGCCCGCCACCGGCAGCGCGCGACGAACCGCGCCTGCCGGCGGCGCAACTGGGCGCCATCCTCGGCGGCATCAGCGACGCGCTGGCCGTCGTCGATCAATCCTGGGCGATCCTGCACCTGAACCGCGCGGCGGTCCGCCTGCTGCATCCGGACAACCGCGAGGAAATCGCCGCCGGCGACCTGTGGCAGGCGTTCCCGGAACTGGCCGGCACGATGCTGGAAACGCAGCTGCGCCAGGCGATGGCGCGGCAGCAGGCGGTGCACTTCGAACTGTACTACCGGCCGCGCCAGCGCTGGATCGAAGTGCGCGCCTGGCCGTTCGATGGCGGGCTCACGTTCACGCTGCTGGACATCCACCAGCGCAAGCAGCACGAACGGGCGCTGCGTGACAACAGCAGCCGGCTGCAGGTGGCGCTGGCGGCGGGCAAGCTGGGTGACTGGACCTGGACGGCGGCCACCGACCAGGTGGCGCTGGGCATGCGCGCGGCGCAGATCTTCGAGCTGCCGACAGGCGCCACCCCGACGTGGACGGCGCTGCAGGAACACATCGTGGCCGAAGACCGTGCCGCGGCGCAGGCCAGTTTCCTGCAGGCGTTCACCAGCCGCAGCGATGTCGATGTCGAATGCCGCATCGCCCGCCGCCACGATACGGCGTGGCTGGCGATCGTCGGTCACGGCACCTACGACGATGCCGGCCGCCTGCTGGGCATGACGGGCATGGTGCAGGACATCACCGAGCGCAAGGCCGCCGAGGACACGCTGCGCCACAGCGAGGCGCAGCTGCGCGCACTGGCCGACTCGATCCCGCAACTGGCCTGGATCGCCCACCACGACGGCCGCATGGTCTGGTACAACCGCCGCTGGCACGAGTACACGGGCGTGCCGCCCGGCGAGCTGGAAGGCGCCGGCTGGCAGCAGGTGTATGCGCCCGACTGCATCGACGCGATGCTGGCGCACTGGCGCACGTCCACCGAGACCGGCCAGCCGTTCGAGATGGAGATTCCGATTCGCGGCGCGGACGGCCAGTACCGCTGGTTCCTCACGCGCGCCAACCCGGTGCGCGACAGCGCCGGCCAGATGCTGCGCTGGTTTGGCACCAGCACGGACGTCGACCAGGTCAAGCGCGCGCAGGAAGCGCTGCGCGACGAAACCAATATCCTGGAGATGCTCAACAGCACCGGCAACGCGCTGGCGCGCCATCGCGACCTGCAGCCGCTGCTGCAGGAGGTGACGGATGCCGCCACCCGCATCGTCGGCGCCCGCTTCGGCGCGTTCTACTTCAGCAGCAATGACCGTTCGCTGCGCCTGGGCGCCCTGTCCGGGCAGCCACCGGCGGGATATGACGAGCTGTCGGGACCCGGCGCCGCGCTGGTGGCAGGCCAGCAGCCCGTCTGGCAAGGCGACGAGCCGACGGCGCCTGGCGCCGGCATCGTCCGCTGCGACGACCTGCTGGCGCAACCGGACTGCCTGCCCCAGCTGGACCGCGCCCACCTGCCCGGGGTGCGCAGCTTCCTCGCCGCGCCCGTCATGTCGCGCACGGGGGACATGGTCGGCACGCTGCTGTTCGGCCACCCGCAGGCGGGCATGTTCGGCGACCGCACGGAGCGCATCATCGGCGGCATTGCGGCGCAGGCGGGCGTGGCGATCGACAACGCGCGCCTGAACGAAGCGGCGCGCAACGCCGCCGAGGAACGCATCGCCCTGCTCGACCGCGAACGCAGCGCCCGCGCCGAGGCCGAGCGCAGCAGCCAGATGAAGGACGAATTCCTCGCCACGCTGTCGCACGAGCTGCGCACGCCGCTGAACGCCATCCTGGGCTGGTCGCAGGTGCTGCGGCGCGGCAGCCGCGGCGAGGCGGATCTGCAGAAAGGCCTGCAGACGATCGAACGCAACGCGCGCGCCCAGGCGCAACTGATCGAGGACCTGCTGGACATGAGCCGTATCATGTCCGGCCAGGTGCTGCTGGAAATGCAGGGCGTGCTGCCGGTCACCGTTGTCGATGCGGCCGTCGAGGCCGTGCGCCCGGCGGCGGCGGCCAAGAACATCGTCATCGAGTGCGACTTCCAGCCCTGCCCCATGGTCGCGGCCGATCCCGGACGGCTGCAACAGGTCGTCTGGAACCTGCTGTCGAACGGCATCAAGTTCACGCCGCCGGATGGCCGTGTGCGCGTGGCCGTTGCGCAGCGGGCCGGTCATGCGGAAATCGTCGTGGCGGACACGGGCATCGGCATCGGCGCGGAATTCCTCGACCACGTGTTCGACCGCTTCCGCCAGGCCGACGCCTCCACCACACGCCGGCATGGCGGGCTGGGGCTGGGGCTGTCGATCGTCAAGCACCTGGTCGAGCAGCATGGCGGCACCGTCAGCGCGGCCAGCGCGGGCGAGGGTCAAGGCGCGGCGTTTACCGTCCGGCTGCCGCTGGCGGGCAGCCTGCCGCTGGGCGAGCGCCCGCGCGCCAGCCCGCTGTCCGCCGCCACGCCCGCCCTGCCCCGCGACGGCGAAATGCCGGACCTGCGCGGCCTGCGGGTGCTGGTCGTGGACGACGAGGCGGACGGACGCGATCTGATCAAGCGCGTGCTGTTCGACTGCAATGCCGAGGTGACGGCCGCGGCCACGGCGGCGCAGGCGCTCGACCTGGTACCGCGGCTGCGCCCCGAACTGGTCGTCAGCGATATCGGCATGCCCGACATGGACGGCTTCGAACTGCTGGAACGGATCCGTGCGCTGGGCCCGGCCGCGGGCGGCGACGTCCCCGCCATCGCGTTGACGGCATTTGCCCAGTCGGAAGACAAGCTGCGCGCGCTGGAGGCGGGTTTCCACGACCACATCTCCAAACCTGTGGAACCAAGCGAACTGATCGCGGCGGTGGCCTTGATGGCGGCCGGTCGGCGCCGAACATAGTTGCAAGGATAACACGTTGTTTTTTGTCCACTGCGCGACCTAAAAACAACAAGTCTTGCGGGAAATCATAATTTCCCTGCGTTCCTACCTGCAGACGCGGCAATGTCCTACAAGAAACTTCGGAAGATTTGCTACACTTCACTAACTTAAAATTCTTCTCCCGAAAAAGAATTTTTCAATCCGTGCGACGCAGCAAACCCTGCGGCGCTACACTTGGTGTTCCGCTCCAGGCCGAAAAAACGCCGGGGCACGTAATGCGAGATAACTTATGCCCAGCCCAGATGAGATCCTGAATGCCAAGATCCTGGTGGTGGACGATTGCGCGGACAATGTCGATCTGATGCTCGAGATCCTGCGCGAAGCCGGCTACACCGATGTCACGGCAACCATGCTGCCCGATCAGGTTTGTTCCCTGCATCGGCAGCATTGCTACGATCTGATCCTGTTGGATTTGCAGATGCCGGGCCTGAACGGCTTCCAGGTCATGAAGGGTCTCAAGGAGATCGAGCAGGACGGCTATCTGCCCGTCCTTGCCCTGACCGCCCAGCCCAGTTTCAAGATTGCCGCCCTCGAGGCGGGCGCCCGCGACTTCATCAGCAAGCCGTTCGACCTGCTGGAAGTGCACAAGCGCATCCACAACATGCTCGAGGTACGTCTGCTGTACAAGGAACTGGCCCAGTACAGCAAGAAGCAGCAGGAGCTCGCCCTGCACGACCCGTTGACCAGTCTGCCGAACCGGCGCCTGCTGGAAGACCGCATCGAGACGACGTTGCAGCACGCATTGCGCGCGCAGCGCAAGGCGGCCGTCATGTACCTCGACCTGGACGGCTTCAAGGCCATCAACGACACGCACGGCCATGCCTATGGCGATGAAATCCTGAAACTGGTCGCGCAGCGGCTGGTCGGCTCGTCGCGCAAGGAAGACACGGTGGCGCGCGTGGGCGGCGACGAATTCGTCATCGTGCTGGGCGACGTCGGCGGCCTCGCCGATGCCCGCGAACCGGCCTCGAAGCTGATCGAAGTCGTGTCCGAGCCTTACCTGGTCATGGGCGTCACGCTGCGCCTGTCGACGAGTATCGGCATCGCCCTGTTCCCGGACGACGCCAACTCCGTTGGCGACCTGATCCATGCGGCCGACAATGCCCTGTACGACGCCAAGCGCGCCGGCAAGAACCGTTATTGCGCCGCGCCGGGCAGCACCAAGGTGGCCGCCGGCACCGTTACCCACCCGCTGAAAAACGTCGCGACAACGGTGGCGTAAAAACTGGCCGCCTGGCGCGGCCCGCCACTGCCCCCTCGATCCTCATGCAGAAACAACGAAACCCGCGACCAGGCGCGGGTTCGTAGTGCTGCGTGCGGTAACGATGGGTGCCGCCCTGCGGCGGCACGCTCCGCTTACTGGGCGACTTCCTTTTCCTTGCCCGTCTCGGTGGACTCCTCGACCTTGTTGGCGTGCTGGTGGTCGCTCTGGGCGTCGACCTTGTCCGGCGCCACTTCGATACGGGTGATGCCGGAGTCGACGGAAATCGGGTCGCTGGCCGGGAACGTCATTTCCACGGCATCGTCGAGCAGCTCTTCCTTGGCCTTCTCGGCCGGCTGGATCTGTTCCTCGTCCGCCAGGGTCGTGATGGCGACGGCCCACTTGATGAAGTTCAGGTTGGCCAGTTCGCGCACGGTCGTGACGCGGAACGCCTTCTGCAGCGCCTTGGCATCGTCTTCGCTGACACCGCGCAGGGCACTGATCGGGGCATCGGCCAGGTCCTTGAAGCATTTGCCCAGGTGTTTGTTGTCTACGACGGTATCGATATTCATGATGTGTCCTTTCGTTTTTAGTTGCCGTGTTGTCTACGCTTTCAATATGGCATGAGACGCGGCCGCTGTATGTGCGCAATCGAACAATTCAAGGGGTGTCCCCTTGCCGGCAGGACTTTTGACTTTGCAATATGCTGTTGCTATGATCGTCCAGATGTTTGTCTGACAGAACTGTTCGCTTCGCCGCGATCAACATAAAACTAACGTGACAAAATTGGACAAACCAAAGATCCTCGTCGTCAATGATGACGCCAACAGCCTGTTCGCCCTGACGAGCCTGTTGGCACAATGGGCCGAGGAGGAACCTTACGAGGTGATCGCTGCTCGCAGCGGGGAGGAGGCTTTGCGGCAGGTTCTGCTGCACGATTTCGCCGTGATCCTGCTCGACGTGAACATGCCCGGCATGGACGGCTTCGAGACGGCCGAAGCGATCCACCAGCGCGGCCGCTCGGCGAATATCCCCATCATCTTCATTACCGCCTTCGTGGCGGACGAACTGGACCGGCTGAAAGCCTACCAGCGCGGCGCCGCCGACTTCCTGTTCACGCCCGTCATCCCGCAGATCCTGCACGCCAAGATTTCCGTCTTCGTCGCGCTGGCACTGAAGAACGAGGAACTGAAACGCCAGGCGCGCCAGTTGCACCAGCGCACCAATGACCTGATCAGCAGCAACCGGCAATTGGTGCAGGAGATCGAGGAACGCAAGATCGCCGAACGGCAGAATCACGCCAAGGACGAATTCCTGGCCATGCTGGGGCACGAACTGCGCAATCCGCTGTCGGCCATCAGCAGCGCCGCGTCGCTGATCGGGTTGCCGGGCGTCTCGACGGAAGGCGCGGCGCGCGCCAAGAAGATCATCCAGCGCCAGAGCCAGCACCTGGGACGCATCGTCGACGACCTGCTCGACCTGTCGCGCGCCATGTCCGGCAAGATCCTGCTGAACCGCGCGCCCGTCGACCTGGCCGCGCTGATCGGCGCCTGCCTGGAAACCTACCGCACGACGGGTCGCACGGCCGACTACAAGGTCAGCGCCGAGCTCGAAGCGGGCTGGGTCGACGGCGACGTTACCCGGCTGGAACAGATTTTTTCCAATTTGCTGGACAATGCGTTGAAGTACACGCCGCCGGGTGGCACGATCGACATCGTGCTGGAAGTGGACGGTGACGACGCGGTGTTGACGATCCACGATACCGGTGTCGGCATCTCCGCCGAATTGTTGCCGCATGTGTTCGACGTGTTCGTGCAGGGCACAAGCACGCTCGACCGGGCGCAGGGTGGACTGGGAATCGGCCTGGCGCTGGTGCGGCGTCTGGCCGAATTGCACGGCGGCAGTGTGGACGCCGAGAGCGCGGGCCCGGACCAGGGCAGCGTGTTCTCGATCCGCCTCCCACGAATTGAACGTATCATCGAGAAAGAGCCGGAGACCATGGACACGAACGAACAAGCCAAGCCGAACATACTGCTGATTGAAGACAACGACGACGGCCGCGAGATGATGGCCATGATGCTGAGCTGTTACGGCTACGACGTACAGTCGGCCGCGGATGGCCTGCAGGGCATCGAAACGGCCCTCAGCTACCGGCCGGATGTGGCGCTGGTGGATATCGGCCTGCCGGGCATCGACGGCTACGAGGTGGCACGGCGACTGCGCGCCAACAGCGACACCAGCGCCATCCGCCTGATCGCACTGACGGGCTACGGCCTGGCGGAAGACCAGCGCCGCGTACTGGAGGCGGGCTTCAATATGCACCTCGTCAAGCCGGTCGACATCGAAAGCCTGATGAAGGCCATCGGCAGCCTGACCAATCCGAACGGGGCATCGACGGCCGCACCCGCGGCGTGACACGGGTGGAATGAAGCAGTGACTTGTGACTGTGGGCGGGCCCTGCCCGCCCACAGTCACAGCAGGTGCGCGATCAGACGCGTGGCTGGTTCGGCATTTTCGACTGCGCGACCAGGACCGGCTCCGGCGGGATCTCGGTGATCTCGTCCTTGCGCGCCTGGATCTGGCGGCCCAGCTCGACCATGTCCAACCCGGCCTTCTTCGCCTCGGGGAACATTTCCTTCTCCTCTTCCTTGACGTGGTGGTCGATGTACTCGCCCAGCACTTTCACTTTCGCGTCGTACAGGTCGTCCTGCGGTTCCATGCTGCTGATCTGCGCGATCAGGTCCTTCGCGGACGCGTGCTCGACGGTTGCCTCGTCCACCATGTCGTCTGCGTCATCGGCCTCTTCGCGCATCGCCGGGTAGAAGATCTCCTCTTCGGCGATGGCGTGCTTGGTCAGCTCCAGGCAGATCTTGTCGGCCAGTTTTTTCTTGGCGACAAACGCGCGCTCACCCAGTTCCTCGTATTGTTTGAACATTGCCTTCACTTCGGCGTGGTCCTGTTTCAGCAGGGCGATCGCGTCTTGCGGCTTGGCTGTGGCACTCATGGCTGCTCCTTGTGTTATCGGTTGGATGATGGGCACAGCTTGCCACTTTTGCAGCATGCGCTCTGTGCGGCAATTCACGATGGGTGCCGGTGCGACATTTCCGCAAAACCTCATGTATCATCCGACCGTTACCGATTGCAGACCAAAAACAAGAAGCCCACCCATGTCCGACATCGCACCGGAAAATCAGACCGACGCGGCGCGTATCGCCGAACTCAGCGACCTGCTGGGACACGTCAACACCGCCTGGGACAACGAGCGCCGCGCGCTGGCCCGGCAGCTGCACGACAGCGTGGGCTCGTCGCTGACGGCGTTGACGATGCACCTGGGCCTGCTGACGGCCAAGCTGCCGGCCGAGCCGCCCGCGCTGCGCGAACGCGCCGCGCAGATGAAGAACCTGCTGCATACGATTATCGAAAACAACCGCCGCATGCAGCACAAGTTGTGGAACGACAAGCTGGAATTCCTCGGCATCAAGGTCGCATTCAGCGAACTGGTGCTGCAGTTCGGCGAGCAGTACCGCGTGGATGCGCGCTACAGCCTGCCCGAGGAAGAACCGGCGTGCTCGCGCGAACACGGCGTCGCGCTGCTGTTCGCACTGGAAGAAGGCCTGAGCAATATCGCCGCCCACGCCGGCGCCACGGAAGTCAATGTGATCCTGGACGACAACGAGGACGAGATCATGCTGACGGTGCGCGACAACGGCAGCGGCCCCGGCGCCCCGGATGCCGTGGCCGACAAGTTCGGCCTGCGCCTCGTGCGCGAGCGCGCCCGCCACCTGGGCGGCAGCCTGGAGCTCAAGGCCCACCCGGACGGCGGCTGCGCGCTGACGTTGCTGCTGCCAAAAACTCCTGCTGCTGCCGCCTGAATCGTCTCGAGTGCGAAGGCTCGCGGCGGACGCCATCCCGGCACTTGCATGTTCATGGCGCTATTTGCCCCCTGGACGCGAGCGTCTCAAGAGCTTCGCCCTAAAGGTCGGGGACAGGCACCTCGCGGGCCCTTCGGCCCGAGAGGAGCCAGTCCCCGGCGGATCCACAGTCCGCGGCGGCGATGTGCCGGGGACTGGCTCCGGTCGCAGGGCAACGCCCTGTGACCGGTGCCTGTCCCCGACGTGCTGCTTCCGGCGTCAGCGACGCCGAACGGCCGCGACCACTTTCGCGGCGCCAGCGCCCTCGATCTGCCGCTGCCTCCTTCCGCTCAGACGTCGAAGGCGGGCGCCGTCAGTGCAATTTCACATGCGGCGTCGACCGCTTGATCAGAAACCGCGCCAGCGCCAGCACGCCCGTGCGCATCGTGCCCATGATGGCCTTGTGATGCATCAGGTGCAGGCTGGTGTACATCAGCCGCGCGAACGCGCCTTCGACAAACCAGTTGCTGCCCTGCAGTGAACCCATCAGGCTGCCGACGGACGTCGACTGGCCGAACGACACCAGCGAGCCGTAGTCGCGGTACACATACGGCTTGCCGCGCGGTGGCTTGCCCTGCTCGCGGCGCAGCAGCGCGTCCAGCAGGTAGTCGGCCTGCTGGTGGGCGGCCTGCGCACGGGGCGGCACGGCCTTGCCGTCCGCGCCCACGCACAGCGCGCAGTCGCCGAGCGCATAGATGTTCGGGAAACCCTTGACGACCAGTTCGCCCGTCACGTCCACCTGGCCGCCCTTGACGGTGGGCAGGCCCAGCCCGGCAAGAAAATCCGGCGCCTTGATGCCGGCGGCCCAGACAGTGATATCGGACGGATACACGGTACCGTTGCCGACGATGACCTTGTCGGCCTCGATGGCCGTCACGCGCGTTTCCGCGCTGACGCGCACGCCTCGTTCGGCCAGCAGCTTGACGGCGGCCGTCGAGACCCGTTCCGGCAGCGGCGCCAGGATGCGCGGTGCGCCTTCGAGGATCGTGATGCGCACGTCCTGCAACGGTTGCAGGTGGCCGAAGCCGTAGGCGGCGTACACGCCGCTGGCCTCGCGCAGTTCGGCGGCCAGTTCGACGCCGGTGGCACCACCGCCGATGATGACGATGTCGACCCCCGTGCCGCTGCCGCCCTCGCGCTCGCTCTTCGCCGTCGCCGCCTTGGCCAGCAGTTTCAACAGCGTGAGGCGGAAGCGCTCGGCGTCCTCCGTGCCGTTCAGGGAAATCGTGTGCTCGGCAGCGCCGGGCACACCGAAATAATTGGACGTGCTGCCGACGGCCAGCACCAGCGAACCGAAGCCGATGGCGCGCCGTGGCAGCACCGTTTCGCCGGCGGCCGTTTCGATCGGCCCGACGGTAATCGTGTTCTGCGCCGCGTCCAGCGCTTCGAGCGCGCCATAGACATAGGTGAAGCCGTTGTCGTGCGCCAGCATCTGGTACGACAGGCCCTCGGCGTGGATGTCCAGCGAGCCGGCCGCCACTTCATGCAGCGACGGCTTCCAGATGTGGTACAGCCGGCTGTCCACCAGCATCACCTTGCTCGGGCCCAGTTTACGGCCCAGCTTGCAGGCCAGCTCCAGGCCGCCCGCCCCTCCTCCCACGATGACGTAATTGCTCTGCAAACGTTTCTCCTTGAAAGTGAAAAGCCGCGCCCCGGCCGGGCCCGGCGGGCCGCGGAATCAGTCGCGCCCGTGGCCGCGTCCGTGGCCCCTGTCTTCGTGACGGTCATGGCGCTCATGGCGCTCATGGCGTTCGTGACGCTCGTGCCGCTCATGGCGATCGTGATGATCGTAGCGCGCCTCATGGCGCGGCCCGCCGTGGTGATGCCCGGCCCGATAGCGTGGCGCGTATTCGTTCAGGTACCAGCTGTCCTTGACGAAGTAGACGTTGCGGCCGCAGGCGCGATAGGCGCGGCAGTGCCGGCTCCAGTGCTTCGCATGGCCAGGCGGCACGCGCAGGTACAGCGGCGCCTCGACGTAGCGCGCCGGGCGCTCGATGATGACGGGCTCGCGGTAGATCACGGCGGGCCGCGCCGTGTTGCCGATATCGATGCGGCCGTAGAATCCGGGCTGGCCGATATTGACGGAAACGCCGACGTCCTGGGCGGCGGCCACGGCCGACAATGCCAGCAGCGTGGCGGATAAGATCAGTTTTTTCATGTTGCTGTGAAGGTGATGGAAAGCGAAAGCCGGGATCATTGTACAGAGGACGGGCTTGGCGCGTATGTACGGCCCCGAACGGAGGAAGATCGCTGGGGACGGGCACCTTTCTCGCGGCATCCCGGCCGTGTGAAAGGTGCCTGTCCCCGACGTGGAGCGTGAGGTGGCGGAAGAAGCCCGGTCGGCCGCATCATCGAGCGCGTGCGGCCCCGCTGCGTCCAGTAAACGTCGGGGACAGGCGGTAATACCGCTAAGTTAAGAAATGACGGCAGCGGGCCACCGGCACAAATCCAACCCAACGACGCAGGGCCGGGGTCAGACCCGGCGGGTCTGACCCCAGTTCTTGATCTCGGGTTTACGGACATGCTTGCGGCTTGCTGACGTTTACGCCTTAACTTGGCGGCATTAGCGACAGGCGGCGTCTGCTTATGCGGCCCTTGCCAGCGCCGCCTCCAGCTGCGAAATGGCGCCGCGCGCCTGCGCGATGACCTTGTCGGCTATGCGCTTGCGCATGCCCTGGATGCGCCCGGCGGCTTCCGCTTCCAGTGTCAAGGGCGTCAGCAACTGGCTGGCGGACTCGTAGAACGCCGTGCCGATGCGGTCGAGCTGCACGATGAACGACTCTTCCGCTTCCTTCATCCGACGGCGCAGCTCGTCCTCGAAAGCGCGGCGCTTGTCGCGAATTTCGTCGCGCTTGCGCTTGTTGCTGTCCGTTGCCCACTTGAACGCGCTGGCCAGCAGCACGGCCCCGCCGACAAACGGCACCACCGGCGCCACGACCGGCACGACGACGGCGACACCGAACAGGTAGGCGGCCGTGCTGGTGCCCGCCGCCGCGACGGCGCTGCCCATCAGGGTCAGGTTGGCGGCCGTATCGACGGTGTTGACCAGGCGCGTGCCGATGCGCAGCCGCGGCATCAGCCGCGCCAGTGCCGCGCTGTGCTGGCGCTCGAACACGTTCACCTGCGACAGACGCATATCGGACTGGAACAGTTTTAAATCGTGATTCAGCAGGTCCAGCGCCTCCTGCTTGCGCCGCGTGACGCGGTCCAGGCGCGTCTCCATCTCCTGCGCGAACTGCTGGCGGCCGATGCTGGACCAGACCTGTTCGTCCTTCCACTGTTCGTTGTCGAGGCGCTCGCCGATGGCCAGTTCGACGGCATTGCCGGCGTCGTGCACGGCGTCGTCGATGTCCTGCCACAGCACCCGGCGTTCGTAGGCGATGCGCGCGTCGATCAGCGCCAGGCGCTGCAGCACCTGCTGGCGCAGCTGTTCCGCCGTGGCCGACAGCCCCGCCGCGCCTGCCTCCGCCGCCAGCGGCGCGCCGGCGTTTTCCTCGTAGGCGGCAATCCCCTGGCTGATCATGGCGACAGCCCGCTGCACGGCCTCGCGCAGCTGGTCATGTCCCATCATGCCGCCGTTGAAGCCGCGCGCGTGGTCGAGCAGTTCCGTCTGCCCCGTGCTGCGGCCGAAATCGGCGATGGCGTCCACCAGCCCCGGACCCTTGACGAGCTTGCGCGCCTGCGTCCCCAGGTTATTCAGCAGGCGGCGTTCCTGTTCCGGCGGCAGCGTATAGAAATGTTCGGGCGTCAGGCGGATGCCCAGCGCGCGCGCCACCTTCTGCGCCAGCGGCCGGGCCTTGGTGCCGTGCAGCGCCAGCAGCGGGCGCATCAGCGTAAAGGCGCCCTCCCTGGCCGCCGTGTCGGCGCCGTTGCTGCTGCGGGAAAGTGCGTTCAGCGACCATTCCACCGTCACGCCGGACTCGATCGCGTTCAGCACCAGCGCCGTGAAGACGGCGGACGCCTTGCCCTCGCCGGCGATGTCGGTCACGGCGGCGAACTGGGCCAGCGTGAGCGAGCCGTCCTCGCCCACGGCAATGGCACCGACGGCGCGCGCCAGTGCGGAGGCGAAGCTGTGGTCCGAGCACAGGTGCTCGTCCAGCGTGCGCAACTTCAACGTATGTTCCGGCGCTGCCGGCATGACTTGCGAATGCGAAGTTGCGTCGTTCACGATGCTCCCCCTGTGTGCGATGGCGCGTGGTTTTGCGTCGCGGTCTGCGCCGCGATCCGATGCAGTTTTGACATTCTAGCGGAAGCGCCGGGCCGCGGAAACTGCCGCGCAGCGGTGCGCGGGGACTGAGCGTGGCCGACCTTTCCGTTGCCAACCATTAGTAAGCATGCAAGAATGCCGACCTGTTATCAAACCTCCCGGAGACACCGATGCACATCACCCTGGAACCCGTCACGATCGACAACTTCGAGACGCTGATGGAAATGACCTTGCCACCGGAGCAGGACCGCTACATCGCCAACAATGCGTTCTCGATCGCGCAGTCGCGCTTTTACCCGGAATACCAGCCACGCGCCATTTATTGCGACGGTCAGCCCGCCGGTTTCCTGCTGTACGACATTGCGTCAGGCGACGTGCCGGGCAACTACGGTATCTACCGCCTGATGGTCGAACATGCGCGCCAGGGTCGCGGCATCGGCCGCCGGGCGCTCGAACTGCTGCTGGCGGAACTGCGGGCCCAGCCGGACGCCCGCCGCATCTCGATCTGCTACCACCCGGACAACACGGTGGCGCGTGCCCTCTATCTCGCCTGCGGCTTTACGGAGGTGGGCATCGATGACGACGGCGAAATGATTGCCGAGATCCGGCTGCGCGACGAACCTGCCGCAGCCGCGGCCTGAGCTGCTACGCCGGCTCCGTCGCCAGCACCAGCGTCTCCTTGATCTCCTCCATCACCACATAACTCTTCGACTGCGCGGCGCCGGGAAGGTTCAGCAGCATGTCGCCCAGCAGCTTGCGGTATTCCGCCATCTCGTGGATGCGCGCCTTGATCAGGTAATCGAAATCGCCCGAGACGAGGTGGCATTCCTGCACCTCGGGGATGCGCAGCACCTCGCGGCGGAACTGCTCGAAATGGCTGGCCGATTTCTGGTTCAGCGTGATTTCCACGAACACCAGCAAGTTCGCGCCCACCGCCGCCGGGTTCAGCCGGGCGTGGTAGCCGGTGATGACGCCGTCGCGCTCCATCCGCTTGACGCGCTCGATCGCCGGCGTGATCGACAACCCCACCTGCTCCGACAGGTCCTTCATCGAGATACGGCCATCCTGCTGCAGGATGCGCAGGATCTTGCGGTCGAGCTTGTCGAGGGTACGTACCGACTCTTTTTGTGTGCGCATGATTTTCTGCTGAAATCCCGATTTTTTACAGTAACAAACACTACCTCGACCACATTATCATAGTAAAAATCTGCATACAACAATTCTTAAACTCGAGGCAAAACATGCGTGTCGTTATTCTGGGCAGCGGCGTTATCGGCGTTACCACGGCTTACTACCTGGCCCAGGCCGGCCATGACGTGACGGTGCTGGACCGCCAGCCCGGCCCGGCGCTGGAGACGAGCTTTGCCAACGCAGGCCAGATCTCGCCCGGCTATGCGTCGCCGTGGGCGGCGCCCGGCATTCCGCTGAAGGCCGTCAAGTGGATGATGCAGCGCCATGCGCCGCTTTCCATCTCGCCGGATGGCACGCTGTTCCAGTTGCAATGGATGTGGCAGATGCTGAAGAACTGCAATGCCGACAGCTATGCCGTTAACAAGGAACGCATGGTAAGGCTGGCCGAGTACAGCCGGGATTGCTTCAAAACGCTTCGGGCTGCCACCGGCATCACGTATGAAGGCCGCCAGCAAGGCACCACGCAGCTGTTCCGCACGCAGAAACAGCTGGACGGTGCCGCCAAGGATATCGAAGTGCTCAAGGAAACGGGCGTGCCGTATGAGCTGCTGACCGCGCGCGAGCTGCTGTCGGCCGAGCCCGGTATCGCTGCCGACCGCCTCGTGGGCGGCCTGCGCCTGCCGAACGACGAAACGGGCGACTGCCAGCTGTTCACGACGCGTCTGATGGCCATGGCCGAGGCGCTGGGCGTGAAGTTCCGCTACAACGTCGACATCACCGGCCTCGTCACGAAAGGCGACGAGATCGCCGGCGTGCGCTGCGGCGCGGAAATCGTCACGGGCGACTCGTACGTCGTGGCGCTGGGCGCCTATTCGACGGCGCTGCTGAAGAAGCTGGTCGACATCCCCGTCTACCCGCTCAAGGGCTATTCGATCACCGTGCCGATCAAGGAAGCGAACAAGGCGCCGACGTCAACGATCCTGGACGAAACCTACAAGATCGCCGTGACGCGCTTCGACGACCGTATCCGCGTGGGCGGCATGGCGGAGATCGCCGGCTTCGATACGCGCCTGAACCCGCGCCGCCGCGAAACGCTGGAGATGGTTGTCAACGACCTGTTCCCCGACGCGGGCGACACGGCGCAGGCCACCTTCTGGACGGGCCTGCGGCCGATGACGCCGGACGGCACGCCGGTCGTGGGCCGCACGCCGCTGCGCAACCTGTTCGTCAACACGGGCCACGGCACCTTGGGCTGGACGATGTCGTGCGGCTCCGCGCAGCTGCTGGCGGACATCATGTCGGCGCGCCGCCCTGCCATCTTCGCGGACGACCTGTCGGTGGAACGTTATCGCAGCAAGGGCGTCTCGCGCCAGCCGCAGTTGGCCGGCGCCTGATCGGGCGGCGCGCCGGTGTTGTCGGCGCGCCCGTGAATGGCTTGCACAATTGTGTCGCCGTGCCGCCCTGCGTATAATTTTATCCATGAATAAACTGGAAGCCTTCGGGCATATCGCCGCGCTGGCGATCCGCGGCGACCTGGTGTTTCCCACCAGCGTCAACGCGGCATTGCGCGTACAGCTCGCACTGGACGATCCCGACTGCCCGATGGATGAGGCCATCCGCCTCGTGCTCGCGGAACCGCAGCTGGCCGCGCGCACCGTCGCGCTCTCGAATTCGGCCATGTTCAACCGCGGCGGCGGCACGATCACCAATGTGCGCGCCGCCATCAACCGCATCGGCTATCACAACCTGTATGCGCTCGCGGCCGCCATGGTCGTGCGCCAGTTCGGCAGCAAGATCGCCGACCCGGCATTGCGCGTCAAGGCGGAGCAGCTGTGGCAGCACACGGTGCATGTCGCCTGCCTGGCCCGCATCATCGCGCGCGAAGTGACGGAAGTGAACGCGGACACGGCGCTGTTCGCCGGCATCGTGCACGAGGTGGTCGGCTTCTACCTGCTGTCGCGCGCCGACGAGTTCCCGGGCCTGCTCGACCCGGACCCGGAAAACTGGCAGCCGGCCAGCGAGGAAATCATCCTGCGCGAAGTCATGACCAAGCTGGGCATCCCGGAGCCGGTCGCCAGCGCCATCGAAGGCCTGCGCGACGGCTTCCTCGGCGTGCCGCCGGAAACGCTGCTCGACACGCTGCTGCTGGCCAACCACTTTTCGCCCGTGGCCTCGCCGCTGGGCACTGCGCGCGAAGAAGTGCCGCAGGCCGAGTCCGTCGTCGACCTGTTCATCGACGAGGAGATGGCCAAACGCCTCGTTGCCCAGGCGGAGCTCGATGCCGCCGCCATGAACAGCGCATTGCTGGTTTAGGTCCGGCCCTTCTGCTTGTCCTTGCTTCCGGCGGCGAAATGCGCCGCCAGGAAGTCGATGAAGACCCGCGCCCGCACCGGCAGATTGCGCCGGTCCGGGTAATACACGAACAGATCCGCCGACGGCAGCGTGAACTCCGGCAGCACGACACGCAGCCTGCCGCTGTCCAGGTATTTCGCCAGATCCCATTCCGAGCGGATCAGGATCCCGTGCCCGTCCAGCGCCCAGCCCAGCACGATGTCGCCGTCGTTGCTGGACAACGCGCCATGCACCTTCACCACCTCGCTGTGCTCGCCGTGCAGGAAGCGCCAGATGCCGTAGGCGTCGTCGTTCTGGCGGTGGATGATGCAGCGGTGCCGCGCCAGATCGGCCAAGGTGGCCGGCGCGCCGTGCCGCTCCAGGTAGCCGGGCGAGGCGCACAGGAAGCGCCGGTTCGACAGGATGCGGCGCGCGTTCAGCCGCTTGTCCGGCAACGTGCCGAAGCGGATCGCCAGGTCGAAGCCGCTCTCGACCAGGTCGATGGGGCGGTCCGTCACCTCCATCAGCACCTCCACTTCCGGATAGCGCGCGGCGAACGCGGAGACCAGCGGCGAAATCGCCGTCCGCCCGAACCCCAGCGTGGCGTTCACCCGCAGCAGTCCGCGCGGCACCGCCCTGCCCTGCGCCACCACGTCCTCCATTTCGCGCACGTCGGCCAGGATGCGCGTGGCGTGCCGCAGATAGGTTTCGCCTTCGCTTGTCAGGCTGAGGCTGCGCGTCGTGCGGTTCAGCAGCCGCACACCCAGCCGGCTCTCCAGCGCCGCCAGCCGCTTCGTTGCCGCCGGCGGCGTCAGGTCGATGGCGCGGGCTGCCGCCGCCAGGCTGCCGTGGCGCGCGATGAGGACGAAAAACTGCATGTCCGACGTGGGATCATTCTTCACCGATTTTCACTTCTCAAATGAATTCCAGTGAATTATAGACCTGCGCGGCGGGATTAAGCTGTGGCCTCTGACATCCCTGCCCTGGAGCGCACCGTGAAAATTGTTGAAGTCCGCGAAAAAACCATCCCGATCAGCTCGCCGATCCGCAATGCCTATATCGACTTCAGCAAGATGACGCTGAGCCTGGTTGCCGTCGTCACCGACGTCATCCGCGACGGCAAACCCGTCATCGGCTACGGCTTCAATTCCAACGGCCGCTACGGGCAGGGCAAGCTGATGCGGGAGCGTTTCATCCCGCGCATCCTGGAAGCCGATCCCGCATCGTTGCTGGACGACGCGGGCACGAACCTCGATCCGCACCGCGTCTGGAACTGCATGTTTACCAACGAGAAGCCCGGCGGCCATGGCGAGCGCTCGGTTGCCATCGGCACCATCGACATGGCCGTCTGGGATGCCGTGGCAAAGATCGCCGGCAAGCCGCTGTTCCAGTTGCTGGCCGACCGCTACGGCAACGGCCAGCCGCAGCGCAAGGTGTTCGTGTATGCCGCGGGCGGCTATTACTACCCGGGCCAGGACCACGGCAAGCTGAAGGACGAGATGCGCAGCTATATCGACCGCGGCTACACGGTCGTCAAGAAAAAGATCGGCGGCGCCTCGCTGGACGAGGATCTGCGCCGCATCGACTCCATCCTGAGCGTGCTGGGCGACGGTCAGAAACTGGCCGTCGACGCCAACGGCCGCTTCGACCTGGACACGGCGATCGCCTATGCGAAGGCGCTGTCGCAATACGACCTGTTCTGGTACGAGGAAGCGGGCGACCCGCTGGACTTCGAACTGCAGGCCACCTTGCGCAATTACTACAAGAACCCGATGGCGACGGGCGAGAACCTGTTCTCGATGCAGGATGCCCGCAACCTGATCCGCTACGGCGGCATGCGTGCCGACCGCGACTGGCTGCAGTTCGACTGCGCGCTGTCGTACGGCCTCGTGGAATACCTGCGCACGCTCGACATGCTGCGCGAACACGGCTGGTCCCCCAGCCGCTGCATCCCGCACGGCGGCCATCAGATGTCACTGAATATCGCCGCGGGCCTGGGCCTGGGCGGCAACGAGTCCTATCCTGACCTGTTCCAGCCGTTCGGCGGCTTCCCGGACGGCGTCAAGGTGGAAAACGGCCACATCACGATGCCGGACCTGCCCGGCATTGGGTTCGAGGGCAAGGCCGATCTGTACCGGGAAATGCGCCAGCTGGCGGAGTGATTTCCACGCCGCCGCGTTCCTAGTTCAGCGCGCTGGCCGGACCGAAGAACTCGTAATACACCTGGCTGTCCGGCACACCCAGCTCGCGCAGCGACTGCTTGACGACCTTCATGAACGGTGTCGGGCCGAGGAAGTAGGCTTCCACGTCGCGCGACTCCGGCAGCCATCCTGCCAGGCGGTCGCGGTCGAGGTGGCCGACGGCGTCGGGCGCCGGATGGCCGTCGCGCTGTTCCGCGTAGATATAGTGGCGGCGCAGCTGCGGATGCTGCTCGGCCAGCGCATCGATATGGGCGCGGAAGGCGTGCACGCCGCCGTGACGCGCGGCGTGGATGAAGCGCACTTCGCGGCCCGTCGCCAGCGCGCGGCGCAGCATCGGCAGGGTCGGCGTGATGCCGACACCGCCGCTGATCAGGAGGATCGGCTTGTCGCTGTCGCTGAGCGTGAACGCGCCGGACGGCGGCAGCAACTCGACAACGTCGCCGACGTCGACACGATCATGCAGGAACGTGGACACCTTGCCGCCCGTCTCGCGCTTCACGCTGATCTGGTACGTCCGGCCGTTGGCGGCGGCGGACAGCGAATACTGGCGGCGCTGTTCCGTGCCGTCGACGATGAGGCGCAGGCCGATGTACTGGCCCGGCTGGAAGTCCATCACGGCCGCGCCGTCTTCCGGACGCAGCACGAAGCTGGCGATCTCGTCGCTCTCGGCGCGCTTTTCCGCGACCACGAAGCGGCGCAGGCCGTTCCAGCCGCCGGGCGCATGCGCCTGGCTGTCGTATGCCGAACGTTCGGCGCCGATCAGGATGTCGGCCAGCTGGCCGTACGCGGCGCCCCACGCTTCCAGCACCGCATCGGTGGCCGTCTCGGCGCCCAGCACTTCGCGGATGGCCTTCAGCAGGCTGGCGCCCACCATCGGATAGTGCTCGGGCAGGATATTCAGCGACACATGCTTGTTGACGATCACGGAGACGAGGTCGCCAAGGGCCGCCAGCCGGTCGATGTTCTTCGCATACATCAGGATGCTGTTGGCAAGCGCACGCGGCTGGCCGCCGTTGTGCTGGTGGGCCTGGTTAAAGTACGCCTTGACTTCGGGGAAGTCGCGGAACAGCAGCTGGTAGAAATGTGTCGTCAGCGCTTCGCCGCCCTGCTCGAGGATGGGAACGGTGGCGGAAACGATGGCACGGTGTTCGGCTGACAGCATTTTTGGCTCCTTGGTTTAAACATGCATTCATTTTACATGTTTAACCCGACGCGTCAGCTGGACAAAATGTCCCAGGGTTCTCTTACGTCTTGCGGTGGAAGGTAACGGGTTGCTCGCTCAGCGCCTGCCCCATCGTGCTGCGCGGGCGCGGCAGCACGTCGGCCAGGGTGACGCGGTCGAGTTCGGCAAGGAAGGCCTGCACGGCGTCGCCCAGCTTGTGCTGCAAGGCGCAGGCGCCCGTGAAGATGCAGTCGTGGCTGTTCTGGTCGAAGCACTCGGCAATGTGGAAATCCGGCTCGCTGCGCCGCACGACGGCGCCGATATTGATGTCCTCCGGTTCCTGCGCCAGGCGCAGGCCGCCGTTGCGGCCGCGAACGGTTTCGACCAGCCCGCTCGCGCCCAGCTGATGGATGACCTTGGTCAGGTGGTTCTTCGAGATCTTGTGCAGGTCGGCGATGTCCTGGATCGTGGCCAGGCGGTCGCGGTTCATGCCCAGGTAGATCAGCGAACGCAGCGTGTAGTCGGTAAAGGAAGTCAGTCTCATGAGCGGCAACGGGGACGGCGGCGGCGCCGCACGGTGCCATTATAGCCGCGCATGGCCGGCGCGCATCGGCGGCCGCTAGTGCCCCTCGCGCCTTGCCGCGTACTGCTCGCGCACGTGCTGCGAAATATACGTCGACAAGCCGCGCCCCGCCAGCGCCAGCCGCTTCATTGCCTCGACGTGTTCCCGCCCCGGCCGGGCATAGGTGTAGTCGTAGACGTCGCCACCGGCGAACTTGACGGCGATGGCGTCGGCGCGGATGTCGTAGGCCAGCACGCCCGAGTGGCCTTCCAGATTGCGATAGCGTTTCATGGCTGGCAGTCTAGCGCGGGCGGAGGACGGGCACGCGCACCGCTGGCCCGGGAGGGGCCAGCGTGAGCTCCGTCAGGGTTTCGGCGCCGTGTAGACGTAATGCACGCCGCCGGGTTCGCGCAGCGTCAGCTCGCCGCCCTTGCGGCTGACGGCACGGAACTCGTAACCGAGCCGCGGCTGGCTGATGTGTTCGATGTGCAGCCGGCAGCCCTTGTAGGTCCACGTGCCCATCATGTCGAGCCGGTGGTTGCGCCACGACGTGAACACGCGCCTGGCGCCGTCGCGCCGCAGTTCGAACTCCTCAGGATCGTTGCCGTCGACGCCACGCCACGCGCCGGCCAGCTGTGCCTCGGAGACCTTGCAGGCGCCTTCGTCGGGCCGCAAGGCGGCAATGCGGGCCGTGTAGACCGTGCGCAGGCAGGCTGCGTCGGCGCACCGGTCGCGCACCTTGACCAGCCAGTCGCGCTGCTCTGCCAGCAGCGCAGGCCGATGCCCCGCCCGCCGCGCCCCGTCGTACGCCCGGCCGAGCTCCCCGTCCAGCGCCGACAGCGCGGGCTGCGCGCAGATCATCCGCTCGACGCGCGTACCGGCCTTGGCACAATCGAACCCGGCCGCCGCGGCCGGCCCCGTCGCCAGCGCCAGCAGCCACGCGGACCGCTTGAATAGTTTCATCGCTGTCATGGCATCACCTCGCCGGCCGGTAACGGCCGCCCGCGGCGATGAAGAACTCGTCCTTCAGCGCGTCGTCGGCATTCTGGTATTTCGCCACGGAGCGGCGGGTTTCCACCGGCTCGAACATGGGCACGTCGCTGTCGCCGTTGAAGCCGTACACGCGGAACTGGACGGAGCCCTTCTTCAGGCGCTCGGCCGGCGTGGTGCCGTCGCGCTCGGCTTCGACCGCATACAGCTGCCCCTGCTGACGGAAGAACGCGACGGCCACCATCGTGGCATCGCCCGTCTCGGCACTGCGCAGGTGATAGCCGATGCCCTTCGTTGCCGGCATCGTCACGTGCATCCACGGCGCATCGGCCTTGGCGGGAACGAGGAAGACGGTATAGGTATCGAAGCTGCTGGCGGAGAGGTTGCTGACGAAGCCGCGCATGATCTGGAATTTGTTGTCGCCGGCGGTGACCTCGTTGACGCCATAGCGCAGCGGCAGTTCGGCCTTCTCGGCCGCCCCCTTGGCGGGCGCGGCGGCAACGGCGCCGTGCACGCTCAGTGCGAGCAGGACCGGTGCGGCCCATGCAGCCTGACATTTCATCTGATTTCCTGGAGAGTTAGCAAAACGGCATTTTAGCTCAGGCTATGTGTCCCGGTCACGAGTAACGGGTGACATCGCCCTGGCTTACTGCACCGCCTCCGGCGCCAGCACCGCCAGCACCGTCACCAGCTTTGCCGTATCCAGCGGCTTGACGAAATAATGATCGAAGCCGGCCGCGAGCGAGCGTTCCTGATCTTCCTTGCGGCCGTAGCCTGTGACGGCGATCAGCAGCGCACTGGCCGTTGCCGGGTGCGCACGCAGGCGCTCGGCAAGCTGGTTGCCGTCGATGTCGGGCAGGCCGATGTCGAGGAAGCAGACCTGCGGCGCGGTGCTCGCGGCCAGTGCCAAGGCCTCCGTGGCGCGGTAGGCGATGTCGACCGCGTGCCCCGCCGCTTCCAGGAACAGCGCCAGCGTCTGGGCCGCGTCCACGTTGTCGTCGACGACCAGGCAGCGCAGCCGGCCGGGCCGCGCTTGCCGCGGCGCCGGCACACCCGCCCCGGCCGGCGCCTGCGGCAGCTCCTCGTACGGCAGTTCAACCGTAAAGGTGCTGCCCCGCTCCAGGCCCGGACTCTCCGCGCGCACCGTGCCGCCATGCAGCAGCACCAGCGTGCGTGCCAGCGCCAGTCCGAGTCCGAGGCCGCCCTGCGAGCGGTCGGACGTGCGCTCCCCCTGCGTGAACAGGTCGAACACGCGCGCCACCAGCTCAGGCGCCATGCCGATGCCATCGTCGGCCACCGTCAGGCACACGCGGTCCGGCCCCTCGGCGCGCGCCAGCGCGATGCGTACGTGGCCGTATTCCTGGGTGTACTTGGCCGCGTTGTTGAGCAGATTGACCACCACCTGCACCATGCGCTTGTGGTCCGCGCTCACGCCCAGCGGCACGTGCGGCAGGTCGATCTCCAGCTGCTGGCGCTTCGCCTTGAACAGCGGATAGGCCTGTTCGACAGCATCCTCGACCACCGTGCGCAGGTCCAGCACCTGGCGATTGAGCTGCACGAGCCCGCGCGTCACGCGCGAGACGTCCAGCAGGTCGTCGATCAGGCGCGTCATGTGCGCGACCTGGCGCACGATGATGTCGGCCGTGCGCGTCACGGACGGATTGTCGCCATGCGCCAGCTTCAGCACCTGGGCGCCGGAGCTGATCGGCGCCAGCGGGTTGCGCAGCTCGTGCGCCAGCATCGCCAGGAATTCGTCCTTGCGGCGGTCGGCCGCCTGCAGCGAGGCGGTGGCCGCGTCGCGTTCCAGTTCCTTCTTCTGCAGCGCCTCGGCCATGTCGTCCAGCGAACGTGCCAGGTCGCTGATTTCTTCGTTTTCGTAGCGCATGCCGGTGCGCGTATCGAGCGACCCGGTGGCGATGCGGTTGGCCGTGCGCGCCAGCGCCTGCACACGCCGCACGATCAGGATGTCGCCGCCGAACCAGGCCGCCAGCAGCGCCAGCGTGATGGTGGCGATCAGGCCGACGCTGGCGATCAGCTGGTCACGCGTCGCCGCCGCCACGATCTCCTGGTACGGAATGCCGATCATCACCGTGTAGTCGGACACGTCGTGGCTGCCCACACGGGCAAAGGCATACAGGCGTTCGATGCCGTCCGCATCGGCCACCACGACGGGCTCTTTCGGCCGCGTCGCCAGCGCGGCCAGCAGCGGCGGCGGCACCCTGCGCCCGAACCACGCCGTGGAATCGGGACGGCGCGAGATGATGGTGCCGTTGGCGTCCGCCGTCCACAGCACGGAGTCCGGCGACAGCTTCACGTCCAGAACGAATTTGTCCAGCTCCACCAGGTCGAGCGCGGCAAACACCACGGCCACGACGTCGCCGCGCTTGATGACGGGATAGGTAAGATTGATTGTGTGCTTGCCGATCACGCGGCCGAACACGTAGTTGCCGGCGATGAAGCGGCGCTCCGTGACGGCGCGGCGGAAGTGCGACCGGTCGGCCAGGTTGACGGGACTGCTGGAAGAAACGGCGCTGCACGTGACGTCGCCGTTCATGCGGATCAGGCCGAAGTTCACGTAGTCCGTGTTCTTGGCGAGGATATCGGACAGCAGTACGGAGCAGTCGTCCGGATCGCCCAGCAGGTCGGGGATGCTGGACAGGTCGCGCAGGATCTGCCGCGCGCCTTCGATCGACTGCGCCTCGTTGGCGGCGGCCAGGTTGGCCACCCGCTGCAGGTTCTCGCGCGCCACCTCGATGGCATGCTGGCGCTCGCGCACGCCCGTCATGACCGTCATCGCGGCCATCGGCGTGATGGCCAGCCCCACCAGCAGGATCAGGCGTCCGCGCAGGCTGTTCAGCCGGAGCACGGCGACACCTGTGCCGCCGCCGGGCGGACGCGGCGTGGCGCCCGCACAGCGGTGGAGATCGCCGCCCATTCGTCCATGACGGTGGCGGCCGTGGGCCTGTCGAAATGCGGCATGACGGTTATCCTTGTTCTTCGCTGCCCGATTTTACCAGCACAAATGTAGAGACGGCGCCAGCCGGCGCGGGCGCCGCTCAGGCGGCGGCGTCCTGCGGCGCCAGCAGCGCCGGGATCTCGTCCGGCGGGACGGGCTTGCTGAACAGGTAACCCTGCATCTCGTCGCAGCCGTACTGCGCCAGGAATGCGCGCTGCTGCTCCGTCTCGACGCCTTCGGCGATCACCCGCATCTGCAACTGGTGCGACAGCGAGATGATGGCACGGGCGATGGCCTGGTCGTCGCTGCTGTGCGCCAGGTCGCGCACGAACGACTTGTCGATCTTCAGGCGGCTGATCGGGAACGACTTCAGCGCCGCCAGGCTGGAATAGCCGGTGCCGAAATCGTCGATCGACAGGCCGATGCCCATCGCCTCGAGTTCGCGCATCTTGTCGATGGCCTGCTGCACGTCGCGCATGATCAGGCTTTCCGTCACTTCCAGCTCCAGCCAACGCGCGTCCAGTCCCGCGTCGCGCAGCGCATCGGCCACGCGCGCCACCAGGCGGCGGTCGTCGAACTGGCGCGGCGACACGTTGACCGACACCACCAGCGGCGCCATGCCGGCATCCTGCCAGCGGCGCGCCTGCCGGCAGGCCTCGCGCAGCACCCATTCGCCGATGGCGACGATGCTGCCGCTTTCCTCGGCCAGCGGAATGAAGTGGTCCGGCCGGACCATGCCGCGCTCGGGATGGCGCCAGCGCAGCAGCGCTTCCACGCCGAACACCTGGCCGGTGGCCAGATCCACCTTGGGCTGGTAGACGAGGCGCAGCTGGTCACCGTCGACGGCCTGGCGCAGCCCTTCCATCAGTGTCAGCTTCTCTTCCAGCGACGCGTTCATCTCCTGCGCATAGAACTGCACGTTGTTCTTGCCCAGCTCCTTGGCGCGGTACATCGCCGCGTCGGCATTCATCAGGAGCGTGCCGGCATCGCGGCCGTCGCGCGGGTACATCGCCACGCCGATCGAACAGCTGACCTGCACCTGCTGCCCTTCGAGCGCGACAGGACGCACCACGGCCGACAGGATCTTCTCCAGCAGCCCGGCCGCTTCCACGGCGCCATCGACGACGTGGCCCTGCGGCAGCACCAGCACGAACTCGTCGCCGCCGAAGCGGCCCACCGTGTCGCTGCGGCGCAGGCACTCGACCATGCGCCCGGCGACAACCTTCAGCAGCTCGTCGCCGGCGGCGTGCCCCAGGCTGTCGTTGACCAGCTTGAAGCTGTCCAGGTCGACGAACGCCACCAGCAGCTGCTGCGTTTCGCGCTCGGCCAGCAGGATCGTCTGCTCGAGGCGGTCGCCGATCAGGCTGCGGTTCGGCAGTCCCGTCAATGTATCGTGATGGGCCATGTGGACGATGCGCGCCTCGTCGCGCTTGCGCTCGGAGATGTCGCGCAGGATCGCCACCAGGCCGCCTTCGACGCCGACGACCTGCCAGTACATCCATTCGGCGCGGAACTCGGGCATCTCGTTGCGCCACTCCTCCTGGTGCACGCCGCCGGCCGCCATGATCTGCGCCAGCCGGTCGAACATGCCGTTGCTGCGGGCGCGCGGCAGCCATTGGCACACCGTCTGGGCGCGCAGGTCGGCCTTGCTGCGGCCCGTCATCTGTTCGGCGCGACTGTTGGCCGAGACGATGCGGAAGTCGACGATGGCGCCCGTCGCGTCGCGCACGGCGCGCAGCACGAAGAACGCGTCCAGGTTCGCTTCCGATGCGGCGGCATACGTTTCCTGCGCGCGGCGGATGCGGCGGCGCGCCTTGGCGCCCTGCCACGACCACAGCCACAGCAGCGCCATCACCAGCACGGTGCCCGCGGCGGCGGCGCCCGCCTCCCACAGGTATTTGCGGCGCTGGCGTTCGAACGGCGCCATCTGCTCCGACTCGGCCAGACCGGCCAGAACCACCAGGCCGTAATGCCCCAGCGGGCGCGCGACCGTATATCGCGCCACGCCATCGAGGCTGTCGCGCCAGGGCTGCGCGGCCGGCCGGCGCCAGGCATCCAGGTCGAAATGCTGGCCCCAGGTGCTGCGCTCGCCGATCCGCACGGCGCGCGCCACGCCATTGTTGCCGACCATGGCCAGCAGCCCGAGGTTGCCCTGGCGGCTGTGTTCATAGCCGCTGGTGAAATAGGCGGGATCGACTTCCAGGATGGCGATGCCGGCAAAACCGCCGGAACTGTCGCTCAGGCGGCGCGTGAAGTGCAGGTGCCAGTCGCCGCGGGCGGCGTCGCGCATGGCTTCGGCGACGTGGACGACGTCGAAGTGGCCGTCGCGATGGACGGTGAAGTAGCGTTCGTGCTGCACCGACAGCGGTTTCGACTGCGGGCTGCTGGCCACGATGCGGCCGGACGCGTCGGCGATACTGACGGCGAACACCAGGCTTGACGGCAGCAGGCCCTGTTCGGCCAGTTCCGGGAGTGCGCCTGCGGCGCCCTTGCGCTCGACGGCATATTTGATCACCTTCAGCGTCTGGTCGATGCCGTTCAGGTTGCGCACCACCTGCGCTTCGTACGTCTCCATGATTTCCTGCACGGAGTCGCGCGCCGCCGCCTGGGCGGCCGCGCGCTCGTTGGCGATCAGGTGGAAAGCGGCGCCGAAGATGACAGCCACCAGCAGGGCCGTGAACAGCGGCAGCGTGACGTAGGTCTCCAGGCCCAGGCGCAGCAGGCGCAGGCGCGCGGCCTTGGTGGCAAGGGAGCGGATCATTTCAGTACCAGCACGGGACGCACGGTCGGATCGAGCGCCGTACGCTCGATATAACCGACCATGCCGGGGTTGTCGGCCACCAGCCTGCGCACGGCGGCGCTGCTGGGCGCCTCGCGCGGCGGCTGGCCGCGGCCGGTAAAGATCATCTTGGTCCAGTAGGCTTTCATCAGGGCGGGCGAGCGGTTCGCCACCTTGCCGTAGAACTCGTCGCGCAGCGGCGAGCCGATACCCTGGTCCACCGGGACTGCCTCGCCCCCTTCGGGAAATGCGGTACCTTCACCCAGGAAGATCCCGGCCACCTGGTCGCCGCGCAGCGCCGTGACGGGCGTGCGGGCGGACACGATAACCACCAGTTCGGTCGCACCGGCCGCGTCGGCGGCGCTCAGGGCGAATACGGCCAGGCCGGCCGCCAGCGTTGTCTTGAACATGGCCATCCCGTCAGAACACGAAATCGACGGACGCGCTGACCACGCGGAACGCGTGGCCGGAGCGGAAGCCGGGCTGCACGTTGACCAGCGAACCGCTGGAGCCGTCGCGCGGACGCACCACGTCGAACTGCAGCTTGACGGCGTAGTTCGGCGCCGCGTCCCAGCGCAGGCCCACGTTGGCCGCGTCCTGTGTCGGCACCTCGCGCAGGAAGTCGTTCAGCACGTTGTTGGCCAGCCCTCCGAGCGCAGCGGCGGGCGGTGGCAGGTGGGTGACGTCCAGGCCATCGACCCGCACCGCCATATTGGCGCGCACGCGGCTGAGCGTCGCATAGGGCGTCAACGAGCCGAAGCGGTAGCCGCCGCTCAGGTAGGCGCCCGTCTGGTCGCCCAGCATCGAGCGTGTGTTGACGCGGCCCATCTCGCCCGTCACGAACCAGTTGCCCGGATCGTACGTGAAACCGCCGCTCAGCAGGGTCGTCCGGGTCGAACGCACGTCGTAGCGTTCGCTCAGCGCCTGGCCTTGCGGGCCGAACTGCTCCAGCACTTCGAACAGTTCGCCGGCGCCGGGGATCTTCAAGCGCGCCTGGGCGAACGAACCGCCCAGCGTCAGCGCGCCGATGACAACGGAGTGATTGACACCCGCCATGTGCGCGTGGGCCGAGTACTCCGCTGTCAACGGCACGGACGTCCCGCCGACATACACCTGCGTGCTGTGGCGCGCGGTGCCGGTGCGCCAGCGGTAGGTGGCATCGACGCCGTCGCTGTTGGTGATCGGCATCGTGCTGTACAGCTCCACCGGCGGACGCACCCACGGCAGCGCGAAGCTGGCCTTGCGGTAGTCGGCCGCCAGGAACATCGGCGCGGCGATGCGCCCGACGCGCAGCGACAGGTCCGCCGTTGCCTGGTACTTGATATTGGCCCATTCGACATGGGGCTTGAAGCCATCCACGACCGTCCGGTCGGACACGACCTGGACGACGCCCGACCAGCGTTTGTCCAGCTGCACGGCAAGCTGCGCGCCGAGTCGGCTGTCGACGTCGAACGCCCAGTCGCGGGTGTGACCGGCGCTGCCCGGGGACAGCGGCGTGGCTGCGTAGTCCGCGTCCTTCATCGACGAATGCACGGCGCCGAGCGTCCCAAAGCCGCCGAACGTCCACTGCGGGCCGTCGGCAGCCTGCGCGGACGTGCCGGCGGCAAGCAGAACAAGGGTAACCACGCGCGGGACCACGCGGGCAGCCACGCCCGCGGCGCGGGCATGACGATGGCAACTGACAGGGCGACGGCACTGTGGCATGAAGGATCCGATGACGAACAATGTACGGGAGCGCGCGCGGGGCAAGGGCTCAACAGACGAAAGGCGAGCATCAGCTCGCGTGGATGCCGGAAAGGCGGGGGCACGGGGGTCGGGTGCCATTAATGTAGTACTTTATCGGAGGAAACAGTGACTGTCGATAAGTTTCCATGTGGAACTAGTCACTTCCCGGGTCAAAACAACAGCGGGGTGCGCCCGTGGCGGCCGTCCCCTACAATATGGCTATTGTTTCTGCCAAGAGGATGTAAATTGGACACGTCATGCGGGACCCTGGTTTTCAATGACCGCGGCGAGCTGTTGCTGTGCCATGTGACGGGCACGACGCACTGGGACATTCCGAAGGGCATGCTGGACGGCGGCGAAACGCCGCTGGCGGCGGCGCAGCGCGAGCTGTTCGAGGAAGCGGGCATCGCCTTCGACGCGGCGCGCTACGTCGATCTGGGCGTGTTCGACTACCGGCGCGACAAACGGCTGCACCTGTTCCGGGTCGAAGCGGGCGCCGAGCTGGGGGCGCTGGAAGGCCTGCAATGCACCAGTTTCTTCCCGCACCGCTACACCGGCAAGCCGACGCCCGAGGCGGATGGCTACCGCTGGGCGACGCGGGACGACGTGCGGACGCTGTGCTGGCCGCGGATGGCGGAGCGGTTGCTGGCCATCGAGTGGTAGGCGTAGGTGGGGACTGGCACCGTTTTCCGGTGCCTGTCCCCGACGTGGTGCGTCCGGGGTCCGCGTCCGCCACGTGACAACGTCGGTACAGTGTGTCTCAGTGCAGCGTAAACGTCGGGGACTGGCACCTCGTCAGGCCTTCGCCCGAAGAGGTGCCAGTCCCCAGGCTCTTGCAACTGTTATTTGCCGGCCTCCACCTTCGCCAGCGGCGCCGCGGAGGGCCCGTGCAGCACGTTGCCTTCGATATCGAAGCGCGAACCGTGGCACGGGCAGTCCCATGACTTCTCGCCGGAGTTCCAGTGCACCGCGCAGCCCATGTGCGGGCAGGCGGCGGAGAGAAACGTCAGCTTGCCGTCGTCGGCACGGTGCACGGCCATCAGCTTCAGACCGTCGCGGATCAGTGCGCCCTCCCCCGACGGGATGCGGTCCGGCGCGCTGACTTCGCCGCCCTGCAGCCAGTCCTTGTACTGCGCCAGCGTATTCGCCTGCTCCAGCATGTACTCGCCCATGCTGTGGACGGGTTTGCGGGCCGGGTTGTACAGCGGCACCCACGGATTGCTGCGGTTCTGGATCAGGTCCGTCACCAGCATGGCGCCGGCCGTGCAGTGCGTCATGCCGGTGCCCGAGTCGCCCGTGATCAGGTAGACCTCGCCCTTCTCGCCCGGCGCGCGGCCCAGGTAGGCGACGCCGTCCGCCGGCTCCATCACTTCGCCCGACCAGCGGTACGCCACCTCGCCCGCCTGCGGGAAACGCTGGCGCGTCCATGCTTCGATCTCGTCATAGCGGTGCTGCGGATTGCCGTCCTGCCCCACCTTGTGGTCCTGGCCGCCGACGACGAGGATGTCGTAAGGCTGCTCTTCCTCCTGCGCATCGAGCCGGACGTAATAGTAAGGGTCGCCCGTGTCCCACAGCAGGAACGGGCTCAAGGCGCCGCGCGGCACCTTCAGGCCGACGACGTAGCTGTGGTAGCCCACCACCTTGGTGTGCATGATGACGCGCGTATTGAACGGCGTGTTGGTGGCGACGACAACGGCGCGGGCCCGGATCGTTCCCTGCTCCGTCGCGACCGTGATCCCGTCGTGCGAGCTGTCCAGCTCGCGGGCGCGGGTCGCGCCATGCACGCGCCCGCCCAGCCGCTTGATGGCCCGCAGCAGCCCCGCCATGTACTTCACGGGGTGGAACTGCGCCTGGCGGTGGAAGCACAATGCCGGTCCCGTGTCCCATTCCAGTCCGGGCACCCGCAGCAGGCGCTCGACATCCACGCCCAGCCGCGACGCGGCCGCGTGCTCCTTGTCGATGACGTCGGCGCCGCCCTCGGCGGCCGGCACGAGATAGCCGTCCAGGCGGCGGAAGTCGCAGGTGATCTGCTCGTTCTGCACGATCGCCTCGACCTGGTCGATGGCCTGCTCGAAGCTGTCGCGCAGCAGTGCCGCCTTTTCCACGCCGAAGCGCTTGACGATCTCGAAATACCGTTCGTCCGGCGGCATGAAGTGGGCCGTCGTGCGGCCCGTTTCGCCGGCGCCCACGTCGAGCGCGTCGATCAGCAGCACCTGCCGGCCTTCCTTGGCGAGCAGGTAAGCCGCCGTCAGCCCGGCAATGCCGCCGCCGACGACACAGACGTCCGTTTCCGTATCGCCGGCCAGCGGCGGGTTGGCCGGGATCTGGGCCGTCGCGGTCCACAGCGACGTTGTCGCAGCATTGGTTTGCATGGGCGTCTCCGTCAATAGTCGTGGCTGTCGCTGCGCCGTTTCAGCAGGTAGTAGCCGACGCCGGCCACTGCCGCCGCGACGGCCACTTTCTTGACCAGGCCCACACGGTTGTGCTCCCACTCGGCCTTGATTCCCATTTCGGCCAGCACATTCGGGACGTGGCCGCGCGAAAGATCGTCGACGACGCCTTCCACCATGTTGACCCGGTCCGCCAGCAGCAACAGCAGCCAGTGACGGATGTCGTTTTCGGTGGTCTTGAACGCGGCGCGGCGCAGCATGCCCGAGACGCCGCTCGGCGGCTGCGGGCTGCCGAACAGCGGCGTCATGTGCGGATGCTCGGGCGAGACCAGCACCTCCACGTGCTGCTCCTGCTGCGACGGCTGCGTCAACGGGGCATCCAGGCGCTGGGGCATGCGCTCCATCGGCACGCCGGGGCGGTTCTTGCGGTCCAGGTCGGCGCCCCAGCCCTGGATGGCGGAACGGTCCACGGGCGGACGGCCGTGCTGGAAGACCGCCAGGTCGTTCCTGCCGCCGCCATGGTTGTGATCGTGATCGTGGTCGTGGTCGTGGTCGTGGTCATGTTTATGATCGCTCATGGTGTCCTCCTTATGGCAACGCGGTGGCTTCGACGACGCGCGTCTGGCGCGCGCTTGGCGGGATCAGGACAGTCTTGATGCAATTGTCCAGCTTGCTGGAGAAGATGTGGTACGCGTCGGCGACCTCTTCCAGCGGCACGCGGTGCGTGATGATCTGCTTCGGATCGATACGGCCGGCCTGGATGTGCTCGATCAGGCGCGGCAGGTGGCGCTTGACGCTGGCCTGGTTCATCCGCAACGTCAGGCCCTTGTTCAGCGCGTTGCCGATGGGGACGGCGTTGAACGTGGGGCCGTAC
>Ga0265797_10002198_pt1 | contig 33209 bp, 21 predicted proteins | sample P2T30metagenome_FD_192433 | JGI IMG/M metagenome (GOLD analysis project Ga0265797, IMG submission 192433) | Plant litter microbial communities from East Loma Ridge, Irvine, California - P2 T30 | ecosystem: Environmental > Terrestrial > Plant litter > Unclassified | place: USA: California... | reverse complement strand
CCCTGATCGACCAACCAAGAATCGCGGACAACGCCCAGTGAACCGTCACGAGTTTCAGAGGTGCAGCACACTTCGGTAGGCCGGTGGCTGAACAGTCTATATCGATCTGTCGCTGTCATTTGCTCATCATCGTCGCGCACACAGCACTGTAACTCTGGCGCTTCTTCAACCCCCTGATCTCATCGCATCGCCGATAGTCCAGGTACATACAGTATCCTTAAGACCCCCGGCTTAAGACGTTGCTGTTCTGGATTCATCTGGTAATCGTCAGCCTGCTACTGTATCACGCCCTCGTCTTACCAGAGCCAGGACCCATTTCAGCTGAAGGAATATTACACATCCAACACCACTCCGGTAGATCCCAATCATGTCGGACAGTCCTAGCCAATCCGCGAGCCCTTCTTCATCTCGTCACGGATCATACACCGGTCGGCCGAGTCCAAGAAGAGAGCACAGCTACACGCACGTCTTTCCGGCGAATCCATCTGTTGCCGCTCGCAAGCAACCGCGAAAGATGGCCTCGACAACTCGCCTCGACACGAACCGACGTGAATCGGTTGCTAGGACAAACACCCAGCTGGATCAGAGCGAAAAGACGAGACAATTCTACTCTGGACTTGATTGGTTGCTCGAAGCTACTTCATCGTCTTGGGCGCCGACGCCAGACAAGTTCGATTCTGGCACACCGCTTACTGAGGATGCTTTGCGACAACTCAATGCGCGTAGGAAAGACAGTTGCTTTGTCACCGAGGCTGATAGCGAGAAGAGCGAGCTCAAGGGGTGATTTGAGCTTTTGCATCGCTTGGACGACCAATATCAAACAGTACTGGTTCGATTAGCCCATGCCAGCTCGGAGTTCACGTGATCGTCGATTTCGTCAATGGAAGACAGTCACCAGAGCCTTAGAAGATGTTAGCGACGTTCTGATACGTCGGCAACCGAGACGCGATGGAATTGAGTTGGCGGTTCGTATGATGGAGGAAGACAGGCGACCTACCACATCCCATGGGCATCTGCCGCACATCGACGAAAAGCGACGATCGCACAGACGATTTATCGATGACTGCCGCGACCGAGGGACAGTTTGCGAAGAGCAAATCGAGCCATGCTGGTCACTCCCACCTGCAAAAGATCCGCCAGTGAGCAGGCAGCTCTACGTGACACCTCGATACTGGCAAAGAGCACAGAGAAGCTTCGCCTGGGTCGCGAGTAGCTAGCGTATCCCGAGCCTCGCCAAGTTGCCAACAATGGCGCAATCTTGCGTCGTTTGCTAGAAGCGAGCCGCAGCCGTCGAGACTTGTCAAAACCCGCAGGGAAGGCCGAAAGGAAGAAGACATGTTAGTTGTAGAACCCAAGCAGAAGTCAAGACGTACAAAGCTCTTGAGCTTATGATGACAATTGCGTCTGTCAATCGTCAATCGCCAGTAATTGATCGTTCCGCTCTGCTCGCCTCCGCCCGTGCCAGTACAAGTTGTCCAGACCCCGGAGCACGACCTACGTTGGTAGCTGAAGGGGAATTGTTAGTAAGTACGAGATTTTGAGGCAGGATCTATCTCCGCGACACGATTCCTCCGAGCCATCAAATCAAGCACACAATATCAATCGTGAAGCCATGCATTCGATTATAACTGTATTATTCGAAGCTCTCATAAGTATCTCGACTCCGACTTTTGTGGCCACCGTTCAAGTCTCAAACGACGTGATGGCTTCCACCCTTGCCCAAGGTATCATAATAGACCAGATCCCCATCATCCCTGCTTGCCGCCTCACTCGGCGAATCATACATCGTTGTTCCGTTCGCATCCTCTGACCCGTCGTGCTTTGAAGCGTGATTTTCCAGTTCCACTTCCTCGTCGCGCACGGTCGATCTGCTGTGTAGCCTTTCGACGCCTTTGTCATCCGTAAACGTGACGCGGTAATTGGGGCGCGGTACACCGGATTTGGAGCTTGTAGAAGTGAACTTGGAGCTCGAGGTAAACTTGGATATGACCGTGTTGCGGAAGAAGTAGAGGACCGGGCCCATGATAGACGGCATGCAAGCACAGATGACGCCCAGGTAGGCTTCCAGTCCAGTCCAGATCCCCACGTCGTTGTAGTGGTAGGTTGCGTTGGTGTACTTTCCGACCGTGGCCAAGTATTGCAAGCGAATGACACTGCATACTGTCACGAAAAGGCCAATCGTGAATGTGAGGATGGCGCCGAACTTCCGTCGCTTGTCCCGGACTTGTAGCTTTAGAAGCTTAGGGATCGGCATAGCAAAGACAACGAGGTCGAAAAAGATGTTGGCTCCACCGTTGATGTAGGCCGCTAGTTGGAAGTCGCTGCATTGGCCTTCGTGTTCGCCGTCCCAAGAGTTCCAGAAGAAGCTCACGGGTTGGCACTCGAGGGCGAAGTAGATGATGAATGCCAGGCCGTATACTATCAACGCAGCGATGACCGCCCAGCTGATATACGTGAATCGTCTGGAGATTTCCTTGGGGAAGATTCGGAGATAGAGAAGGACGATCGAGATCTTGGTCATGACCACAACGACTTGGTAGCAGAATTGCTCGATCCAGAAGATCTGTAGTTTTGTGTGTCAGCTTTGTCGAAGATTACACAAAGTCGCCCGGCTTTGACCGGCCTCTTCAGAGAACAGTCATTTGGGACAAAGTTGCTGCCGCAAGACTGCACGGTATTTCCATCCCCCAAGAGCGGACTCACTTTCAACATCATGGTTATATTTTCGGGGGAAACGGTCCAGATATCCTTGCCCATGCCATTGTGAGCCACTAGTAGTGCAAAGTTAGCAACGTCAGTACCCAGCACGATGAGAGATACTCGTCAAGACTCACTAATCTCAACAAGAATCGTAGATGGTATCAGTAGGACGTAGGAAAACAGAATCGTCCAGTCATCCCATCCAACGCTGCTGTTTTGTATGCGCCACCGCGCGAAGAAGCGACATCCAACGCAGACTGCCCCAATGACAAGGAGGGTTATGCCAAGTCGCGAGGTCAAACGTCCTGCATCGCGGACTGGTGCGTTGCAGGTTTTCATTTGCCAATTTTGAGCCTCTAATACGACAGTCAGTGGGATTGTATCTTCGGTGACTCTCTGGTTTGAACATACGCAGAGCTTCCTTGACTGTGCAACTGGCTAGAATGCATTTCTGGCTGCTTGCAGCGTATGCCTTGTCGCTACACAAACAGTCGAGGTCGCTAAGAGCACATCGCGTTTCAGGCAGGACCTTCGCTATGCAAGTGGTCTGGTTTGGCTGTCAGCGGTGACCAGCAACGAGATTCCCGATCGTCAAACGTACAACACATGTTGGCAGCTTGGCAATCTCTGCGAACAAATCGCTGGTGGCAGAAGCGTCAGTCGTAGATGTCTGGGCCGAGACCAGCAGCACCGAGAACGACACGAGTGCAAGAGTGATGAAGCGCATTCTGTTGGGTGGCGTAATCTTCTAGGGCTGGGCTCGAAGAGCACCAAGAGACCGGGGGAAGCTCAGGGTTTGTATATAAGACTGACAGATGTACCACTAGGTCTGACTCGCCGATCCATTAGAAATCGAGTTGGACGGCCTGAAGCCAATGCAGATCACGGATCAAGTCCAAACTCGCGGGATATCGAATCCTCCTGGCCCGCCGTGGTGGTATGTCGATTGTTGTGGCTCCCTGAGATCGATGAGATGCCGTAGTGTAAACTCAAAATGTCTGTCGAAACGTCAAACACATCACATGTTGTAGGTTGAGTGTATACCGGGATCTAGGATGACCCCATCGCGGGCTGCAGTGGAGATGCAGCTGCGCAGTAAAACGCCCAGATACTCGGAAAGATCTAGCAAACCTCTGTAAGTAATCCGCTACCATGCCATCTCTGTTCAGACTGAAGAGTTGCTACAAGAGCGCAATCTGCGTGCAGACCGATGCATATTGCTCGTGGGCAGCAGACTAAAGGAATCTTAATGGAGGCCACGAGTTCGATGCTGAAAGTCTGGCTGAATGCACGCGGCTGAACTATCCGGTTGGCGTGCACTCGACTCAGATCGTTGCTACACCATTGCATTAGTAGTCGATGGCAACATCAGCGCTACACAACTGCCGCAGACCCGCAAGATCCAGTTCCAGATTCTCGAGGTTAAAATTTCTGTTTGCGTTGCGCTCCCAAGACGGCGGCACTTGTGCCCTCCAGTGCCGGCATTCGCATGTTTGGTCCTCGCAGATGACAACCACCCGTGCCATTAAGAAGGATGCAATAGCGTGAGAACAGAATCGGACCCCATAATGATCATCACTAGTGTGAAGGCGCTAGCAGCGCACGGCCCGTGTCACGAATCGTAGAAACTAATCCAGGGACACTTTCTTCTTTGTCCAGCTCGGAGGGACCAATGACAATTGGCATGTCAGGATTTTATGCCAGGCTCTGGCAGGTCTTGTCGTAATCCACTGAGCCGGTTTCACGCTACATCTATCATGTCAGCACGCGCCCAGGACTGCACCGGGTCGGTTGTCTAGCGCCAACAGTCTCAGGTCGCGGTAGACACGGCACTTCGATCGCATGGTTGTTGAACGAGCGAAGGGAACCGATTGTTTGACCGATCCGCAGCAGAGTCTCTGCCGCTGTTTGAGGGGTGTCGCTTTGTGCTTTAACCCAATGCGGTAGTTCCATTTTCATGGCGCAACATCGATGGGCTGGCGGATCGCGAGCAATCTACGTTAGCCCTCACTCAAGACTGAGATACAAATCCAGCAGTGCACTGTTGCGTCTCGGCCTCCTCAGTGTAAGCGCTGGTGATATACCAACCAAATCTTGTTGCAGGCTCGCTCACGCCGCTCGAATCAACGCGCCACTCACGAAACTCGCCTTGAGATAGCTCAGAGGCCGGGCGCTCAAGCTACAACCCGTAATTCAGGTCATCGCATGCTCGGACTACATGCTTTGCGGTAGAAGTGCCGCGAAAAATTGCCTTCCCGCTTCACTGCTGCGACAAGATCGGGGGTTTCGAACAAGTTGATGGCAGTTGTGTTTGGCGATCGCCTTGCGAATTGGGCTGCAATGGGCGAAATCGAGGCCATGAACTCCCGAGCTCGTGGCAAGACTAGCGGAGAAGTGCTTCAAATCTTTGACAGTCTCAGCCGAGTCGGAAGACGGTCTCACTGGACGGTTCGGCGATGTAACAGTATTTTACATCGCTTGGAGTAGCTGCTACCTTGCTATCCACGGACTCCTTGGGGATAGAAGAAGCGGGATAGCGCGATGACTCTTTAGCATAGTAGGATTGAGTTGACTCGATCTCCACGGGTACCTCTTGAATTTATCAGTATGGAACGGACGTCCTGACCAAAAACATAGCTCTCAGCGACTAGGTATAACCAGCAGTCCCGAAGTATCAAGGCGTCGCGATTTGGGAGGGGATCCAAGTGCGCGGTTTCGCTAATTCTGTCTCCCAGGAAACAAAGCTTTCGTGTCAATCGCAGAATTTGTAGGACATCTCTCACATCTCTCTTGAAATGGACGAGATCCAGTCAAGTAGTTATGCGATAGCTAGGATGCCAGCCCGTTACTGGAATATGTTTTGCGAGCACAACCACGTGAGTACTTGCGCGCAGTGTGAGCTGCATGCTTTCCGGAAATACATGCGGAAAAATAAGCAGTAGGAGAGTAAGTGGTGCGCAGTCCAGGAGCTTGGACGTGATGATTGGCATGATGTTAGTGAATGGATAGATTGCAGCTGTAGACTGAAGACTGAAGACTGAAAGGTGGAGAGAAGGAGGAAGCCCAAGTCTTGGCGCCGCGATCTCGAGGCGGAGAGTGGTTGCCTCATCGCACATGCACCCAGCTCTTCCGTCGTCTCATCCACTCGCTCACTCACTCACATGACAAACACCAGCGCATCGGCGCTCTCGGTACAACCTCGACTGTGTGGAAGAGGCAAACAAAGTGTCTACTGGGTGACACCATCAATCTGGCCCGGTTGACGCCCGACACAATCAATCCCACCCATCAGCCTGCCTCTCGGTCGCTGCGATTCTTCGCAACATCGAGTCTCCTCATCACCGAAACGCACGCTCAGGGGCCTCATATTTTCAGGACCTTATCTTGACTGAATACCCATTTCGGGCGTCGACCACATTAGATTGGGCCGCCACTCACCATTTCGCGCTCCTAATTGTGCCCGTGCGCTCCGGCTATCCACTCGAGACCCTTGTCGAGGGAAGATCAATTTGACCATCATGACTGACAGCAGATTTCATCCATCTGGTCGGTCGCGTAGGCAGCGAGACCTGTCTGACATCCCCGGCTTCAATCACTCACGACGGTCCTGGACAACAAATGGCATGCATGTCACGATGGAGACGGCCACATATGCGCATCCGGGCTTTTCTTTCCGCAGCAGCGGCGACGGATTCAATGCTTTCAACAATTTCCTGCAGCCCTCTCGAACGAGGGTGTCGCGCGGCGGCGGCAGCGGCGGCTTACTTGGAGGAGGCCTCCTTGGGGGCGCAATTAATATTCTGAACGGTGTATCAAATTCGCAGATCCGGCGAGAGAAACCTAGCAGAAGAATCGAGAGGGAGGTGTATGTTATGGGATCCGACGACTCGACGTCAGATAGTGAGGGAAGTGATGATGACCTTGCGTATGGTTCGTTACCGCGGCGCGCGACGCAACCGCAAACCGTGTTCGGGAAACTCAAAGACCGCATTCTGGATCATGGACGGCAGCACACAAACACAACGAGCGAGGAGTTTGTGTATGAACAGCCACCACATGATCCTCCATATCGCTACGAAACTCGTAGCGATCGAAGGAGATTTCGTTCCAAGTCACCGGAGCCGCCCCGCTCACACAGACACCAGCGTGCACGCACTACGAACTACGATAGAACTCCAGAAAGCTCTCCAGAACGGCCTGCAAGTATTCCGGTGCACACACAGAATGCGCGGACTACTCGACTAGATCGTGAAATCGGCGACCTACAACGCGCCGTTGAAAGCGAGAGGAAGCAATATCTTGTTGCGAAGAGCCTCTTTCAGCAAGCATCACAACGCAACACCATAGATGCCGAGTACATCCAGGATCTTCTCAACCAAGTCAAAGTCCACGGGACCCTGCTAGCTTCTGCGCAGCGTAGATTGCAAGTGGCCAAGGAACAACAGCGACATGAGGCCACAACTCAACGAACACAACCGCGAGCAGAATCCCGCCGCCAGGCATCATCTCACCAGCCACCGCAGTACGAATCGGATGATGGTGACGAAGATGAAGCATTCGACCAGTGGTCCAACTTTGCATCCACATCTAGGAGTAACATCCCCTTTCAAGACCCGCTCAGGCACACAGGCGCATTCGACCCCCTCGGTGCCTTCCGAGTTTTCGACCACATCTTCGCCGACGTGGACAACGCGCACAGCAACGCCAACAGTTTCCACTTCTTCGCTGGACCAGGCGGTCCGTCGTTTCAGCGAACGAGCCAATCGAACAGACGCGCGCCTCGAGGAACGAACCGGCCGAGATCCTTCAACGAAACAAACATACCGCAGAGCCGACAAGATCCTCAGCCTGCACCCCGAATCCCTTCCGATCCTCTTCGTGCTAGAGAGGCATCTCGACTGTTCGAAAAGTACAATTCCACATGGAACGCCCTTGCGGTCACCTTCCCAACGATACCCTATCCGACGCGGACTCTCCTTGCTCCCGCTTTGTGCGATCCGTCAACAATCCCTCATGCGCTTTCATGTACCTGGTCTGCTGAGCAGGTCATGCAGGCTAACACTGCACTCTTCTTACTTCTTGCTCTGGGCTTCACGCCTGTCATCTCTGACATCGGCCTCGTCACCTTTGACCACCTTTCAGTGACCGATGCAGAAGTCAAGACACTGGTCAGTGTGCTGAAGAAAGAGAAATTGCGGTGGCACAGCGATCGTTTAGGTCGAAGAAACGAAGATGTCCCTGATGGTGGCACGAATGAGACTTTGCAGCGGGATGAGAGAGCGAGAGCGGTGTTCCACGGAGTTTGCGGGTTGATGGAGTTTGCTCTGGGCCGAGCAAATTGAGACCGAGTGCTTACGGACATGGTGTGATGGCAGAGTACTCATCACGGCGCTGCGGCGCGATTGCTCGGCGAAGAACTTACGATTAACATGGCTCCATAAGGGCTTCGCTGACAACAGCAGCGGCTCATGTTGTACTAAGCGAACGATACCCAATGCTGAAAAATTTGACAACCCAAAAGGGGTAATGTTGCGCGCCATCCTTACGAATGACGATTTATGAACTTCACCAGGCACGCAAGAAGAACGCCATTCGGTGTTCTAGGCATCGGTAGTTGGAGTCTAGTACCGACATGCATCTAAGATGTGCATGTTGCCACTATACGTGCTCACGCACCGGGCCAATTGTATTCCGGCTCAAAGCAATAGCTTAACCTGTGGATCGCACTGCCTCAATGGGCGTCTTTCCTTCCCCGTGCCACGTTTCTCCATGTATTACGATTCGATTGGTACTACTAGCGCTTACGTGCATACCTACAGACGAGAAGGATTCCATTATTGCAGTCTAACCAACTTGGCGCATGCCAAGGTACGGCGAAAGTCGACCGCATCTCATACCATACATACCGCACTCTTTCGAAGGATCCAAGCCCCATGCTTGCAAGTATGCACTCCGCCTCTCCGGACTCTCCCAAACGACACCGCTGACAAGTCTCTTGGGTATGGCGATTATTCATCCACTATTGCCTAGCCTCTGATTTTCCACGCTTTGGCCCTGCGTGAGTGCCTTGCGTGCCTTGTTGATGCCTGCCAATGCCTTGCGGCCGTTAGATGTCACCTTCTTCACCATGCAACAAAGTCGCTGCGCCTTGGAACCAATCTAATACACTACATCATGATCGAACGTTTTGGGCATGACAGCGCGCCCGGCGACATTGGATACGACGTCTGTGTTTGAAAGGCTGCGAGCCGATGGACATACCGCTTTGGCACAGTACAGGAGGTCGGCTGTAGCAATGCGACATCTCGCGTACGGCATCGTTTCGCCGGCGAAGACAGACCTGAGGCAGGCTGTGTTTTGAGTATCTGAATCTATATAAGACGTCGGGAAGGTCCATGAAATTGCTTCCGGAGCATCAAGCACAACGACCAAGATCAGCAACCATCAACTCTCATCACCACCACCACCACCGCTGCGTCCTCGAAGCCCATCGACAATGCGTAGCAACACGCTTTTCCTCGCAGCCGCCGCGCTCGCCACGGCCACAGCTCAAGCCCCTGACCTCGCAACCGCAATCCAAACCCAGGACAACCTTTCCACCCTGTTCGGCCTGCTGGGCCAAGTGTCCAACACAACCGCCTTCCTCGCCTCGCAGGACAATGTCACGCTCTTCGCACCTTCCGACGACGCTTTCGCCTCGATCGTGTCCGAGGGCGGGATCTTCAGTATCGAGCAGGCGGCCATCGACCCGGGCCTCATCGAGCAGATCCTGAGGTACCACCTGTACAAAGGCGTGATCAAAGCCGCGGACATTGGCGAAATCCCGCAGTTCGTGCCGGGGTATTTGAACTACTCTGGTTTCGTCTTGGACGGCGAGGTCAGTGGGAGCAACGTCACCGGCGGCCAGGTTGTTTCCGTGGGCTTGGACGAAGCGGAGGAGAATGCCATCGTGACATCGGGCATCAAGGCCACGAGTCAGGTGATCAAAGCTGTAAGTCCCCCCAACCCCTCCTGTACTGAACCAGCCCAAAAACATAGAAACCACGGACTAACACCCAAGCGAAATTTCCAGGACATCGAATTCGACAACGGCGTCATCCACATCATCGACAAACTGCTGCTGATCCCCCTCAGCATCTCCGCCACCCTGATCGCCGGCAACTTCACCGCCCTCGCCGGCGCCGCCACCGCCGCCGACCTCGTCGAGCCCCTCGAATCCCTCTCCGACGTCACAATCTTCTGCCCCAACAACGACGCCTTCCTCAAGCTCGCCGCCAGCGGCGCAAACGTCTCCGACGCCCAGCTCGCCGAGATCCTACAGTATCACGTCGTGCAGGGCGCCGTGGGCTACAGCACGACGCTCAGCAATGACATGCAACTGCCGACGCTGGCGGGCGACAACCTGACCGTCACCATCGACGAGGACGGAGGGGTGTTTGTCAACAACGCGCGCGTTATCAACTCTGACATCCTGATCGCCAACGGCGTGCTGCACGTCATCGACACAGTGCTTAACCCGGCCGAAGCGGACGCCGCGCCCGGCGCCGACCAGCAGCCTTCCGTGACCCTGGGGTCCGTCGTGCCGTTCACGTCCGGCATCGAGCCCGAGACTTCGGTTTACAGCGAGCTGACGCAGACGACTAGCTTTGTTGCGGCGGACTTGGTTACTGCGGCTCCTTCGAGCACGATGGCGGCGGGGGGAGGCAATGGGTCTGCGGCTTCGACTACGAGCGAGGGGCCGGTGCAGCAGACTGGTAATGCGGGTGTGAAGAGGGAGTTGCCGGCTTTGGCGGTGGCTGTTGTTGGGGCTGTGGCTTTTGCTGTTAACATGTGATGAGGTGGACGAGGGGGATGGATGATGGGTGTGAGAGGAAGAGCTGAGCGGCGGTGGTTCGAATGGATGGTTTGTCGGTAGGTGCGGCGAGGGTGGAAGTGGTAATGACTGGATTGTGTTCGTCGGCTTGAGTGAGTGCCTGAGTTGGTAGGCAGGAGTATTAGTAGCAACCATTCGGTCTAGGCGAGACTCGTACGGGGGGTTTCAATGATATCTTTGATTGAATTTATGCCTTTTTTCGGCTTCGGATACCTACACGCTTCTTAGTCGCTTTGTTCATTTTCGTTCCCTCCTTCTCTTTGCCTCCAAATCAAGCAACACCCTCAACCTTCCACACCTTAACAGCAGCATCAGCACCGCAGCTGATGACCCTACCGTCCTCAGCCCACACCACAGCTCCCACGCCCTCCTTGTGGGCATTTGTGACCTTAACACGGCCACCCGGGTTCTTCAAGCTCCAGACGCAGACGTTGGTGTCTAAGCTACCCGAGACGGCCCTGGAACCTTCGGGCGACCAAGAGATGGACGTCACGCGAGCAGTGTGAGCAGACCAGCGGTTGGTGTCGAGTTTCCACTCGCCGGCAGAGGAAGAAGAGTATGCAAAGACTTTGCCGTTGCCGAGACCGGTGGCGAGGCGTGAGCCGTCTCTCGAGAACGCCAGAGCGGAGATGGGCGAAGTGGCGTCTTTGAGGGTGGAAGTTTCTTCCAGGGAGCCTGATGCGGTGATGTTGTAGATCCTTACGATCTTGTCGTCGGAGCCGCTCGCTACTAGATCGTTCACAGCTGCTACGCAGGTGGGAGCCGGCGAAAGGGCGAGGCTACTGACTTCCTGACCTTCGTGGTAGATGTTGAGGCCTGCGGTTGAGGCGATGATGCTAAACTCTTTGCCTCCGGCTTGAGCGACGGCAACGCCCTTGGGCTGGCCGGCGGTCTTGACAGCACCTCCGATAAAGCTCTTCTGTGCGGCATCGGCGGTGCGTAGGCTGTCGTCCCAACCGACGGAGTAGACTCTTCCGCTGCCTGCTGCGAGACCCGAAACCTGGTTGGAGTGCATCTCACCGTCGACCAGCTCGGCCTCGCCAGTGGTGAGGTCCCAGCTGCGCGCCCTGCCCTCGTACGAGCCAGTGAACAGCTTCCCGCTTCCAGTGGCCGATGCAGCGGACGTGATAGCCTTCTGGTGGCCGTGTACGATCCTGACAGGACCCTCAGTCTTGCCAAGGTGGAAGTAGTTCAAGTTGCCCTCAAGGTCCAGCGAGATGATCAGACCGTCTGTCCTGCCGGCAGGCCATGTAACGCCGACCTGCTGGTCGGGAATCGATACCTTGCCATCGTCACCGCCCATACGCCAGCTCTGCTCGCACTTGCCGCTCTCCACCTCCCACACCTTGACCGTCTGGTCGCCCGAGCATGTGACCAGCCTCTTGCTGTCCGGCGACCAGCACACGCCGAAAATGGAGCCCTTGTGCTCGCCCTCGCCAATCTGCTTGGTCGGCTCGCCAGTTTTGCCATCATACAGCCAAATGCGCTTATCGCTACCCACCGTAACAAGCGCACTGCCATCCGGGCTGAACTGCGTACCGTAGATGAACTTGTCGTGCTTCCCACGCACGCTGGTGTTGAACTTGAACGGCGCGCCGTGCAGGAACACCATACTGGTATCGTCCGAGCCCGTCGCCGCTCTCAGAGGCCTCTGCTGCCTTATGCTCACGCAGTTGATCTGGCTGGCATGTCCGCTAATCTCACCCACCGAGTTGCCCGAGTCGGCCGTGATGCAGTGTCCGAAGCGCTCTTTGCCGTCACCGACGGCGATGATCCTCTGGCTGTCGCCGTCCCATGCGATGTCGTTGATGCGGCCGGCGATGATGTGGTATTCGCCCTTTGTGTTCTCCGCTCCGATCGAGTCCCAGACTCGGACTGAGCCAGTCACATCTCCAGATGCGATGTAAAAGCCGCTGGGGGAGAAACGTGCTACGGTGGTTTGTGCTGTGTGTGCGGTGTATTGTTTGGAGACCGACGGGTTGTCAATCGAGCGTACGAAGATCGATTTGTTCGTTGCGTAGGCAATGCGTTCGCCTTTGCTGTCCGAGGACAAGGGGGTCGGAGTGCCGCGAAGGGTGCTGGGAGATGGGGACCAGATGGCCTCTAATGTGGAAGGGTTGTTAGCCAGATTGTCGTCAATACCCCGTAGACATCACATGTTTCTATCATCGGACATTGTCGTATGTTTACATCTGTCGACCAGCGAGACCTTGATGAGATGTGCAACGAGTCCGCCAATCGAGCAGTTCGGACAGGACTGCCTGCACCCGTGTGCTTATACGTATGGTTGATGTCTTACCTGAAGTGATCGACATGTTTGTGAAGAAGGGTAAAGCAAAGTGTGAAGAAGGGGTGGTGTAGCAACAATGTTTACTCGCCGTATTGACACGACAACTCTTTTGATAATCGCGGGCGCCTGAAACAGGGAGCCCGCGTGTGACGCAATGGGGTCGAGGCGTGGGGCTGTTGTATATCAACAAATACACGCATGTCAAACGATCTTCAAACACTCATGGACTGACACATGTTTGGTTTCAGCGTGGTAGAATGGATCAAGAGTCGTTTTACAAGCAACTCTCAATCACGAATCATTCAAGGAATCGAGTCCATTAACCATGTCTGTCGAATTGGGTATCTCATCAAAGCAGTCTCAAGACAGCTCTTCGTCTACGTGAAGTGGATGCCTTCCTGGTTGAAAGCGTAGAGCATCGCCAGGAAATCGCCCTCATCACACAACCTCGCTCTCTTGTCGGCAAGTTGTGTGTCATCCTCCAAAACCTTCTTCACCTTGGCCCTGACCAGCTCGTACACCTTGCCCTTCTTCTTTCGGTTGGGGTTGCCTGCCGCCTTCTTTGCCCTCTTGTCCGCCTCCTCTTTGAAGAATGCGGGAACATCTTCATCGTCGTCGACCTCCATGATAGCATCGTCGTCATCGCCAGCGTCCATGTCTTCGTCCATAGCGACATCTGCGTTGTCCGAGGGGCCGTCTTCGAGCGGAATCTCGTTTTGCGCGCAGTAAGTGCGGTAGTTTGACTCAATCATGTCCATCACACTAGTCGTTCCCAGGAAGCCGCTGCGGATCAACTTGTTCTTCCTCACGAAACAGATTCGCAAGAGACCGTCCCACTCGTCGTAGCTGACTTGGGGTCTGGGAACCTTTGGTCTGATCCTCACAACGTTGCTCTCAACCATGGGCGGCGGGTTGAAGTTGTTCTTTCCGACCTTCATCACATGGTCCACCTTTGCCCACATCTGACAGTTCACACTCAACCTCGAGTACAGCTTGTCTCCAGGCTTTGCGAACAGTCGCATGGCGAATTCTCTCTGAAACATGAGCACGCAGCTTCTGGGAGCCGGGCTTGTGGCCAAGAGTTTGAAGGTCAAAGGCGAACTAATCTGGTATGGTGTGTTGGAAATGCAGACGTCGAAGTAGGGGTATTCAGGCATCTTGATCGCATCGCCGAGGATGACTTCCAGTTTCTTGCCCAGCGGTGTTCCCTGGAAACGCTTTGTGACTTCGGCCGCCATGCGCGGATCGTGCTCAATGGCAATGACTTTCTTCGCCTTCTCCAGAATCCTGACCGTCAGGTTGCCGGTACCGGGACCGATCTCGAGCACCACGTCGCTCTGCTTCAAGTCCGCCTTGTCCACAATTGCTTGCGCTACACCAGGGTTCTTGAGAATGTGCTGTCCGAGGTCTGTGTTCATCTTGAAGATGTTTTTTGCGGCCGCAGCTTTGTCGCCTTTCCGTGCCTTGGCTCCGGCGTATGGATCTTGCTTGGACACACCGGTGGTGGCATCTTTGGGCCGCATGACTTTGGGCATGTTGAGGAAGTTTGGTGGCGGAGTGCCACTTCAGTGTTTGAGAGAGTGCAAGTCGGTGGAGGTAATGTTTCGCGATCGTGTAAGAGAAAGTCGGACTTATTCTGTCGGCGGGCTGAAGGGCGAGTGTTGGCCAAGCTCGAGGGTCGAGGCTTGGGAGAGAAATGCGACTTCACAAAATCCATCTCCAACATTTGTGATAGACTCAATGAAGAAGGTAAGCCGTTATCATGAACTCTAGCTCAAACTCTATATTGAACGGAAGCGGCGAACAGCTGAAAAGCCGCTGCCGCCCAACTTCTTAATAATGCTCTCGTCGACGGCTCAACGCACGACTCCATCGAACTCTGTTGCCGCCAACTCATGATCGGTAGTATGAGAGTCCGCATATTGATTCACCAGCCCTAGATCAACCTGCGAATGCTCGCTAATCATGGTGGATCGCTCGAGGTTGGCGACGCAGTACGGTAGGTATAAAATGGCAATGTTGTGCTCGTTGTAGAGCTCAAACTATCACACATCTCCATCCCATATCTTCCCATCATCCAACGAGAAATCCACATCAACATGGCACCTACAATCCTCATCGCCGGCGCGACCGGGAACACCGGACGCAGCGTTGTCGAAAAACTCCCCGAGTTGCTGAAAGGCACCGACATGTCGTGCTACCGTATCCTCGCTCTCACCAGAAGTGCCAACAGTGCAGCAGCAAAGGCACTTGCTAAGCTGCCAGGCGTCGAGATCGTGGAACAGAATTGGGTCGAGATAGACGAGCAGTGGCTTCGGGAGCGCGAGGTGCACCGCATCTTCATCGCCTCCCACAACCAACCCAATGCTTTCGCCGAGGAAGGCCAGTTTCTCGTCAACGCTTTGAGAGCCGGCGTCAAGTACCTTGTCCGCATCTCTACCACAGCCGCCAACGTTCGCCCGGACATTCTCGTCTATTATCCTCGCACTCACTGGGCAATCGAACAAATGCTGAGCCAGCCGGAGTTCAGTAGCATGCATTGGTCGTCTCTGCAGCCGAATGGATTTGCCCCCATGTTCCTGACACCCGCTGCCGAATTCATCAAGGAGTTCAAGAAGACCGGCAAGCAGGGCCACGTGAGCATGATAATCGACGCCAGCACCCCAACGGCCTTGATCGATTCGTACGATGTCGGTGTGGTTGCCGCGCATCTTCTTGCTGAAGAACAGACGGCGCCCCACGACCAGAAGCGCTACGTGTTGAACGGTCCGGAGGATGTTACTGGCGAGGAGGTTGTCAAGCTGGTTGAAAAGTACATTGGCGAGCCGGTGAAGGACGTCAGGTACAGAGATTTGTCGTTCATCGACGACATGGCTAACAACAGCTCGGAGTCGAAGAACGTGTTGCTGTCGATCAAAGGCGCACCGACCACTTCATGGGAGGGGAAGGCTAAAGCCGAAACGACTAGCAAGGAGATTCTGGAGTTGTATGCTCCGAAGCGGACGGTCTCGGAGGTGTTGAAGGAGTTGGTGGAGGGTTGATCGAAGGCTGATGGTGAAGGTCGTCTTCGCACGCAGGCGTTGAGTACGCTACTTTGGCCATTGACCTAAGTCCGCTATGAATATAGCCACGGCATCTATCACGAGTCTCTCAGTGATTGTGTCACAATACACGCGTAGACTTGTGAAAGAACACGCATGTGTCAATCGACAATACCTCATAGTCTCCACTTTGATCACATCTTGTGCTATTGTGATGCTTACTTTCGTTGACAACAGTTATTTGTATATTCAATAAATGTAACGAGTACTACCTTCACGTGTACACTTACAATTGTTCACATGGCAACATGAAGTGTTGCTATTGTCACAAGTGCAAATCGAACATCTCAATGAGCGCCCCCACGTGATCCGCGGCTTCCAGTCGGGCAGCTTCAACTTTCCGCTCGTGAACATGACCATTGCAGCCGGTATCCTTCGACCACGATCAAAAGGACACCACCAACCATCCGCGACTTCCAGAAGTCTCTTCATCCACTCACCATATACACCATCTACCTACCACGTCCGACAAACTTGAATAGCCATACTCCCATCTCGACTCACCAAGACACTCTCTCCGGCGCATAGTCCACTCGCGCGCGTGTCGCGAGCCCTCAAGATCAGGCAACAGCACTATCTCTACAACTCTCACAACCGTGTGAAGCCCATCGACTAGCCCGCAACCATGGCGACCCAACCTATGATCCGGCCGAACCAGATCGATGCGCTTCCCACTCTCGACGCCAGCCAGAAATCGCAATACAAGGCCGGCCTCCAAAACCTATGGACAATACACGACTCCAACCCCGAAGGGAGCCAGGCGCGTAACGAGGCCAAGGCCAAGATCATGAGTGCGAGTTCCAGAATCATGACCCAGCTGAGTCGGGGCAGTAGGCCTGCTGGTACTGCCGCACCCCAGCAGGCCCAACAGGCGCAACAAGGTCAAAGGCCTCCGCAGGCTGCTGCTCAGGCTGACGGACAGGGAGGACAAACGCAGCAGGGCGGTGTACAAGCACAGCAGAATCCACAACAAATGCAACCTCAGCAACAGCAGGCCCAGCAACAACCGCAACAACAACCACAACAGCAGCGGCCACAGCCTCAGCAGCAGCCGTCTCAGGTTCAACAGCAGGCAGGGCAGCAAGATCCTCACGCTCAGCTGCAAGCAAAAGTCAAAGCGATGGTTCAAAAGGTTATCGTATTTCCTGAACCCAACACGGCCAATGCACAGCAGTTTGAGACCTACAAGCTCGCCTACCAACAGGGCCTTGGTACCTGCATTCTGAAGCGAGAGCGCGCGCGCGGAGAGATCCCTCGTCTTGAAGCGCTGCAGAACAGCGGCCAGAACTTCTCCGAGGACATGCAGAACCGGCTGAACAGCGCGAGGAGCGTTCTTGCAGAATCCACGCGCCAGGTCCAAGCCTTGGAGCAGAAGAACGAGCAAAATAAGACCCTGTACAACCAGAAGCAGCAGAGGAACCAAGAGCAGCAGCAGAACCAGCAGCCAGGTCAGCAAGCCAACGGTCAAGCAATGGCCAACCCGCAAGTGAATGGCGCCCAGGCGCAGAACATGCAGCGCACGACTTCACAACAAGCGCAGGCCAACGTCGGCCAAGGTGACGTCAAGATGGAGCAAGGGCACTCTACGCCGCAACCTCAGTTCGCCCAACAACCACAAGCACCCACGCCACAGGCAGGTACGCCCGTCCAGCAGCAACAGATGGCTCCGCAACCACCACAACCGCAGCAGCGCGCGCCGCAAAATGTGCAGGCCCATGGAACTCCTCAAAGCGCCACTCAGCCTCAGCAGCAATTTCCTCAAAACAACATGCCTCAGCAACAGCAGCAACAACAAAGGCCGCCGATGCCCCAGCAGCAGTCGCAGCAATATGGAGTGCCACAACAGCAGCAACAAAATCAGCAACAGCCACCACAGTATCAGCAACAACAACAAACCCCGCAATCTGCCATGCCGCAAAACAACATGCCTAACCAGCAACAGCAACAGCAGCCGCAGCGCCCTCAGGCGTTGACTCAGAGAGACGCGATGGCCCAGGCGGCTCAATCCTACTCCCAGCAACAACAGCAGGGCCCGAACGTCAACCAACCGCAGCAGCCAATGCAACAGCAACACGGCAACATGCCCAACGGCATGCCTTTCAACCAACCTCAGTCCGCCCAGCACAACACCCCGACCTCGGGCTTCCCTCCCCCAAACCAGCAAATGAACAGCGCGCAAACCAAATTCCCCATCCCCAAGGATCTCCGCCTGGACCCGCGCACTCAGACACCCGTCCCAGGCCCGGCATCGCGCCCCACAATGATGGGCCAGGGCGGCATGATGAACGTGCCCGGCGTGCAGAAGCCCGCGCACTTCACCCTCGAGGGCGAAGGCGACCATGTCCTGTCGAAGCGCAAACTCGACGAGCTGGTGCGCCAGATCACCGGCTCCGTCTCGCCGCAGGATGGTCTGTCGCCCGATGTTGAAGAGGCCGTATTGTCGCTGACCGATAACTTCGTCGACAACGTCATCACGAGGGCTTGCCAGCTGGCCAAGCTCAGGCAGGGCCAGACTCTCGAGGTCAAGGATATCCAGATGGTGCTCGAGCGCAACTACGGCATTCGCATTCCTGGCTACAGTCTGGATGAGCTGAGGACTGTGCGCAAGTTCCAGCCGGCGCCTGGTTGGGTTGGAAAGGTGCAGGCTGTTCAGGCGGGCAAAGTTATGGGCGTGAACAAGGATGCTTGAGGGGATCGCGCAATACTTACGGTTGCAATCGTGGTTGCATGAAAATGAAGCGAGGCAACGAGGGGTGCAACGGTCTGTTGGCTGTGCTTGTCTTTGCAATGGAGGGGTTACTAAAATTGGTGTCGCTTTACTAAGACTGCTTTTTTCTGAATTCAGCGATGGCGTTGGTGGGGTGGGACGTGGACGACTACTACTTTGTTTTGTACTATTGCAATTCCCTCTAGAGTGGACTCGAGGAGAAGTGGAGACTCTGGCATTTGTTATCGTGAATAGGCAGGGGTAAATGACATTACAGGGCTTTCTACCTGCATCTTCTGCTTGCAAGCTTGAAACATCGCGAAGTACAAGAGTATCGAACTAGACCTCACTTACCACTTCCTTGGCGAAAGTCAAACGACGTGCTCAGCCTTGGCGGGGTAGCTCCAACGCCTCGTATAAGCTACGTGTAACATCACCTCTCCCAAGCGAGAAAGTCACACGTGCCCCGGCGGTGTCGGTGTGCTACGTGGGCCACGTAATCCTTTCTCGCTTGCACGTCCGTGATGGCAGTTACACCACAACACCAAACGTCGAACAAAGACAAGCTTTCTCCCCAGTCCCCTGATCTCCTCTTAAGCTTTATCATAGCTACGACTGCAAACGCAATAACAACCCTCTTGCCGCTACTCAGCTCTGCCTGCTTTAACAGTCCGAAATCCGATCACTCTCTCGCCAACGAAAGCCAACGACACAAATAACTTCGAGCATTCATCATTGAGATACACTGGAAGCACTGTACTTCAATCTCCCTCCAACAATCACACCATCAAAAACAACAATTCACTCCATCAACATCACTCAAAGATGTCCGGTTTCGTAGAAAAGCTCTTCGACTCCTTCACCGGCCAGAATGACCAAAACCAACAACAGCAGCAATCCCAACCCCAGCTCCCGCCCGGCTGGATCTCACAATGGGATGATCGCGAGCAACGCTACATCTACATCAACGAATCGACCGGCGAGCGCAGCTGGGAGGTGCCGCAGCAGGGTGGGTTTCTGTTTTCCTTGCTGCCCTTACCTTCCCTCTTCTTAATTTGCCCTCTCCCTTTCCCTCTCATCGCCTTCTTCCCCTCCTCTCTCTTTCAATTCGCCCACCCTTTCATGATCATCCTCCAAAACTAACAAGAAACAGACTTCTCCCAAGACGCCGCCGAATGGACAGGCCGCCGCGTGGGCGAAGCCGAAAACGTCGGCCAAGACGTAGAACAAAACTTCGACCAATTCGGCAACTCGGTCGAGCGCCGCTTCGACAACACCGTCGACAACATCGAAGATGCACCTGAGCGAGTCGAGCAGAATTTTGACCAGTTCGGCGACGGAGTCGAGCGCCGCTTCGACAATGCCGTCGACGATGTCGAGGACGCGCCCGAGCGAGTCGAGCAGGGTTTCGAGAACTTTGGCGATGGTGTCGAGCGTCGTTTCGACAACGCCGTCGACGACGTCGAGGACGCGCCTGAGGAGGTTGCGGGCTGGGCCGGGGAGCGGGTTGGGGATGTGGAGAGGTTTGGGGACGAGGTTGAGGGGTATGGAGAGGGGGTGGGGAGGGCTTATGAGGGGGGGAGGGAGGAGGGGAGGGAGGATTATTAGGTCGTTGGTTTGATTGATCTTCTGTTGTCGTTTTTTTGGAGGGTCGGCCTGGCCTGCAGGAAGACAGCGAGGGGCGATTGGGGCAAGTTTTGCTGCTTTGTGCGTGGATGAGCATCGATTACTTGCCGCCGATGAAGGATTGTTGATCGGTAAGGTAGAGATCAAGAACGCAGGGAGGAGTGTCTGCACTGATGTGAACGCCGGACATGTTGCAAGTCCTTAGATTATGCAGACCACTCATCGAGGCTTAAAGTGCTCAGAAAGCTACCCACGTGCTCTTGCGAGATGAAGTGAAGAGATTACAGTCGTTGTCATAATAGTATGTTGGGTACATCTGTTTGTTTTTAGACCCGTGTGTCGACGCCATGGTTTCGGCGGCCGGGTGACGCGCGGAGACTTTTGCCACGCGGCTTCAATCCCTCCCTTCTTCCGTTTCCTTTCTATTGTATCACCGCAAACTCCCCCCACCGAACAGATGAACATATTGAAAGAGATCAGACTACTCCTACCAGAACACCTGCATGTGCAGAGTTCTGGAAACTTTCCGTCCTCTTCGGCGAGCGATTCCGCTGCCGGAGGTGTCAATCCATCAACAGCCGTCATTGAATCAGCCACGAAAGCCCCTGCCGCCGGCGACATCTGAAAAGCATGTCACTGCGATCTTTCAACTGCCATTATATGTCACTTCGAGGGAATCATTGGCCGGCGACAGTCAGCAACAAGCTATATCGATTGTCATGTTAGTGATGGGCCAAGCTTTGTTCGTGACACCGCTTGATGTTGCTTAACATGAGCATGTCACTCTTATGTTCCGGTTGGTGTGGTTGAGAAGTCACTAGTACTTCGCTACAGAATGACATCTCGAGATTCGCACGTGGTGTGTCGTGGTTTCAAGAAAGCATGGGACGTGGTTGTTGCCGTTTGTTGGAGCCATGATGGTCCAGCGCATTTAGAACAGGTTTGCTAATGATCAGGCAGACGCGGTAGTATGTATGATGGACATGCTGCCTGCACACCCAATGCATGCCGTGGTGCACACGAGAAAGATGTTCTCGTAACGCCGCGATTAGACTGTCAATTACTAACCCCCTGAGAGCGCGTACATGTGCTTCACAAGCAAAGGCTTGGACGGATGTAGCAGGTGGCTTATTCTTTAAACTTCATCACACGACGACGGGACATCAACATCAGGAGATCTGCGTATTCATTGCGTGGCCTGGTGGCGGATCAGATAAAGGAAGGCTCAGCGCCTCCTCGCACCTTGCTGCACCTTTGACGAGCGCCCTAGATGGCAAGATCAAACGATAGTATCTGCATGTATAAGTATTGAACGCTTCCAACATCTTAGACAACGTCCCCCTCAAGCCTCAACCAACTCCAATCAAACCTACAAACCATCACACCCTTCACACCATGCCGCCAACCTCATCACGACTTGTCGCACTCAGCGCCATGAGTAAGTCCGCTCGCATAGTAAAGATCGCATCTGCATTGGCATCAGCTAACCAACCACACAGTAACCATCGCCACCGCGCTCGATATTACAACCCACAAGCAGAAGCGCGAAGAAGATGAAGCCGACAGCCTCTCCGGCACCCACGGCACAATTGCCTGCATCGCCTACCTCCTCTTCGTCGTCGGAGCCATCCTAATGCGCGTCCTCAACGGCCCCAAGACCTGGCTCTACCACGCAGGCACCCAGTCCTTGGGATTACTCCTAGCAGTCGTCGGAGCAGGGATGGGTATTTGGATTGCCATGACCACGGACCAGGTAAATTGTTCCATTCTTCTCGAAGAGAACATATTACATCACACCTGACAGGAGTACTGACGGCTTAACAGCTAAACACCGCCCACGCAATCATCGGCCTCGTCTCCTTCGCCGCTATCTGGCTGATCGCTTTCGGCGGCATGCTGCAGCACATGGCTTTCCGCAAGTACAAGCGCAGGACCGTCATTGGGCATGTCCACATGTGGGCTGCGCGCGCGATCATCTCGCTCGCTTTCATCAATGGTGGGTTGGGGCTGGCGCTTGCTGGGAGTGGGACTGGCGAGAAAGCGGCATATGGCGTTGTTGCTGCGGTCGTATGGGTAGGTTGGATGGGGATCACGTTCTTTTGGAAGGGTGGGAATAAGTAGAAGTGTTTGAATGGGGTGTTTGAGAAGACGGGGACTTGGAAGGCGTTTAATGATCAAGGACAAGAGAATGGCGAGTTAGGCGATGGTGGCAGAAACAGGCCGAATAATCTAATATGTACAATCTATGTTTTATACAACATCCACATCTGACGACATGGTGCTTGGGATCGACCCTGACGGTGAGATTACGACCTAGGCACCCACTTCTTCCACGAGGACTCCCTCGACTGCACATAATCGCCAGAAGCAATCGCCTTCCTCAGACCATACAGTCCGCTGAACGGCCAAGTCTCGATCAGAGACTGCTTCAGTGACTTTGGAGCAGCATCCTTCTTGTGATCAACCTTGACCTTCTCGTACACCGAAGGCAAGCCTGAAGCGTTGTACTTCTCCCGAAGCGCATCGTACCAAGACTTGTCAAACTGCGACCAGAACTCTTCTTCGGTGTAGTAAGTCTGCGCATACAACCACTTCATCCCATCGAGCTCGAGCAGCTTCTGTTCCAAGTCCCGGTTGGCTTGCATGAAAGCCTCGTGCGTGGGTGGTGCGCGGCCCCAGAGACCAATGTTGAGCAGTTGCTTTTGTGTCTTGCCGTCGGCTTCGACTTCGTTCGAGTGAGGGTGCATTGTCGGTTGAGGACTTTGCTTCAACGGACAAAGCCATAGTGGGTATATGCCGTATCTCTCGTCGGTGAAGTCGACGAATTCTTTGGCGGTGGCGTATGGGAGAGCGAGATCTTGCACGATCATGTGCTCGGACCTGCCGCTGGCGTGCATTGCGGTGTACAGCATGCGGGTGTGCAGGAAGTCGTCGAGCCACCAACGTGTGAAGTCGTTGAAGGGGACGCCGGGGAAGTAGTCGAAGGCTGCGGCGCCGACCCAGAAGCCTCCGCGGTCGTAGCGGAAGAGATACTCGGGGAGGGGAACTGCTTCGGTTGTTGGTCCGTTGTTCTTGGTGACACGGTCTTGGGCGTGCAGGTAGAACCATGGATCGCTGGCGTCGCTGAATCGCTGGATGGGAAGATTCTCTGCTGGGGTATCGGTCATACGACCAGTGACAATTGCGCCGTGAGTCTTGGAGAACATGATGCCGTCGACGTAGTCGTATTCGCTATCCAGAGTGGTGAACTTCTGAATGATCTCCATGGCTTCGGTCATACCTCCCTGGACAGGGTGGTAAGTCGTCTCAACATATTTCTTCGCTTTGTGTAGACGAAGCTTGACCAAGGTAGTCACTCCCAGAGTTCCTACTGCACCAGCTGCACCGCGGAAGAGATCCTGACGTTCATGTTCTGAGCAGGTGACAACATCACCATTGGCCAGAACCATCTCCACTTGCTCGAGTGTCTGGTTGAAGTAGCCGTGCTTGAAGGAGCTGCTCTCGCCCGACGTGCCAGCATAACCTCCACCGACGGTAATGCCAGGGAATTCCATGACGACCGGAGGGACAAGGCCATATTCCAGTGTCGCCTCGACTAGTCGGTCCATGGGTACATTGGGCTGTACGAGCGCGTACAAGTCCTCAGGATCCGTGTTGACGTACAGCACCCGGTTCAGACGGCTGGTATCGACGGTCTTGCTCCGGTCCTTGCCCATGGCGGATTTCCTGGTACTGTTGGTCGAGCCGTGGAAGATCCTGAATTTCTCGCCACGCTCGTGGAAAGCGCGCACGCTGGCTGCCACCTTTTCCACTTCGGCATGGTGTTCTGCTATGGCAGATGTACTGTTGTCATTGGGGCTGTATCTGGATGACCACTTTTCGATCCACTGGGAGGTCTTGTGGGTGTTGTTGGACTCCATTGAGCGTGAAACAGCAGCAAACCCGCGCGTTGTCCGGAGAGGCGAAAGGGTTGGCCTGCAACCGCGTAGAGCTCCGGCAGACGGATATGCAAGCCTTGCAGGCGATCGGCGTAGTGCCTGGATGCACGCTCTGCTAGCTGCCGCCATTGTACCAGGTCGAGATGGCTAAGAGACTCGACTTGAATGTAAATGTCTGTTCGAAAGGGGTGAAGTTGAAGAACTCTCGATGCGAATCATTGAGAATCGAACTCGCAGCCTCCAAAAATCCAATCTCCGCCTTATCGATAAGGTCCATTTTTGACCAAGTCCGCAACTCGATCACTTTCATTTCTGCGTCCATATCTTACTCTATGCAGAACACAACGCTCGTTTCCAACAACAATGCCGTTCGTGATACAGTCTCTACTTACCGCAGACGTCCCGGCATGTGTGCAGATGTATTTCGACTCGTTCCAAAACCCACATTCTCTTGCCTGCTGGCCACGCGTTCCCGCAATCCGCGCCTTCTGGGAAGCCATGTTCTACGACGAGATGAAAGACCCAAAGGCACACTTTCTCAAAGCTGTGGACGTCGATAGTGGTGAGATCGCTGCCTTTTGTAAATGGGTGGAACCGAAGCCCGGAGTCTTTCCTGATCTCAGTCTACCGGAGTGGCCAAAGGAGTCGGATGTCAGCTTGTGCGACGAAACGTTTGGTGCGTGGGCAACTCAGCACAGAGAATTGATGCAAAATCGTGGACATTGGTGTAAGCATAGTATTATGCCAAATTTGCTTCTCATATGGACTGACCCCCTCCCATAGATCTCGAGATCGTTGGAACGGCAGTCAAGTACCAACGACAGGGTGCTGGTAGCATGTTGTTACAGTATGGATGTGATCAAGCAGACGAGCAAGGCTATGAGGCTTTCCTTGAGGCGGCCCCCGAGGCTTTGCGGCTTTATCGCAAGTTTGGTTTCGAGACAGCTGCTGAGATGAATACGTCGATCAAGAGTGAACGATTCCCGCAGGGAGAAGTGTATACCGAGACGTTCATGGTCAGGCAGCCTCACAGATCGTAAGGGACGTCTCAGCTTGCCGACGTCTCGTCTATACTTCGCTGGAGATCCAATTCCGGCCTAAAATCACAATTCGAATCGTTTGTCAAGCAACGTTTCTATCGTTACCATGTTGATAGCATCGACTGTGCTGGGTATCGCCAATGCAGCAGTAGATTATATTCAATGATACGTAAAATATGCTCATTAAATTCGGTTTTATAGTGTAGCGGTTATCACTTCCGGTTCTGATCCCTCGTCTCATCACAGGCGTGTTTGGACTGTCCGGGCGACCCCGGTTCGATTCCGGGTAAGACCTACAAGCGTCCTGTCTATCTGGATATTGTTTTGTTCTAGTAGTGTTGTTGCAATTGATTTTATTCTGATTTTTTGAGCTGTTTTGACCAGAGTATCGATGGAATGCGAACACAGCACAACTGACGGCGGGATGTGGGGTATACCAACAGCAGCATCGCCTCGCGAGGGCACTGAGTTTATGAATATGTATCGTTGTGCTATCGATGTAAAGTGAAAGGACAATTCAATGTGAGAACCCAAATCAGCCCCTGGTGAGTCCTGATGCTAACTGAAGACTCTATCGTTCACACATTCAGACATCGGATCTTGGACGTGGTAATCTGTAATTGAGCATTATAGCTCCGTGCTGTATAGGTGCCCCTGCAAAGATCAAGAGCATCGCCGTCAAGTATCTGGGTAATTGCCCCTGAAAACGAGTGCGATTCGAAGCGCCTGGAGGCGGAATTTACACTGAATATAGACCTTCGGTCCGATGAGACAATATGCGCCACTTCAGATAGCCCGTAAATCTTCTCCCTTGGACCATTGACAATATTGGAGATGCTGCGTGTCGAACAAGCTGTGTTGAGTACCATAGTATTTATGCCAGAAGATGGTCCCAAGGCAGCCTAGACATGCAAGTCAGTTGGGCGGTAAGATATGCAGGCGCATGCAAGTCGCAGAATCAAGAGGCTGTGCTCACAGCCAGCCAGCCAGCAGCCAACCTTTCATTGCCTTTGTAGGGCAGGTCCGAGGAAGGTGCAAAGTCTTGGCGATATGGTTGTCTCACAGATCACTAGATTCGTTCAAGGATACCTACTTCTACAAATCGAACTTACACAATCTGTCACCCGTTTTCACTGCATGATACATTTTCAACGAGGGTGATACGACCATGCAGCTGCAAGACACAATAGCATTGTGCATTGGCATCCCCACGCTGCTGCTAACAATCTATGGCATTCACGTTGCCAGACGAAACAAGACTGGTCAGTTCAGACATGTCGCAACGTGTGGATTGAGACTCCATACTTGGATCTGCATGCTAATGACGGCCATTGCACAAGGTAATGCTCTAGGACAACAGGCTCCACCATTACTACCGACTCACGCTGTCGATCAACGCCCATCTAATACTCGACGCCTGGTCTTCGTTGAAGAAACGACCTGGTCCGGTGCCCCCACCGACACCATTGCTTTGGTCACCATGCAGGCGAGTTTGCCTCCTGTCGAAGAGGTCGATTGACAAGAGACGAATTGACGTTGAGCAGTTGAGGAGGTTCATGGTGAATGGACCTAGCGGGTGAACTACAACTTCGGTGCGGCGACGGTGCAGTCAATTGTTGAACAATGGATAGACGGTACATTGTGGCTGCCGTTGCGCTCAAGAGGAGGGAGGTCGGAACGGAAATTATGATCGATGATTACGGTATTCATGGCGTTTCTGGTCGGTTGTTTCAAATCCAATGTTTGTCTTCATTTCCTTCTCATCTTGATCTTCATGTCACCCTCCAGACCAACTACCACATTTCCAGCATATCCATCCTTTAACCGCGGGAACCCATCCGCGCTCTTGCCAGCAGGTATGTAGCCTTGTCTCCATGGCTTGACGAACTCGACAAATTCGATGTCGAAGTTCAACAACAGCACGGCAACCGCTCCAAGCACCTCTTGTTTTGCAAAGGTCCGTCCAGGACACATGTAATGACCGCCACCAAAAGGAAAGAACTTTCCAGTAAGACCTTCCGTGCTGAACTTCATCTTGCCAGTCTTGGGATCGTCGACGAGGAAGCGAGCGGGATCGAAGGCGTCGGGTTTGACGAAGTTTTCAGGATTGCGGTGTGAGAGCCACGATGGTGCCATGACCATCTCGCTCTTGTGGACGATGTGTGAACCGATGGTCGTGTCGGCGTCGACTTGGCGGACGATCAGTAGATCGATGTACACCCGAAGTACCTCGTGAAACATCGAGTTGAGCAGCGGAAGCTTCGATAGTAAAGGCACGTCGATCGAGCCATCATCCCTCTGCGCGGACTTGATCTCGTCCATTACCCAATCGCGCAATTCGGGTGGGTTTGTCGGCGAGAGGATGTGCATCAACATCCAGCCGATGGACGGTATTGCATTGCTCAAGATGCCGCCGAAAAAGATTAGATCTGCACTAGCTTGCCCGCGCAGACTCATATTCTGCTGGGCGTAGTATTCGTGACGCTTTCGCATGACTTTGGCGCCGAATGTGGGTTCCCAGTCTGGGTCGCTTCCATCGACCGGCGCAGCGTAGCCAGCTGCTAGCCATTGTTCCAGTTTGTCGACCAGGGTGTCGCGTGCAGCGTATGCTTTGCGCGCGAAAAGCCTGGGTGTGCCAAAAAGCATGCCGACCAATCCTTCATCCCAGGTCCAGAAATCGGCACTGATGTCAGGGAACATCTCCAGGAGCTTGGTGCCGCCGAGCGACACCATTGACGCATGAAAGGCCTGTTCGCGGATCCACTGGTAAAGATTGATCTCGAGGCCATCCTCATGAAAGTCCGCATCAAGCAATCTCGTTTGGAAGACCTCAATGAATTTGTCTGTCAAGGTATTGACTGCAGCATTCGAAAGCAACAGGTTTGCATGGATGCGTTCGGTCGTCAGTGATGATTTTGGGTTCAAGTCAGATGAAAACGCCTTGAGCGCGTCTTCTGTCGACATCCCAAGCGAATTCCGTCCTAGCTGGCGGTCAAGCTCAAATCGCGTCAGCGATCGGCTCTTGAACGCGCCGGAGACGCCATCAGGCGTGAATATGAAGTGCGTCTTCCGGCCATTCAAGAGGATGGACACAGCGTTGATGCCTTTCTTGCGGCATTCTGATGAAAGCCACCGCCAATAAGCGCCGGCTTTCTGTGTCGAGAAGGAGAGTGTTGATCCCAGAATGGGAATGGCGTAGGGTATCAAGGGCACATGGCCAAATTTGTCTTTTGCAGACCCTCCAGAATCGCGTATCCGGGCATGATATTCACGGGTGGTCCAAAGAAGGTTGGTGATCAAGATAAGGAGGATGGAAAAGAAGATGGCGACGAAGCCAGCTGTAAGGTGCGAGAACATCCCCGCATTGGCGGTGTCAGCCCACGCTTGCATCTGGGGCTGCGTTTTATTGGCCGTGAGTGCTTTATTCTTGCATGTATTTGTTACAAGTAGTAAATGGGATACTCTACCGAAGTCAACTTCATGAAGTCGAAAGAAACGTTAGACAAACTATAGGCAGTCACGGTATAGTTGAATTTCCCTCATGGTCGGAGTTCCGTGACGCGATGATCTCAACTCAAGTCGTTCATGCAGCCGGGACGTTTGCTGGCCCGAAAGTTTGCCGTTGCATTCACCCGTTTTCGAGATCTGTATTCATTTCATCTAATTTAAGCATGCGTCTATGAGTATAAGGACGAGCGTGATAACATCCACTTCATGAGCGGCGTACAAAGCGAGTGACTCTTCCTGTTCACTGCCGTGGCAGTCCATCCTTAGTTTGACTCCGCCTCGGCAATGTCCATCTCAGTGGAGGTAGGACCGTAACCGCCAGCAGCCGCAACGTTCTCGCGCTGGTAGAGCCAGCAGTCATCAGAGTCGACGCTCTTAGGGTCGAACTCCCAGATCCTGGCCTCGGCGTTCTTCCACATGTACTCTGAAGGACCGGCAGGCGTGCTGGTAATACGCCTCAAGATGTCACCGTGTGCGACGAGCACAATGGTCTGCTCAGGTCTGTTCCTCAACCACTGACGAAGCCACTTGGCACGGTTCTGGAGACTCTCGTAGTCGGCGGCCCAGAAACCCTGCTTGGAAGTCCACTCGGGCACAAGCTTCTCAAGGTTGAAGCCTTTAAGCTCGGGGTCTTTCTCGAGGACCTCTTTGGCGCTACCAGTGTCGCAAGGGTGTGCGTTACACTCCTGGGCTTCGGGAAGGCAGACGACGTTCTCGATACCGAGTCTCTCGACAGCAGGTCCCCAAGCAAGCTTAGTAGTCTGGAGAGTGCGCTTCAAGGGAGAGGAGACAACGACTTCGGCTTCTTGTTGGAGCTGCTTGACTTGGGGAGCCATGGCAGCTGCCTGCTTCTTTCCGAGGGGAGTGAGAGGAGCATCGGGGACTGACGTCTGTGTTAGCAGGACTCAACTTCCTTGATTTGGGTGGCGATTTGTAGGAGTTTACTAACTTGTATAGTCGAGGTCGACGTTGTGCTCGGCCTGAGCGTGGCGGGTGAGAATGATGCGGGAATTAGGAGCCATGTTTGCGGTAATTTAGTATTGCGGTGATCTGTTTCAGATCTATCCGATGTATATATCTTCAGGAGCGAATAACATTGACTGACTCAGCGTCAAGGCCTGGGCTTGGCGTTGAAGAGTGACTCCCAAGAATATCGTCATCGCTTTCCCGAAGGCTCAACATTGAACTCTCCGAGCCAACCATCCCTGCAGACCGCACGCACGTGGTGATCGCGTGTGTCGTGCATACAAACCGCCTTTCTGAAGAACCGGCTCTACGATTCACTCTACTTCAGGCGACTTCGCTGCAGGCGACGATGAATCGAAGACAGGAATCGACATGCTCACGGCCCTGTTTTGACTCGAAATAACAGTATCACGCCAACCTGGTGTCACAGATCTGTGTCATACATGATACCTCGAGCTACCGGGAGTCGCAGTGCCTACTGACAATTCCCAACCTTAGCCGGCAGCGACACTACTCCATTGACTGCAACAAAACAAAGATCATAGATTCTTCATTCCAGCTGTGCCTACACACGAGCATGCTACACCTCGATCAGGTCAACTTGTTGCCATTAGCATCATGCTCGGCATCCCACTTCTCCAACTCCGCATTCGGCACCCGGATCAGCTCATGCGTGACAGCGCCATCCTCTTGGTACACAGTTCGCTTCTGGCGGATCGCATAACCTCTCCTCTTCGGAATGAAATTGATCCAGAAGTAGTAGTAGACGCCACAGGCAGCGATACTGGCAAGATAAGTCAGTGTAGGTCCGGCAGAGATGAGATTGCCAAAACTTACATTCCAAGACCCGCCAAGCAGTATGTTGCATAGAAGAAGCTCACGGAGCCTGCATAGATGCCGCCCTCCGGCGGGACCCACGGCATGACCAGCAAAAGGACTTTCACCAGGATGAACAAGCCGATCGCAACGTCCCATGCTCTGAACTCTGATCTTCCGACACCGAGTCTGCTGCGTTGGCGGCGGATGAGGTAGATGCCGACTGCCATTGCGAAGAAGAACAAGGATTCGGGGTAGTTCTGGAGGTCGACTACGAAGTCGAATGCATCGCCAGCTGGAGGCGCGACGATCATCAGTATGGTCATTCCCCACTTGAGAAGATACGGCCCGATGGGAGTGCCGAACGGCTTTGTCGTGACCCAGAACTTCGGATAAGGCAGCACACCCTGTCTACCGATCTCTCGGATTAATCTCGACTGGCCAATTAGAACGGTGACGAGATTTCCGAAGGCTGAGAGAATGACCAGCATGTTGAGGCCCTTGGCAGCCTGTTCGCCGAAGACTGCTGTGAAGAAAAGACTAGCCGTCGTTGTCTCCGCGGCAAGTATGTCGGCTTTTGGTACTGCTGCGAAGTACGCGACGTTGCAGAGCATGTAAAGCACAGCCACCAACAGTAACGACAGTGGTGCAGATCTTTTGATAGTCTTCACAGGATCCTTGATCTCGTTCATGACGTTGAAGCAATTCTGGAAGCCTTGGTAAGAGAATGTGATTCGAACAAGCGCGTTGACGAGACCATTCGCGTCGTTCGTCGTTCCCGCGAATGAATCGCGGAAGTTCACACCAGGGTCAGGGATGGAGGTGTTGCCACCGAGAACGACCAGTCCAGTGATGCTGATACTGATGAGGATTGTCAGTAGATGTCACCTCTGAAGATTTCTCGTCACTTACAAAACAAGCGTGGCAACCTTTATGCCGCCCACGACGTCGGAGAATAGAAGGGAAAGCCGGTTGCTGGAGATGCCCACTAATTGATTGTTAGAGTTATTCCAAGATCAGCACTGACGAAGAGACTTACAGAATACTGCTACTGTGTAACCAGCAATAGCAACACCCTTCTGTTCCCATGCTTCCGGCGTTCGGCCTACCATTCTCCAGACATATTGACTGAGTCTGGTTTGTTGTCAGTGTAGGCCTCCGAAAGACACAGACAAAGTGGCTTACACTATCGCATTGCTACTACTGAATGACAGCAGCACAGACTGCACTGCGAATGCGACTGGGAAAAAGTATCTTGGACGGGGGTAGGCCTGCTCAAGATACACCACCTCTGCGCCCGACCGCGAGGGAAAGTACGACCCTAACTCGAGGTATACCGCGAGCCCGGCCAGTGAGATGACGAATCCAAAAAACCAGTACAGCAGTGAAAGACCAACTGAGCCCGTACCCTTCAGAATCGAAGCGGCTGTATCCATGTTAGCTTGGAGTCTAGCAGACATCGCCGATCAACTCCACGTACGTGTTGAGAAAACTCCAGTACCAATCATCTGGCCCAGATTGAGGAAAATGATGGTATACCATTTCACATGGGTACCCAGCGGCGAATGGACTTCGACCGGAGCTCCACTGGCTTCCTGGTATGTCGTCTTGCCTCCATTCTCTCCTTGCTCGGCGACAAACTCCAGGTTCCCGGTCTTGAAGGTTTCGCCTGCTGGCGACAGCGTCCGGGCCGTCACATCGTTCTTCTCGTTGTCATCCATGTTGCTAGACCAAAGTGAAATTCTAACTTGAGGCGAACGGCGATCAGCAACACCACAGCAGGCGTACAACAAACACCTTATAGCAGAGCTACTAGCGCCAGACACCGCACATTGTTTCCATCACCTACTGTCTTGCGCACGCAAAGTGGCCCGGAGAATTGCACAATCGACGCCATGGAGCGTAGGCGAAGGTGAGATAGACCAGATTGGATGGCGACATTCAACAGTCGAAATGCTGAGCCTGCGCCGACCTTTGTCGTGCTCAGTGGACTTCCATGGCAAGCCTTGGCGGAAGCTGCACGCCATCGCATCAACAAAGCACGTTATGCTCCGTACTACCTGACTGTAGTTCTGTCTCTACGAATTGGCTGATAAGCGGTTGCTACTGTTAGAGAATAGTAAGGTGCAATTTGAAGGGTTGCATCGCTAAAGTCTTGAGCTGGCTTGGAATCTCTTGAGCATTTGTTCGTTTGAGCATGAGAGCTTGCTGAAGCGGTCTGGGCGCCATTGCGTGTTAATATCGAAGATAAGCAGAGACTTGCCTAGCCGAGTCGACTGAAACTCTCACCTCGATCAGTACTGCATACATTAGTACATGTTTCACGTAGTACTCCGCTACAACTACCAGACAGAGGCACAACCCCAACCCTAACCCTTGATGAGCCTTCCCGGTATGGTATCATCGAAGGTCCATCGCAGCTCAATGGATACAGAGATCAATCTGGCTGTCGTCAGATCTTAGACAGTTGTCGTGGCCAGCTATAAGATAATGGTCTATGCGGTTTTTCCCTAGGACATTCGATTTCTTAACGCTCTTCTTCGACATTTCGGCTTGCTCCTGCCGTCCGCTTCGGCACACCGAGCACGGAATCATCCCTTCGAAGTCTTTCAAGTCCTTTTTGAGGCACCGCCCATATCTGGCTC
>Ga0265797_10002197_pt1 | contig 33210 bp, 28 predicted proteins | sample P2T30metagenome_FD_192433 | JGI IMG/M metagenome (GOLD analysis project Ga0265797, IMG submission 192433) | Plant litter microbial communities from East Loma Ridge, Irvine, California - P2 T30 | ecosystem: Environmental > Terrestrial > Plant litter > Unclassified | place: USA: California... | reverse complement strand
AAAGGCGCATTCTTTTGTTATTAACAACGTTCTCTAGTGTACTGGTAATGCAATCTTGTCTTTCTGAGACTAACTTCTAAGGTCTTTAACTATTCGAGTGCTGCATCTCATGCTTTGGTGTTTTGCATAACGAAAGAAAACACGTGAAGTCAAAGTCTGTCGGTATAAAGTCAAGCATACCTAGGTACTGAAACCGGTTACCACGAGGTGTGTAGCCATCACATTACGCCTGTATTGAGATTTTGTAAACAGCGTTCCTATTCGGTGTTGTGCCCGCATACATCGACATCATTATGTTTGTCAAATTAATACCCTATCTCACTTAGATCAAGGAATGCCTGAAGAATATTACTGCATAGAACTATAGTAGAAAAGCCAAGTAGGAAGAGTATCTTTGCAAATCCTATCTTCATGGACTCCCCATAGTCGCTGCGTAATACCTTGTTCGTGACAAGCACAATGTTCAACTGTACGGCGATGCCATTCTAACGACAGCCAGCGCCGACTTCGAAGCCTTTTGGAACCTTAACATATGATACTATCGCACAACCTGGGACCTTGAACGCCCGTGTCGAGAACATCAGAAGGTGTATTTTGCAGCATGTGCATCTAGATGGCCTAAGATATTCGGCTCTCGTAGGGTTCTCTAGCAGACAAGATCCATGGTACAAAGTGGAAGATGTAATATTTGAAAAGGGAAAGCAGGTAGCATTCAGGCACGGGAGAGACCTCACTCACGCGAGACTTTCAACTTACGAGGAAGGTGCTTCGTCTTAGGTTGTTGCCATCATTTGTTGTGAACGAGAAACTGCGTAACTGTCAAGGTAATTAGAACATGCTATTTCTTGTTTGTGTATACGGTGGAGATTCTATCTACTAGATACTATATACTAAAGAGCACCTATGAATTATGCTAGATCTACGTAGTGTGTCTTCCAAGCACGAGACTTGAAACTCAAGCTCAGTCCTGGATAGAGCGTGTACACACAGATTTTGATGACCCCACATAAAAATCCCGTTCCAATTGCCATCGTCTCCAGACTCTGATAATAGGCATCGTGGAGATCTGCTTCCAGTGCCTCGCCTTGGGTCCAGCTACTGTATGCAGACGTTTCCTTCGGTAATACCGTTATGCAGGTGCCATTGAGCGGAGCTTGCAGTATTGTCACCCGCAACTATGTTGGAGGCAGTTTTCCGACGTCCGGGAATGATACGAACAGGCTGCGATACACAGCATGAAGGTTGCTGAGTGAGACGTCGAGATGTACCGGATCTGTTGAGAGATCGTCGTACTGAGGACAGAGGATCCATAAGGATAGTCTCGTGTTGTGAACACTGCAAGTCATCCACTTCGATATCGATGAAACGGCGGAGATCTTGTCGTGTTGTCCTACCCATATCTGGGCATACGGCATAACGGCGCGAAGTTCACTTGGTCCGGGATGAAACGGGCAGAGAACTGTTCGTACGCAAGCCGAGATCCGCATGTCAACCCGTCAGGTATAGACTGCCACTTCACCCAATGTTATGCTTGTCCATCTCTTCATCGATCCAGCTCCCCCGCTTGACTCTAACCCGCCTCCTCCACTTATCCTGATCTTCTTGCTGCCCTCGCGTCTCCCACCCAGTCTCGCCATTCGCCGGTTCCGCATGCGTAACGTTCGGGCTGATGCGTCGGGGATCTACAAAGTCGGGGTATTGCGATCCGCCAAAATCGTGCGTGAGCAGGCTGCCGTTGAGTCTCGCTGATGCGCCCACACTCGCTGTACCACTTTGTGTCTTTTCCAGTGTCAGGGTATTCCGGCGTTCGAAGCTGTTACCGCGTGCGTAGGCGTTGTTCATGCTCTGATCGGATTCGGCTCGGACGCGCACGAGTTGGATGAGTTTGCCTAGGACGGCGAATTCGAGCTTGAGTTTGATGGAGTATACGACGCCTTTCAGGGTGGTTTCGATGAGGTACAGATTGGCGAATTCGACGCTGAGCAGGGCGATGTCCATGGCAATGATTAGTACGTTGATGGTGAGGAGCTGGTACATTGTCTTTCGAACGTTTGTGTTCTTGAGGTGCCCGTGGGATTGGTTTCCAGCGCTGTCGTCGAAACTGCGTACGTCGTCTTGTACCGTTTCCGAGAGTTTCAGTAGTCGTACCGTCTCCTTGATGTATACTATGGACAGGATGGTTTCTTGCACAAAGAAGCACACCATCTGCACTTTCTCCATTATCGAGTATCCGCGGACGAAGCGACGCAGCGTAGCATCGGAAAGCGAGTTCGAATTGGAACCGAAGGTCAGGACGGTCGTAACTGAGTGGAGCAGTACGCCATTGACGATAATCATGTAGAGAGTCCAGCGAAGGACTCGGCGCGAGTTCGTAACGAGATGGAGACGCGACCATAGAACGACTGATTGCCCTAGACGTTGTTAGTAGCCGCATGCTGGGGACCTCCAGCGTTGACTGAACTCACCAGTGATCATGGGATACCAGCCAAGCGTGAGTAAGACGACGCCGACATATCCAGCATTTGCCGCAGGGTCCAACAAGCGGAAGAACTTGATGATGAAGCCCAGCGAGTATGGTATGATGCCGAATGCGCTGATGACGAGCGACCAGAAGTACAAGCCATGGTAGCGCTGGAAAGTGACGAAAGCGAGAACAATGAGTTCGATAGCGTTGTAGAGCGAAAGACCGAGCAGAAACGCGATGATGATCTTAAGGGGAAGAGAATCGCCGGTGTAGCCTACAAAGGCATCAGTACAGGACAATCGCGTTGCTCAGACACAGCTAGAAACTTACCTCCAGTGATTCCAGCGCCGGCGGACTCGAGTGTCCCCAGCGCCGGTGTCGACTCCGCCGCGAAAACAGACGATGTGACGCTAGAAGCAAGGTTGACAGAGAGCGACGCCATTCCGAGCCTTCCGTCTCAAACTGGTCAAAACGCAGCTCCTCCGTGCAACAACGAACCAGGCACAAAGAGGCAGAATTGCGACGCCATCAGTTCGAAGAGGAGACGGGTACCGTAACGCACAGCAGGGCGACAGAAATGACAGGAGAAACGGGCCGGTAGGAAGCGACATCGAGTAAGGGCTTATTTCTATCGAGGCGGGGATTTTCCGTGTACGAGCGTCAACGGTGCGCGTGCACTAATTGACCACGCGCGGCTTGCATTGCAAACCAACAGGACGGGGCGTCCGAGTGACGCTGCCTTTCTCCACTTGCTAACGGGTTGCAGTTTAGGAGTGCAGGCAGTCCGGGGTAGATCGGCACTACCGAGTCGCGCATTAGGCCATCTGCCATGGCAGTTGGCAGTTTGCCCATGTCTCGGAAAATTATGACGACTGTGCTTTATTGCTTCCTATTGCGGCTTGCACCGTGCATCTCTGTGGTAAGAACGGAGAGCTATGTAATCAACTACTTCCCTATCTTCATCCTCATGGATGCTGGTCCTACAACTCATTAAGTGATGTTTTTGCCCATGCTCTTCTTGCCCTTTTGCTGCGCCGACTCGTGCTTCTTCAGATCTTCGGGCACCTTACTTATCTCACTCTTCATGAGGATCTGCTTAAGATCGTATAGCACATCCGCATCTTCATTACCCCAGAAAGTGATTGCAACACCGGGCTTGTCAGAGTCCGCTCCCAAACGACCAGTACGACCAATACGATGCGTGTACGTTTCGATACTAGGTGGCATGTTGAAGTTGACAACCAGGGAAACATCTGGAATGTCAATACCACGACCGAGCACGTCTGTGGCGACGAGCACCTGGATCTGCCCATTCTTGAGGGATGCAAGAGCAGCCTCACGCTGATCCTGGGTCTTTCCACCGTGGATTGTAGCTGATGCGAAGCCCATATGTTTGATGTCGCGAGCGATCGCATCGCAATTCTTTTTGATGTTGACAAAGACGATGATCGGTGGGGCGAATTCGCGCGTATTCAAGATTTCTTGGAGACGCCTCTTCCGCTTCTCCTCTCCCTGGACGAACTCGACACGCTGCTCGACAGTGTCGGAAGCCTCGCCCTGGTTACCGATTGTAACGATGGCAGGACGACGTGTATACTTTTTCGCGATTCTCTCTACAGCTGGCGGCATAGTAGCTGTGTACATCATGGTTTGACGGTACATTCCTGCTTTCATGGCAGTGGGGTCTTCAGCAATTTCGCTATCAGGCTTCTCGTTGTTGACAGGTAGAGCGTCGAGAATCTTATTAACGGGCTCTTCGAAACCCATGTCAATCATCCTGTCAGCTTCGTCCATGATGACATAAGTGCATTGGCTAAGAACAAGGACTCGACGCTCAATGCAGTCAACCAGACGACCGGGCGTGGCAATGATAATCTCGGCTCCGTCACGCATCTGGAACGACTGTTCCTCGATGGAGTGACCACCGATGAGGACAGCCGTCTTGAAACCTAGTGGTAATGCGAACTTGCGAGTCTCCACTTCGATCTGCTGAGCAAGTTCGCGAGTTGGTGCGAGGACGAGGGCATACGGGCCATCGTGTCGGTTGAACGCGTCGAGAGGAGGTAGTTGTGAGATGTAGGCAAGCAGTGGCAGGACGAAGGAGGCGGTTTTACCCGAACCCGTTGCAGCGACTCCGATCAGGTCGCGACACTGCAGAGCAATAGGTATAGCCGCACGTTGAATAGGTGAGGGCTCAAAGTAGCCGACCTCGTCCACGATGCGCAAGAGCTTCTCCGGAAGCCCTGACTCACCCCAGTTGCGCATAGGGTTCGGTATTGCGCCTCCTTTGGTAGCAATGCTGAAGTCTTCCTTGAAGATGCGCCAGTCGCGCTCTCGCATGTTCTCCAGCTTCTTCTTGCTCCAGTGCATGTCCAACTGTGCGCGACCGCCCCTGTCTTTCCGCCGTCGCTCCATTTCAAGTAGCTGCTCAGCTCGTTCTCTGCCATGTTCCGGGTCTCGCTCGATAATCGCATCGATCATCTTCTTTGTCGCTGCGCTGGTGACTTCCTCAGAGAAGCCACCTAGTCGGCCGCGCCCAAAGAAGCTTGCTTCAGCTTTCTGCTGGTAGATGGGATTGTAATCGTGGCTCGTGTCCTCCTCCTCGTTCCACTCGAAGTTGAACTTCTTTTCCGTCGTCCTCTTGCGCTTTTTCTTGGCCGAGAACGTCGACTGATTTTGTTCCGCGCCCATGTATCTTTGCCTTATCAAGGCCGCCTCGGTGTCGTCAGCGGGGCGCTTGTTGCCCTTCTTGTCCGGCGGTGGAGGAGGCGCCATGTCTCCATTTCTGCGATCGTTTCGCATGGACGACGGTCCAGTCGGCGCATCGCGCATCGAGCGCGGCCCCGTGGGTACGAATGAGGACGAGCCGTTGTGGCTGTTGTGGCCGTTTGTGCGGTTGTTGTCTTGCGAATGTCTCCATGCGTCGCTGTCTCCGTTGGAAGCCTCTCGCCTTTTTTGCGCCTCTTCAACTTCCTTCTGGCGCTTCTCAAGCGCGATGCGCTCTCTCTCGGCCTTCGGTATGAACTTTGGCTTTGCGGCAGCCGCTTCTTTCTCGCGCTTGGCCTTGAGGATGTCGTCGATACTCGGTGGCTGCTTGCGAGCAGCTGGGGGCGGAACGGCGGCAGTCATCTTCGTTTCGCGGGGGTCACGGTTCGTGGACTTGCGGAGGAGGATTCGCGCGAACTATAAGGTGCATGTACGCTAAGGCAACACCAGATCACGTGCGTGGCTGCTATCGATAGTACCCTGACCCCACTGCATGATGTGGTTCCTTAGATGATACCTGGGAACCACCTTGGAACAGTGTCACACACTAGGTAGATCTTGATACGCAAGGGTAGAGCCAGTCCAACCGGTAGTCCGATGTTGGGTACTGTTACCTTCGGGCTTCCAAGCCCGAGGAAGGAGCTGTACCATGGATGATTGTATGTGGACTTGGTGATACTTTGATTCAGAGGCCAAGTCTAGCCGTCTACTGTTCAGATTGGCGTATTTGGGGTGCTTCCGCGTACGTGTCATAAGATAGTTTGGTAGTTCCCATTATCCTGTCACAGCCTGGAGGCAGACCCCCGGCAGCGCCTGTAGCATTCCTCATAGCTCATAAACATGATTATATGCCACCACGTGCCATACAACACCTCAATCCTGCCTGCCCTTGAGTAACCGCTTTGTGACCTTGTCCTTCTCAATGATGTATACGTGTGCGCCCCAGCCTGAAAGCGCGTCTCGGTCGACAGCGTTGAGCAGCGCCTGTGAGATTGTCTCGAAGAGGTCCTCGGGGCCCTATCATGATGTTAGCCTAGCCCAATACCACGTATTGATACAACCCACTAGATCAGGCTCCCACAGTCCCTCACATGTACCGAACAGCTGATCGCTGGCTGTTCCGCTAACAATGAAGTCCTTCGCAAAGTCGATGCATCCAATACTGTCGAAGCCGCAGATGAAGGGCTTCCCGCTTGTCTGGTTGATACCGGCGATTACGGGGCTGATAAAGTACGGTCCGAAGCGCTTCTCGTACAGACTTGAGCTGACGAGGTTCGCCATGGTCTGGGGGCTGATGTTGCGCTCTTCGCGGAGGCGGTACATGTTGACCTTGTAGCGGAACAGGTCTGATACGGTGGATACGTCGGTGGCGAGGCCGGTCAGACCTAGAAAAACGTCGCCGTACTGGAAGATCTTGGGGAAGTTGTTGGACACGGTGAGGGCTTGCATGCCGAGACGCAGGTCGCATGCGATGGCTACGCAGTCCTTGCCCACCATGGCCACGCAGGCGCCACCGTCTATTCAAGTTATTAGAAGAGCATGCGGGGTGGTCTCGGTGGAGGCGTACTTATTGAGAATGGTGACGACTGTTGCGATTAGCTATGGACTACAAGTTGACTGCGGGCAGCTTACCATGGCTGTGTATGTGATGCGGAATGACCCTCGATTGGCAACTACAGTAACAGAGGAGGACGTAGAGCTCTCCGGTGTATGTGGGAAACGGTGGTGTTGTGGGTGCTTGTGATGTACTCACCTGGGCAGGCAGCTCACAGTGTTACGCGGAGGCGCGAGCTCCCCGGGCCGCCCTGGACACTCGTACCTAGCTCGAAACCGCCTTCTTGGCACCGAACTTTTGAGATGCACCAACAGACACGCCCGCACCGATCGCAACCCACGAGATACCCACCATGAGCGCCCAAACGTCTGTCGAAATCGCAAAGTCGCTGCCCCCGCGCTTACTGCGCTTCTTCCAAAAGTACCCGCCACCATCGCTCTTTCCCAGTCTCTCATCTCAACTCGCATCACCGACTTCACACGCAACCCCAAGCACAATATCGACAACCCCACCAACCAACCCCAATGCCTCCGTGACCGAGACATCCGCGCCAGAGGCCATCGCGAGACCCGCAAATGCGCCCTCAAATTCGAACATACCACCAGAAGCACACGACCTGCCCTACCCAAATCCATTCCTCCCACACAAGAACTTCGCAACCGGACGGTGGCACTCCCCCGCGTATGGTCTACGGAAACAAGCCGATCTTGTTAAGCTTGCCTCGGAGCATGGTGTCGTCGACCTACTGCCATGGACTGTGAAGAAGCCTGGCGAGAAGGAAAGGCGGCGGGTAGAAAGAGGATTGCAAGTCAAGGGCACGGGCGAGGGACAGAAGGTCAAGGGAAAGCTTTGGGAGCGAACACTGAAGGGACGCTTGGAGATGAGGAGACAGGCCATGTTAAACATGCCAGCTTTGATCCAGGAATGGAAGCAGAAGGGACACGGAAGAGGTTGGAAGAAGTGGCCCAGTGGAAAGGCGAAGAAATAGAGTATCCCGCTCAAATGTACGATATCATGGACACTGTTCTCATCTTCCATGTAACGAGGTTTAAACATGGCTCGATTGGTGTATCAAAAAGTAGTGATGTCTGGGTATCCTACTGACTGAACTATCTCATCCTTGACAGACCTCCCACGTTACTGTTCGTGTGTACAACTAGTTCTGGGTATAATATAGGAAATTCGATATGCACATATGCATGCACACGCTTAACAATCCATCCTGAGCTATCCTCGAGGCCCGGCATAACGAGAGGACGCTTCACATGACCATCTCCTCGTCGCCATAACCACCCTGCAGCCCATACTCTCGTGCATATGCGTATGCTCCGTAAGTGTTCTCCATGTCAGCTACACTGCCCACATTCTTCTGCCAAAGGCCGTTGCTGCCAGTGTTGTTGTAGACTGGATCGGTGGCCTGGTTGTACTTGGTCGACTCCTTCAACGCATTCTCGCCTCTGCATGACTCTTCGTATTCGCGTCTAGCCATCATCTCGTAGCCTGATGCCATGTATGGTTCAGCGCTTGCTGCCGCCATGCTCTGATCCAACTGCTGCTGGTGCTGCTGAATAGCCTCTTGCTGGGCGGACTCCGCCTGTTGTCTCTCATATCTCAGCTTGGCCATGGCTTCCTCCTGTGCGAGACTGGTAGGTGGCCAATCGTAGAGCTGTCGGGACATGTTGTAATCCACGCCTGCTGGATGTCCTTGACGACCTGATGGAGGAGATATACGCCAGAGCTCGAGGAGACGTAGCCGCTGATCGTCGTCTGCATTCTGGAAGAGATCGATCTGGGAAGGGAACAGAAGAGAAGGATCAATACTGTTCCTCAAAAGTACGGCAGCGAGGTCCGAAGATTCGATGTGTGTCTTCAAGGCTGGCTCGGAGGTACTGCGGGTAGGTACATGATATGAATGAGTGTAGTGTTGAGAAGCGTAGACGATCTGCTTGGGAGCCTCTTCCTGCTGTTGCTGTTGTTGCGCTGGTTGTTCCTGTTGCATCTGTGGTTGCATGGGCTGTGGGTTGCCTTGAGACAAGTTCATGTTGGCTGAGAACAGCCGAGTAAGTTCATCTTGTTGCATGTTTGCGTCTTCTGCTGCTTTCCCCTGAACGTTGATGCCCGTAGATATTGTGCCGCACTATGACGTAACGTTAGTGTTTACCAGCGCCGAAGACAAACGAGCTTACGTTTGCGCAAGAAATGTTCTGAGAAAAGGCGTAAGGACTGAATGAGATGGGTGTGTCGTGAGTGCAGTCGCAGTGGTGCAGGAGCATGGGCTGCATGTCCTCTAGGGTCTCAACAGCAAGCGGATGAGGGGCAAGTTCTGGAAAACGGAGGTTCAAGTATTGTATTAGGCGGGGAGTCGACAAAGGCGTATATAGTGATGGACTATATCATTGAAAGACCTTGTAGACTCGAGCTCAGAATTCGCCGTTGGCTAGTATATGGAAACTTGGAATCGTACTTGTCCGCGCTTGCGTTGGGCGCTGACGACAATCGGCGGGGGACGACAAAGGGTGCCTTTGTGAGTCAAGAACAAACGGAAAGGTATTCAAATATACTTTGACCAAGTCAGCAGTGAAGAGGGGGCAAGAAGAAAATTAGCAGCAGCGTGATGGTGGTTCTTTATGTACCGTTGAGTATAGCGTGCTGTCGGGGTCATGCGTGTAGGCGGGATGATTCTGATAATTTTGTCGCCCACATCCAATTAGTGACGAAGCTGAAACCCAACCTGTCCGGCTAGTCTGCTGGTAGCCAATGATGTGTCTTGAGAGCTTGCAAATAGTGGTCGATTTGGGACGACAACTCATCAAATGTGTATGGGCGTATGCACTTTTGGATGTGAGGTGCGGGCAATTGGAGGCCCAGACGGAAGAAGCCGGGACAGCAGGCAGCGAACACACCAGTAGCGCCAGCAACGAGGAGGCGGATCGCACCAACAGTTCCAGACGAAGCAAGGAGGACCGAGAGTTGCAATGCTCGCGAGTTGCTGCTCACGTACGCAGGTTGATGCCTCTAGGTGTCGGCCTTGGCACGCACGCGCGCTAGTGAGCTACCTGGAGCTTGCGCAGATACACCATTGCCTAGATTCATCAACACCGAGACACACGACTGCCAACCTTTGACAATCCCGTAATTGCTTCCCTAGAATCTGCGGTCCATTTGATCGCCCGGAACACACAAAGCGCCCTTCTCAGTCTCCACACCGCCCACCATGGTAAAGACCCCACCGTAACAGCTGAAGCACCCCAGTCGATCTAACTATGGCGTAGACGTCAATAGGTACAGGTTACGACCTGTCCAACTCGGTCTTCTCGCCCGATGGTCGAAACTTCCAGGTCGAATACGCGGTCAAGGCAGTAGAAAACGGTGGCACAGCGGTTGGCATCAAGTGCAAGGATGGCGTCGTACTCGCTCTGGAGAAGCTCGTCAGCAGCAAGTTGCTCAAGCCCGGCGCGAACAAGCGGATAGCAACTGTGGACCGCAACATGGGCATTGTGTCTTCCGGTCTCCTCCCCGATGGTCGCCACTTCGTCTCCCGCGCCCGCGACGAGGCAGCCCAATGGCGGCAGCTTTACAAGGCACCCATCCCCTCATCGTCTCTCGCCGACCGCATGGGAAGCTATGCCCAAGCGTATACCCTCTACTCGAGTGTCCGTCCTTTCGGTATAACCGCCATCCTTGCAGGCTGGGACTCCGAGGCCGAGCTACCGGTAGATGGCCAAGTTGGTTCAGGGCCTACTGTTGGCTCGGGAGGCAAGAAAGAAGGCGCAAAGCATGGTGGGCCATCGCTCTACATGATTGAGCCCAGCGGTCTATACTGGGTATGGAGACCTCTGTAACCTAAACATGTCCAACAACTAACGTGTGCAGGGCTACTACGGTGCCGCTACAGGCAAGGGCCGCCAGGTCGCCAAGTCAGAGCTCGAGAAACTCAACCTCTCCGAGGGAAATCTATCACTAGAGGAGGGTGTCAAGGAGGCAGCACGCATCATCTACGTCGCACACGATGACAACAAGGACAAGGAGTTTGAGCTTGAGATGACATGGATTAGCAGTCTCGACGGTCCTACTAAGGGCAGGCACGAGGAAGTGCCCAAGGACATCCGAGAAGAGGCTGAGAAGCTGGCAAAGAAGGCGCTGGAGGGAGACGACGATGATGACGAGGAGGAAGAGAAAATGGAAGAGTAGACGACGACTGCATGACACCGCGTAGACGGTCTACATGCATAACGAGCGGCTCTCACTGCCTTTCACGATCAATGAACAACATTTACGAAAGTCAAGCACTAGCACTATCATCTTCTTGTTCGGCCCGCTTCTCAAGCTTGCTTCGTCGCTCCTGCCAATTCTGGATTGACAGTTGACTGCGTCATCGACGATGCCAGATTCGCCATGCAGGTACATCCGCCCCACTAGCGCGTCACCCTGCAATCCGATTTTGAAAACCATTCAACAATTCCATCCAAAGTATCTTACGTCACGCGTCTATCCCACCATCCAAATACACTCTTCTTATCCAATTGTAATATATTATCATGCCGCCAACTCTCATACTCATTCGCCACGCTCAGGCACAACACAATGCCACCAGCGACTGGTCTATCAGGGACCCTCCACTTACTGAGCTGGGCGAGCAGCAATGTCGCGAGCTACATGAGAGTCTGAAAGAGAGCAAGATCGGCAATGAAGTTGAGCTCATCGTTGTCAGCGCTCAAAGGCGGACGCTCCAGACTGCCACTATCGGGCTGGACTGGCTTATCAAGAAAGGCACCAAGGGTAAGAGCAATGTCACTGAGCAAGACACATTATGTATATGTGACTAATACTGATATGCACTGCAGTAATCCCCGACGCGAACTGGCAAGAAAACGCAGACAAGCCGTGTGACACTGGAACACCCATCGATGAGATCTCCAAGGAATTCCCTCAGTACGACTTCTCCGTCGTAGACCCTTCGTTCCCAGACAAGACCACCGGTGGATCCAAGAACCCATATGCTTTCACCGAAAAGGCTATCCTAGCTCGTGGACAGAGATGTCTCAAGGACCTCTACTCCCGCCCCGAGAAAGTCATTGCTGTTGTCTCGCATTCGGGTTTCCTGCGCACAGGTGTATGCAACCGCATGTTCTTCAATGCCGACTGGCGTGTGTTTGAATTCGACGACGAGGAGATGAAGAAGAACCCGGGGTTCTTTGTGTTGAAGGAGAGCGAGGAGACGGAGAAGAAGGGTGGCGGTATGGGTCGTAGTGACGTTGGTGTCTTTGGTATCGTACCTGGTGACTTCCCGCCTGAGGTTGAAGAGGAGATTGCTGCGAATAAGGCGCAAGTTGATGATGAGGCTACTAAGCAGAACCCGAGTGCTTGAGCTGGGTGATTTGTAGTTAGATCTGAGAGTCACGTTTTGCCGGACTACATGGCAGTGGAAATTTGCGATCACTTAGAGGATGGACATTGCGTAGACCATAGAATTTAGTGAATGTCAATGAAGACCATCAATCTATATCCAGTAATATGGTCTGAGCATATTTGATGCCTTCACATGCATGAGCATGATGCTCTTATGCAATACCAAGTGGCGCATAGAGTGCCCTCATCGGGTCCCTCGGAATATCTGTTCAGTACCCCAAACTTTTCTTCGACCGACGTTCTCAACACCCAGCACGGCCATGTTTTCGGGAATCTTATGGACCCGCCCAAGAGGATGGGAGATAGGGTTGATATTGTGCATGCCTCCCCTCATACGCTTCTCTGAACCCAGACAGAGCCGCTTCTTCTGTCGACCCTGTGATCGCCAGACTGATAGCCTGGCCAAAGAGCAGATACAACTCCCTTTTTGCCCGGTCCAGTCCTTGGAGACCAGCATACGACGCATAATTGGCGTAAAGATGCCGAAACTTGACCTTGACGATCAGAAGACCTGGCTGTCGCTGATCAAGCGGTGGTGGCTCCACGGTCCCGCGCGCGGCTTTCTTTGGGGACGCTAGGCGACGGAACTGAAGCAGAGGTCTCATCCATTTCTCGCGCAGGCTGATCTTTCGAGGGCCATGGTGAAGCTCTACACAGACCTCAAGTTCGCGTAAGCCAGTAAGCTTCTTCGAGGCGGCCTCGCAAGCTCGCTGCCTGAAAGTGAACATGGCGTTAGTTACTTCTGCATGTAGCATACCGGACAACGTCCAAGTCTGTCACTATCGCAACCATACTTACCAACTTTGATGATGCTTCTCTTGCCAAACCACGTCCACGGTCTTGTTTGGATTTCCATAAGTGCTGTAGTGGAGATGCAACCTGGTGATGCTTCCCAAGTGGATGGACGAGGCATATTTGAAGAAGTTTGTCATCCGCTTTGGCGCGTCGAAGACAAAAACTGTGCTTTGGTAGAGCAACTTCGCTGTCTCTGCATAGACTTGCTTGCAAACAAGATTTAGCGCACATAGCGAGTCCGGCCAGTTCGTTCGCAGGCCCTGAACAGCGTTGTATTTGCCAAGTGATCTCGAGAAGCGAATCACGACAGGAGGAGTCGCGCTTATCTCAGGATCAGGCGCAGGAGTCGTGCTCTTTGTAGCGATTACATTTGATGACAACTTGACAGTCTGTGGTTTCCGCTGCGTGAATTTGGATCCTTTGCTGGCGATCTCACAGCGACGCTCCGAGTCGAAGTAGTAGCCGTATATTTGGTTTCTGATCTCACCGGGTAAGGCGAGGAAGCCGCGCATCTTCTTGGGCGGAGACCCTCTCGGCTTGTGAGCGCGGGAGAAGAGACTGGTACCAGTCATGACCGCCGGGCTGACAAGCTTGGAAGCTTGTAAGACAATGTGTTGCTGTGCTAGTGAATTAGCCGGAAATGTTTGTTAGCAAATATCAAGATGCCACCGAGCTGGTGGTGGTCTGTGTCTGTATTGGAACCATGGAACATTGGAGGTGGAGCCTGGGTGCCTGGGCCCTGATATCGTACGTGGACGCTAGTCGCGTTTGGGCTAGTGATCAGAGCAACTGCGGGCAGCCACGACAGTCGCCCCTGCTGCATACCGCCATGTTAACCATCATGTCTTCGCTAATCTCGCGCCAACGTATCCTCCTTCGCCAGCCTCAATTTCTTGCAGCTCGCGCCTTCTCCTCCTCCAGGATAAACGCATCTCGCCTCCGTCAACCCGGCGAACCAACCGGACCGAACGAAGTGAGTAGAGATCACACAAAATATATGCGACGCATACACTGACCTCTTATCTCAACCTCTGCAGCCTCCGACACACATCCGAACACCTCCCTCGAAATCCCCACTCAAAGTCTGGCCCATCCTCGCGATATTGGGACTAGGCACATACTTGTTCAACGCGATAATTGATCAGCGAAAAGGCGAGGGATACCAACCAAAAGGACCTATTCAAGGCCATTCCCCCAGCGGCAAAGGACAAGTGAAGCCTTCACATCCCCACTAGAAAGATGCCTGCCATTGAAAAGACTGCCGCGGGCTCGCGCGAGTCTCCCCGCTGGTCCAGCGACGAAGTGACCGTCCTTTTCGTCCTTGGTGGCCCCGGTGCCGGAAAGGGTACGCAATGTACGAAGCTCGTCAGTGACTATGGCTTCAAGCATCTCTCTGCTGGCGATCTGCTGCGCGAAGAGCAGAACCGCGAGGGCAGCGAGTTCGGCGAGATGATCAAGACGTACATCAAGGAAGGCACTATTGTGCCCATGGAGGTTACCGTTCAGCTGTTGGAGAACGCAATGGAGGCCAGCATGGAGAGCGGAGAGAACCACGGAAAACTGTTCCTGATTGATGGTATGATGACCCATGCAGCTACTTTCCAGTCCATGGTCTAACATGATAGGCTTCCCGCGCAAACTCGACCAGGCCCACGCTTTCGAGCGCTCCGTCTGCCCTTCCAAGTTCACCATCTTCTTCGAGTGCTCCGAAGCTGTCATGGAGAAGCGACTCCTCGTCCGCGGCGAGACATCAGGACGCGCTGACGACAACCTCGAGAGTATCAAGAAGCGCTTCAGGACATTCGTGGAGACAAGCATGCCCGTGGTCAATGAATTCGAGTCGCAGGATAGGGTTGTCAAGATCAACGCAGAGCAGGAGCCTGACCAGGTTTACCGGGACGTTGTGGAGAAGCTCAAGGAGCGTGGCGTGAAGCCCATCAACATCACCTTTGTGCAGACACAGGCTTCATAGTCTATAGGGAGACGCCCAAGAATCAATATATCTGAATTGCATTGTCTATCATGCAGCTCGAGGGCTGCTGTTCATGAACCTGAAAAGCCTCATAATGCATCCGTCCCAAGCCGACCCCTTTTGAAAGAAAGAAACGCGCACCAAGACGACGTAACCACTTAGTCCATATCGTCATCAATGGCCCTCTGCTGCTTCCTCTGTCCGCCCCTTCCGCCGAACCGCGACGCCATATCGGCCTTCTGGTCGGCCTTGTTTGCTTCCTCCTCCTTCTCCTGCGCGAACCTCTGCTTCTCCTGCTGGATGACCTGCAGAACACCTTGCAGACTGTTTCGCCACAAATCTAACCTTGAAGCTACCTCTCTCCACTGGTTGTCGCCAAAGACGCGGTATGTTGAGCGGTGGATCAGGAAGGTCTGGTTGAGCTGGCTGAGCTTGCCCTCAACGAGACCAGCGCGGATCACGTCAATGACCCACATCTCGACGTCCTCGGATGGTACTTGTAGTGCCTTTGCGATCCTCTCGTAAGGTAGCGACCTAGCTTGGCCCGCTGAAGCAGCCATGGACGCAAGAGTGAGGAGGCGCATCTTGCGGTTCAAGGCACCGGCGTCAAGGCCGGACTCCTCAACCCAGCCATCGTGCTCGTCCTTGAAGTCGTTGTAGTCATCCAGGAGATCGGAGTTGAAGATTTCAAGGAGCTGGAAGTATATGGGGTCGGAGTTACGGAGGGCCTGGATCGAGTCGAGATCGGTGAGATCTTGGAAATCGAAGTGGGTCGGGTGTGTGAGGGCCGACTTGAGGGCGCGAAGAGAGAGCTCGCGAGCCTCTGGGGACGAAGCCTGCTCTGAAGGGAATGTCCTGAGTGCGCGTAGCAGATATGTGTATGCCTGCTCCTCCTCGCCTGCGTCCGATGCGACGTCGCTCACAGCAAGGTAGAGCTTGCGCGAATCCTCCTCCCCGGTCTTCCATGCGGCTATCCAGCTGTCGAGCTGCTTGAGTTGTGGTCGCAGTGTCTCGAAGTTTGATGTGGCGCGAATGACACGGAGAATGGCAAGGAGCACGTGGTAGCGCGTCTCGCTGTCTGGCTGGGTGGTGTTGAAGATGGTGCTGAGGATGGAGAGCGCAAGACCACCACCGTTCAGAGGCGACGAGGAGATGGGCGTGCTCAGGTTCTGGCACATCTTGGGGATGAAGATGGAGACATTTGGCGACTGGTTTACGAGGTGGATGAGCAGGTTGTAGGCCGCAATAAACTCTGCGCACTCATTGTTAGCCCGGTGTTTTCTCCATCAGAAGGACCCCTCGAGTCATTGCTGGAGCCGTACCCTTCTCGGGCGCCTGGTTCAGCGCCTGGCTGCCGACGACGAGCTTCTTGAGCACATCGTCCTTCTTGTTCTCCTTGAGCAGGTCCGCGCTCTCGCCCTGGAGGTTGGCGCTCTCATCGCCCTGGGATTTTTTGAGGCTGTCGATGTATTGTGCGAACTCGTCGGTAAGCTCCTCGAAGGTGCCCTCGATGAGCAGCGTGGTCTTGGCGCCCGGCATGGTGAGAATAGCAGAGACTGGTATCGGGGCAGTGTGTAGGCGGCGGGCGCAGGGGCGGGGCTGGTGGATTGTCGACAATGGGAGCGGCGTTGGTGGGATGCCAAGATTGGAGTTGGATTTTTGGGAAGTCGCTATCGATAGCCGCACAGACAAACAACACCAACAGCCAGAACCACTTGCTGCCTTGGACCATGTCACCTTACTTGAGTTTACTGTGTACAATTTCAAATCCTTGGAAGCCTCACAAAGTTCAGTTCGATATCGGTCAGCGTCCTCAAGGAAGCAGTGCCTTGTCCTGAACCGTGTCATCATCAAAGCCCGACCGCTCGAAGGAAAGCACTTACCATCATACAACGCAATCTCATACACACCACCTTCAGCTTCCGGGTGCACAGCTACGAAAGACCTTTCCGTTAGCGCACTTCCATCTCTAACATCAAGGACGTTGTTATCCAAGATGAAGACCCCCCACTCTGCCAATTCTCCCTCAAGCACGTCGGTCGAACCCGGACGCAGTACATCGCTCATGTATAGGAGTTCGCTAGACTGATTCCGACTATGCAACACCACCTGCCGATCCCCATCCTCGGCCACATGAAGCTCCCACGTGTTCGTTGCATTGTACTTCACGAGATAGAACTTGCTAGCTGCATCCTGGCTGTCGCCGAGCACGTAGGTGCGTATGTCCAAAGAACTGACTGGCAGAGATACCCATTGGCTGTCCAGGGACGGATCGTCGCTGTGTCCGATAATCAGCGACCCAATATAGAAGATTTCAAAGGACTAGACGTACGATGAGGACCGCAGCTGATATAATTGGGTACCCGGAGCTGGGACATCAAGTTGGGCTCGTCTATCATGTGAGCACGCCAAAGCCATGTCAGACAAGCCTATAGCAAGAGCGAGGAAGGACTTCATCCCAAGATTCAGCACTGGAAAATTGCTTGCGACGGATAGAAAGACACTCAAGTCAAGTGCCGATAACACGTATGTATAGTTTGCGGGGGCGACAGGGGTCGGAATGAAGGCCCCTTCAGCCTGCAACATATCAGCTTCGCTTAGATTCAAGCCTCATCTATAAACATCCTGCCTTTCTAAATTTCTCTTGGCCTGTACTCAACATGTTGCAGAAAACCCGCATGTCGATAGCATGGCAGTAGTGGAGGGGCCAGACCACACCATGTCGCAGTGGGGCCTTTATGATGTTGTTCGTCGACTGCTCTCAGAAAATCACCATCTTCTGAGACGCTGATATCTATCACTCCTACTCAAAACGTGTCAAAATGAAGTTCACGACAATTGCATCTTCGTTGGTTCTCGCTGCATCGGCCATCGCGCAGACCACGCCCTCGGGCTTCACTCCTGCCACCAATGCAACGCTGGATGTCTACTACGGGACACAGTACATCAGTCCCGGTCTCATCGTTAAAAAATCAAGTACGAACCCGAGGTGCAAAGAAGGATGTGCCATACTGATGTAAAACAGCAACGGCAAAGGCCCCTGTCATTGGTCTCACCAACACAACGCTCAGCGGAAAGTACCTGCTTGCAATGATCGGTATTTCCCCTTCTCATTATCAAAAACGCATCACACTGACACTGCTCAGACATCGATGTCACCCAAAACGGCCGTGCGTCAACCGTCCTGCATGCCCTTCTGCAGGATTACACGCCCTCCGGCACCAAGCAGAACGGCACATCGGTCCTCACTACGACAGCCACAACACCTTCGTCGTACTTTGGTCCTGCGCCACCCGCTGGCGCGCCTCCAACTCATCGTTACGTATTCTTGCTGCATGAGCAGCCGGCAAACTTCGCGGTCCCGGCTGCGCATCAACAGGCTGTTAGCAGCAGGTTCGGCATTGACTGGCCAAAGTTCATTGTGGATGCTGGGCTCAAAGCCCCGATTGCTGGGAATTACTTGCAGGTGAAGAGTGGAGATAACACGAAGAGGTGGGAAGCGTAGGAAGAAGCTTGTCCTTCTATCTCGAAGCGCAACATATCCCATACAAAATGCACCTCCGCGTTCAATAGTCTGCAAATGCAACTCCAAATCCCCAGCCCCCTAAATGCAACGCCGATCCCTTCCTCCTCACTACCTGAAGTCCACACCCAAATCATACCGTGCAGTTCAGGTTGTTTCCCAAAGTAGTCCTGAACACATCCAAAAGACACTGATGCGCGCGATCCCCATCTTCACTCAGTATCTCGCTGCTGTCGATAACGTATGCGCCTGCCGGAACGACGATGCCGTTGTAGTACACGACGGTATCTACCGTACGAGCTTTGCACGCTATTAATGCCAACAGTCAGTAGCCGATCTCCAAACGATAGGATATGGTAGAATACACACCTTCCTTTTCGTTAGACCACATCCACCCAATGCTATACATGGTCTGATCGTAATGCAGAATGCTCTTCGTGGTATCGTATACGACCCGCCGTCTTCTCATGTTGTTTTCTGTCCAGGCCTCATCGGTGACGGCGTAGGCGAAACATTTGTCTGATGAGCGGCCGATTTTGTCGATGGCTGTTACGCTGGTGATGGCGGTTGCGAGGATGGCGATGAGGCTTGCTTTGCGCATCGTGACGACTTTGCTTGTGCGTTTAGACGGAGGTGGCTGGAGGGGTAGGAAGGAGAAGTATTTTGCATGTCTTGTTGATATGTTGGCCTGGTAAGGGGTCCGGTTGGTAGGGCTACGGGCTGGGGGATCCGGTGTTGGAACCGTGGTACTTGGTTAGGGGACTTGACACCAACACCGAATGTTATCTCATCACTTCACCGCATGCATGCTATGTGTGTGCTTGGTACTTGTGCAAGATGAAGTACAGCAATGTATTCGTCGCGTCGCGAGAAGCAACATACCAAGCGCAACTAAAATATCCACATGAAAAGAACCCACTCGCCAGCCTCATGTCATCCATACATGAAAACCTCTGATTAGTGACCAAAGGCTTGTGAATTGCCTGCATTGATCTTGGCAAACTCCCTGTTCTCTTTCTGCCACTTCCTCGCATATCTGACGCCAAATCCGTGTTCGAACACTTCGCGGATGGCCTCAAGTGGCATCCCCTTGACTTCAGGGAAGCAGAAGATGACGAATAGCCAGCCGACGAAGCAGATGCCTGCGTAGAAGCCGAAGGCCCCTGATGGGGTGATGCCTTTCATCATGGAAAGGAAGGTCGAGGCGATGATGATGTTGGTACTCCAGCATGTGACCGTATTCAACATCGTTCCAACAGCTCTGACCTCCATAGGAATCAGCTCGGTCCCGATCCATGCCACGGTAGCCACACCACTAGCTGATTGAAGTTAGCACTGGCCTAGTGATAGCGGAAGAGAAGACAAAAAAGACTTCAGCATAGTGAGGTTACTTACAGTAGAAGCCAACGAAGATGATGATCGTGGCAATAAGGACATAACCTGGCCAGCCAATCTCTTCGCTCTGAACAGCCAATGTGCGGAGATCAATCGGGATGTAAGAGAAGCTGACAGCGGCGATAACCAGGCAGACGCTCATCCCCAGAATTGTTATCAGGAGAATGCGACGGCGGCCGAACTTGTCGACAATGACAAGGTTGACGAGCGAGAAGATGAAGTTCGTGGCGGAAACGGTAATGGCGACAGCGGTTGCGTTGTTGAAGCCTACAATCTTGAAGAGCGTCGCTGAGTAGTACATGAGTGTGTTGAAGCCCGACAGTTGTGAAATGGCCATGATCGTGCATGCTGTAAACACAGCACGGAAAGTGGATGCCGTGGTGAAGATACGGGCCAGAGTCTTGAACACCGAATCATCCACCATAGTCTGTGTGGCTTCGTTGATGCTCATCTCAATGCTCATGATTTTCGCGCGTCGCTGCTCTTCGGTCGATGTTGGGTAGATGCGCGTAAGGACAATACTGGCTTGATCTACGTTCCCGTGTGCGACTAGTTGGCGGGGAGACTCGGGGCAGAGAGTCAGGAGACCGGCAAGGAGGATGGCGGGTGCCGCACCGATGCCAACTGTTGCTCTCCAGGCTTGCGAGTTGGCGCCTCCGACTTGTGCGAAGCCGGCACCAATGGATGACGCAAGAAACTGGCCGAAGGTGACGCTCATGTTGTTAAAGGCAATCATCCGGCCTCGATATTTGGCTGGCGCCAGTTCTGAGATGTACAGAGGAACAATCATAGCCGCTGAGCCGACACCCAGGCCTACGACGAAGCGGCCTACAGCGAACTGTGGGAGGTGATACGCAGCCGTCTGGAGTATGGTGCCGATAACGAAGACGCCGCACGCCAAGAAGATTGGCAGCTTGCGACCATATTTGTCGGCAATCATACCAGCTATGACAGCTCCCACGAGGGCACCTCCAGAGGTAAGTGATGTGACGAGCTCCTGCTCGGAGGACGTGAGTTCGTGGCCGAGAGATGAGCCAATAGTAACGAGCACCGAAGAGATGTAGCCAGTATCGTAACCTCGACAAAGTCAGCAAGGTCGGATCTCAGAATTCAACTTAGGAATAGAGTTACGCACCGAAAAGGAGGCCACCGAGAGAAACAGTCATGGATATTAGCCAAGCAGCCTTCGAAGCGGCTGTAGCTTCGATGCCAGAGAGATTTGCGATTTGATCCGCATGTTCGCGCGCAGTCGTGATATCTTCAATCTTGTCGATGCTGGAAGACCGTTCGTTGAAGATATCAACCTTCTTCATGTCTTGAGCCATATTGACCTGTATTAGGCAGTGGTGAGGAGTTCGGACGATATTACAGAGGTGGTGATCAGAGTCAACAATGCAATGATGACAGGCGAGGCTCGAGAGCTTGCGATACTCCAAGCCATACTTCAGGAGATATCGCGTGCTACTTATGCTACTCGTGTAGCCTCAAATTCGCTCTCCGACAATGGCCGGCACGACGCGCAACCAAGCTCGATGCGAAGAGCTCTCGCAGGCTGACCTGGATTGCCACGTTGGGATCCGTCGCACCATACTGGCAACGCTTTCCCCAGGTTTCTGCTCGCAAGTCTCCGCAAACCTATCGGGTATGCGTCATTCTTCGCTTCGCAATGTTGGGGTGCATGGGAAAATGCGGGGGAGGGCCCTAGAGAACAGGGTAGACCGACGTGTTGGGACCGCTTGACAGCTCAATCGGATGCTGCACACTGGTTGACACGGCATGGCGGATCGAGAACGCTGGTCGCGCGTGCGGCTTAGGATAGTCGAGGATAGGAAGTTTGCGGCATAGACTTCTACGTTGGGCGCCAAGGCTCGGGGTCAAGAGGCCGTATCCTGCGGGCTTGCCGTTTTCAACATTCCGAGGTTGAGATCGGATGGATATCGCCAGACCCATCCTATGGAAATACCACAAAGCCGATAGAAGGTTACCGAAGTCCAGGCGGCCTTTGACAGACTGGTTGGATTCGTACATCATGCGACGTGACGTGACGAAAAAAGTCGGGGTAGCGGAAGCAACAGCCTTTTTCTATTGGAGCTAGAGCTTCTCCACGTCCGTAACTCAGCGTGCCACAGGGCGTTTGAGTGTCTTTCCTGCTCAAGCAATCGCTGATTGATAATGCTACTCGAAAACCATCAGATCGGCATGATCATTCATCAATGACAGTGTTGGTATGAGCAAGCGCTTCTTGGTATTACATTAACATTAGATATTGCTATAAGGTTCTCGCTGTAACGAGGAGATCTATCATACCGAAATGACCCGCAGGTCCAAAAATTGAGGATCTGAGAAGCTAATTGGCTGTCTTTAACCAATGATCTGCCATATCTCGTCTTGTCCTCAAAGAAATCTATAAAACTCATAAACTCCCCCAGGAAGTGGAATCGTGACTCGTCTACTCTTTCTTGGCGTGCTTGATGGGGTTGCCCTGCTCATCCACTAGGCCCTTCGCACGCATAACCTTGAGCGCATCGTGAATAGGGTCCAACTCTGGCTGTGGTGCCCTGTGAGAGCCGAAGTAGGTGTCGGCCCATGTGAAGTACTGTCCGTAGTTGACTGTGAAGTACATGTGATGCAAAGTGTGATGGGCGGGGCTGTTGAGCCACTTCTCTGTCCAATGGCCGGTAATCATATCGCCATCGTGAATGAAGATTGTCCAGATCTGGACAGCAACAAAGAGAACCATGTACAGATGTCTCTGCATTGGACAGATGAAAACAAAGATGCTTTTGAGATTTAGCAATGGGGTTTTGGGGAAATGGTCTAGGGAATACTCACTGGTATGGCAATGACTGAACGAACCCATCAAGCGGGTGGAACGCTAGCGCAGCCCATGGTGTAGGAACTGTTGAAATTAGCATTGCTATTTAGAGCGACAAAAATGCAAGACATCTGAAAGATACTGGGGACACTTACCAATCCATTTGTGGTGTGGCTTGTGGATGTACTTGTACACGCTGGGGTGATGTTCTAGGCGATGAATCCAGTAGATGGCAAAATCATTGAAAGCCATGTACAGAGCGGCTGAAGCCACCAGCCAGGGCCAGCCATATTCGCTTGTGTTGGTATAGATCAAGCTGTGGCCGCGCACTTCAGCGAGGAAAATAGGCAGGGTACAAAGGTTGATGAAGGGGATGGCGAAGAGCGATGATTTGATCTCTTGGGAGACTTGGTTCTTCAAGAAGCGTGGGTGGTACTCGAGCCGGCGATCAAAGACAGTGTAGTAGGACAGAGAGCTGAAAAAGAGGTAGAGAGAAGTTGCGCCGAGCTGAGTAATGACGAGAATCGATAGAATTTGACGGTAAATGTTGTCGCGTGGCCATTGGGACGCAGGCGCTGTGCTAGCGGCCGAAAAGTCTGAAAACGAAGAATTGGCTACGCTGAAGCCGGGCGAGGGGAGAGCCCATGCGTAGGCTTTGTCCAGGACAAGAGGATCCAGGAGTTCCAGAGCGACATCCATTGTTGACTGCTATGCAAAGAGAGGTATGAAAATTTGAGGTGTGAGCAAAAGGTGGCGGGATAACTGGCGCACAAGCTGCCGTTGGGGCGCGGATGGGCTTTGGCCGTGTTGCTTGGCTTGGCAGGGGTAAATTGGTAAAAGTGGGGTCGCCCTCCCTTCGTACGAACGCGCTATGGTAAACACCTCTCAACCGAAATCACCCCCAAACATCCGCCTTCCATTTGCCCCTCTTCTTCAGCCCGTCAGCCCACGCTTTGACGTCGGCCTCGGTCTTACCCTGCGCACCCTGGACCGCTTCTTCCAGCCTCATATCCACCTCCCGGGCCATGCTTGCCTTGCCGCAGATGTACATGTTGGCCCCGCCTTCCAGCATGTCCAGCACCTTGCCAGCGTGCTCGGCCACCCGGTCCTGCACATACACCCTGCGCTGCCCTTGCATTCGCGAGAATGCCGTAACGATCTCTAGCTTCTCTCCGAGCTGTTCCTGCATCTTTGCCAGCTCGTCATGGTAGATGTAATCCTCCTGGTTCCGGCATCCGAAGAACAACAACATCTTGCCAATCGGCCTACCAATCGCATGCAATTTGGCGCGCTCCTGAAGAAACGCACGGAAAGGAGCAAAGCCGGTGCCAGCGCTCACCATGATCAATTGAGTCGAAGATGTGACGGGCAGCTTGAACTTCGACTTCCTCACGTGCGCGAGAATTGTTTGGCCCTGGACATCTCCACTTCCGACTGAGTGGTGATAGGTGGGAATTGGCGTATTTCCGGCCGGGTGAAGATTGGATGCCGATAAGAGGTAATTGGACGTCAGGCCAGGAATTGTGGTCCTCGACTGGCCTTCAGTCGTGATCGTCTTATTGACTACCAGTGCGGTGATCGCGATGCGCCGGGGAGACGTTACGGAACTCGAAGAGATGGAGTAGTATCTCGGCTGAAGTGGCAGCAAGTTATCGATAACGAAGGCGAGCGGTATCGAGGTCCACGCAGCACCAGGGCTGGCAAGCTCGAGCAGCCGAGCGAACGTGACGTGTGCAGAAAACGTGAACCGCTCGTAACGCCCACGGTCCTGCGCAATGCCGAGGAGCTTCGATCTGGCTTGAGGGGTGGGCGCAAACTGAGCAACTTCGAGCACAGCCTTCCGAGCCACAGGCGCGCAAACCTCCAGATGATTGCGGAAAGCTGTCTCGAGCGTGCACGGCGACGGTATCTTTGGCTTGTCGGAACCGCTCTTCGGTGCTACGGTGAGGCAGTCGTGTCTACGGCCTTGCAAGCCGAGTACGTCGAGCAGTCGGTTGACTTCCTCCTCAGGGTTGACAGGCCAGATGCCGATATGATCCCCAGTCTTGTACACGATGTCCGTATTGCCCAGATCCACTTCCAAGTGCACACAGTTACGATCTCCCGACACGAACAACTCGCGAGAGTGTTTGATGGTCAAATGAACTATGGCTGAGTTCAAGGCAGATCGTTGGTGGTGCACCGATGTGACGGAATTTGCTTCGGGACCAGGGCTCACGGCGGCGAGATCAACCCTCATCGTCGGCTCGTAAGTGACAGCCTTCTCTTCGAACCCCATCTGAGTAAGCAGAGTGAAGACATCATCTTTCCATGCTTGATAGTCCTCCTCTGTGCCACCATTGGCATCGTCGGCTCTCTGTCGTGGCATCAGCGCAGTAGCGCCTGCAGCATCTAAGACATCGGCGACGACATCGAGGACCCTGTTGTAGTACTTGTAGTTGCTATTACCGAGACCGAACGCCAGGTATCGCAAGCTCTCAAGCCGAATGTTGTCGTCGCCTACCCGCTTGATCCAATCCCAAAGGCCGGTAGTGTTATCGCTCGGATCGCCTTCGCCATATGTGCTCAGGATGAAGATGGCGAAGTACTTGTTCTGGATCCTCGCAACACTCTCGGCATCGTAATCGGATAAGTCCGCGACCAAGGCATTTACTCCAAAGCGCGCGCCGCACTCTCGACCCAAGTTTTCGGCGAGGCGCTCCGATGTACCAGACTGTGAGCCCCAAAAGATGACGCAATGATAGCCGCCCTCATCGAGGCGTTGGCAGACGTCGCGCGTAGAAGTGGTCTTCCCGTCTGAAAAGCCTTCTGCGATCTGTGGTCTCTCAAAATACACCTACAATAACAGCATGGTCAGTAATGCTGCGACATCAAGGATGCAAAGTTGCGTGGAAGTAGTCTCCTTACATGGTAGTTCGGGTCCGGCTTGTCCCAAATGCGACCACGAGTGATATACCCGAGCGATGTAAGAAGAAATAGAAATGCAGCTAGTCCGTCCGCTGCAGTCGAGGGCTTTAAACTGCTGAACACTGGTGTTGTGCTGAGTGCTTGTAGAAGAGGATTGAGATGTGACCTCAACTCTGACATGTCAAATGGTAGACTAAGTGAATTCATGATAACAGAAGGAAGCAAAGTAGCCTACAAAGGTTTGACAGGCTGAAGCGGCAATATAGCCAGGGAGAAGCAAATGGTATCCTTCAATCAGTCAAGAGCGCGTGGGCCATTGATGACAGCCGTACAGGTACTGGCACCAACCCATAGTTCTCGGGCATGACTGCCAGACCTGATTTGTCGATAACGACCAGACATTTCTGAGTGCAACGCTTTCGGTAGTCCGTTGTGATGCGTGAACGCTCGTGGCAGTGCTGATCATGACGCGAGTAAACTATGGCATCCCCGCGTTACCCCACACTTTAGCTGTCAGTTGGTGTCCACACGTAGTTCCCGATTCAACTTTTCAAGCCCGCACATACCGGTCGTAGCAATGCATTCCGCAATAGGACGTCATTCTCCGAAGCATACCCGTCTTGGTAAACTTGGGATGCGGTTGTCCACTTTTGCGGCTGCGTCAACGGGCAGTGAGATACCGCGACGAGCACTTAAGTAAACTCTCAATCGCACAATCTATACTATCACCATGCAAAGCTGCTAATGAGATTGTTTTCAACGTTGCTATTGTGTTGATTACGATCCAAGATGTCTACAGCGGTCATTTCCATTCCGTATGCTGCTGCGCTAGGCGCGTGCGCTCTTTTCTACTTTGTTATCTATCCTGTAGTCGTTTACTTCCGCGATGTGAATGGTATGTCAGCCATCAAGTACAATAATAATATCGACTGACATCTCAGGTCTTCGGCGTTACCCAAACATGCACCCGCTCTCGGGCATATCTTCGATCCCGTTCATGGTGCTTGCGCACGGCGGAGCGCGGTCCACCTACCTTGAGAAACTACATCGAAAGCATCCAGTAATCCGTGTGGGCCCCAACTTCCTCTCGTACGGCGACCTTCGAGCCGTGAAAGACATCTACGGCCATAACACTCCCTGTACCAAGGACGGATCGTACGTTGTCACTGCAGGCTCGCATTACCATCTTGCCGATGCCATCGACAAGCATGATCATGCGCGGAAGAGGAAGTTGATGAGCTCTGCGTATGCAATCAAGAATCTGGAGGGCTGGGAGCACAAGGTGGCCGACAAGACGCAGAAGCTACTAAAGCACTTTGACGAGTGTTGCACCTCACCATTGCCTCCTGGACAGCTACCGAAGCCTGAGGATGTGAATCTCGACTATCGGAAGTGGACAAACTTCTTCACACTAGACGCTATCGCCGATATTGGACTTTCCGACAAGCTTGGATTCCTCGATCGGGGCCACGACAGGGTTACTGGACGGAGGACAGACGGCTCAACATATGAATGTGATTTCAGACCAGCACTTTACAACACAGCTCGGAAACAGTCATTGTTGATCTGGCCATACGATTGGTATCCGCTCATCAACAAACTCTCGAACGTCATCCCCTTCTACAAGCGCATGAGCGACTATGCAAACGAATGGGAGGGCGTACCAGTTCAACTCGCTCACAAGCGCCTGGAGCGGTACAGGGCAGGGGAGAAGCTCGACGACTTCTTCCAAACGCTGATGGAAGACAAGAACGGCCATCCAAACAATCTGGAATGGGGCGAGATCATCGCGGAAGTGAGCATCATGATGAACGCCGGATCAGCTACGACAGCGATTGCGATGGCCAATGTCATGTACCAATTGATCAAGCACCCAGATATCAAGATGAAGTTAGTGCAAGAGATCGATTCGGCACTGGAAGACGACGAGGAGGAAGGCGATGGGGTGGTCGCTTACGACAGGGTAAAACACCTACCATATCTCCGTGCATGCCTCGACGAATCGCTCCGGCTCTTCCCACCAACACCCCATGGACTCCCGCGACAGACGCCAGCCGAGGGCGTCAACATCCTGGGTGACTACATTCCGGGCGGAGTCTCCGTCGCCATGTCTGCATATGTTGCGCATCGGCAGGAATCTGTGTTCCCGCAGGCCGACAAGTTTATACCGGAGCGCTGGTTGGGTGAAGAAGGCAAGGCCTTGCAGCCCTACTTCCTGGCCTTCTCGGCGGGTGCAAGAGGATGCATCGGACGCAACATCTCGTACCTAGAGCAGACTGTGGTTTTGGCGAGTGTGTTGAGGCGGTATGATTTTGCGCTGAGTAGTCCGAATTGGGAGCTTCAGCGGCTGGAGACGATGAACTGGATCCTAGGGGAGATGCCTGTGAAAATTTGGCGACGGAAGCGGACATCGGCCAGGTAAGAGTAGAGGTGTTTGGAGCTTCATAGATCTGCGGAAATCGTCAAATGCAACAGGTTATCGCAAACAGTCCGCATCGCAACGGAGAAGCCCATATTACTGAGTGTATTTAGTGCCCAGGTGTCACAGTGACGATGCGCAAATCTCGATCAGGCGTGCGCCGCGACCGTTCCTTTGCTCCACCCGCGCATAAACACCGAGATAGCGCCTGAGCTGATTGGCCCCCACACACATACTATTACTCCGCTGTGCAGCATACATAAACGGTTCTACATACCCTAGTCATCGCAATCAGATTCATCTCCATCTCGAATCGAGAGCGAATCGAGAAACCATCATCGCTTATGTCGCAGCCGCCAGTACCAACTCAGCCACCTTTGGTGCCTTCGGCGCCCGTGTCTGAATCCTCGCCAGCCCAGCCTCGCCCTGCGCGGTCAAAAAACGGCTGCAATGCGTGCAGGTACGCGGAAATTCTTCGTTACTCTCCACCAACGCTCATCGACATAGGAGGCGGAAAGTGCGATGTAATGAGCAGAGGCCCAGATGTGGACACTGCGAAAGACTGAATCTCGATTGCACTTGGAACCGCACGCCGGCTCGTAGCACTACCAATCCATCCCATTCCTTCAACACTGGCCAGCACCAGCCCTTCTTTTCTGGTCCACTACCCTTGGAAGGGTACGGGTTTGGTTTTGACCTATCTGGGCCATTGAGCTTGGGCACCTGGGACGAAGCTATGCTGTTGAGTCCCAGCTCATGGCCAACTGACACCGGGTCTTTCGCGAGCGTAGCAACACACTCGGACCCGGTTTCGCAGTCCATCCACCAGTCCCGGCCGACTCATAGATCTTCAAGTCAGACCCTGGGAGTAACGTCTTCTGCAAGCAATGAAGTGCATGAGCTGCCAGAGCGTAGACTTCACCAGCCTGATCCAGCTTCGACCTCGCCGTTCTCTACCGAGGGCGCGTCGAATGGACCGAACGAAGATTACCTCTTGCACACATTCCTCCAGATGCTCATGCCACCCATCCTGACACCGGTGGAAATTGGTCCCAAATGGGCATCTACCCGGGCATTCTTTGCCACTCTGGCTGCAGAGTCACCCATCGTCAAGAGTGCCATCATGGCTTTCGCCGCGATGCAGATGCAGCGCAGTGGGCTGGGCAACGACATGGCCAAGGCAGACTGGAGGCCTTTGTATGATACCGCATCCAGACAGGTAGCGAATTGCCTAGCAAAGACGCGAGTAGTCGAGGACAGTGACCTCAGACACATGCTCGCTGCCCTTTTCCTGCTTACCTATACCGATCTTCTTACGGAAATGCTGCCACGAGCCCACACGAACCTACGCGAGGCCTATACACTTATAAAGAGTGTCAGCAAGACCACCTTCTCGGCACCGGAACGTCGAATCATCTCATGGATGCGCCTACTTGACGCGCGCGCTGTGTCAACAGCAGGTGGAGAAGGTCTCTTCTTGGCTGACACAGACGAGACCATCTTTGATGCGTCGCCTGCGGCCAATGCTGGGTCAGATCCGGACACGTCGGACACCGAAATCGAAGAAATTCTGTTTGATGTGTTATATCATCCCGGTATCATGTTCTATCAGAAGGTGCAGTCCTTCGCCGGTCGCATCACACGCATTGACCCGTGGCGTCGTACACGCGGCACGGTTCAGGATGAGACTGAAGTGATGGCCATCGCAGCGCAAATCTCCAAGGATCTACATGCACTTTACGGCCAGCGACCAGCATTGATGGATCATGCGGTTGCTGGAAACCTCACCGAAAAACACATAGCCAAAAACTTAGCAGGCGCACTCACACGGAGTTTCCGGACCTATCTCGCAAACTACTACGCATCGTTCATACACTTACATCGCGTTGCATACGTGCAGTACCCAAAAACCAAGGATGTTATAAATGCCATAATGAATATAAAGCGTCTGACACATCTGATGGCGCAGGCAGACGAGTCGCTGCCGGTCAATGTCTTGTGGCCACTGATGATGTGGGGGTGCGAAGAAGACGACTTGGAGGAACGAAGATGGATCATTGAAGCCATTCGCAGTCTCGAGAGCATCGCTACCAACGCAAAAGCTACCGCAGACCTGTTGGAAGAAGTGCAACGACGGCAGGATGAAGGTAAGCGAAGAGTCGACGTGCGTTTGGTCAGCCAGGAGTATTTCGCATCATCAAACCATTTCGCAATCGTGTAATGTTCAGTCAAGCTCCAACACGCACGTTGAAGCTCACCAGAAACATGCGGCCGAGTGTCAGTCGCAATTCTGTTAGTTTTGTGCAGGTATCCAGGGACGATCTCGGCGCGAGAGAATACGGGAAGCCTTGCCATTTACAGGTCAATGCGCGTATACCTGTCATTTCCGGCTAAGACCAGTACCAATCAAACTGCGCATTACGTTCCAAGCTTTCCTCCATCGGAAGATGCCCCGCAAGCTTCCAGACTTAGGACGTTGCATGCGAAGCGGGCGGGGTAAGTGACCCGAAAGGAAAACCGACAAGATGGGATCGATTTCCCGGCTCAACGTAGCAACTCCATCGTTCACAGTCCTCGGGCCTCCGACCTCACGATGAGACAGAGAAGCGGATGGTTAGTCAAAGCCGCGGGATTGCCCGCATGTAGAATTTTGCTGATTGCTGAACAGCAAAGCTTGTCGTGAGCGTCACATCAAATGTACGGGCTCTTACAATCCAATGCCATCCAAACGCTTAATGTAGGAATTTATAGGCGTGAAGCTGCGTGACTCGGAAAAATGCAAATACTGCACCGAGCGCAAAAAGCCATGCATTCGCGGCAATGCTTTTCGCTTCCGACCTGTTACGGCGGTCAAGTTCAACGCCGGCGAAGACATAGGATCCGCTGAACAGTCCCTTGAGTTCCAAGTGGGACAGCAGTGGGTTGATATTCCAAGCTCATGTGCGTAGAAAACAATTCATAAATAGCGATAATCGCTGATGAAACGTGGTGTAGTGCACTTTGTTGAGCCGAACAAGGACAGCGGTGACGAAGAAGAGTACGAAGCTGGGCCGGAAAGCGAAGCGAATCCCGAAAGCACGCCCAACACTCTCGACGTTGCATCAAAAGCCCGCCGGCAAAACTCAAATTTGAACAGAGTGTTTAGCGAAAGCCAACTGGTGTCGACGTACGGTGACATAACCTCGTTCGTGGACCTTCCAACCTCGGAGTTCAACGACACTAGCGAGTTGCCTTCCATCCACGAGGTCCTGAACACTCAGGTCCCACCGTCTCTAATCGGTATCACGACCTGTACCAGTAATAGTGCGCCGCAAAGCATTCGCGCCGTGTCTTCGATAAGTCAAATAGTGAACACAAACTGGCAAGCAAGCCCCGGATCACTTCAACGTCTGTCACAGTCCCCGAGTCTATCGAAGAAGAGTCCTTTCGGATCGATCAACAATAATCACTCTCCTTATAACTCCACAGCATTCAGTCCTTCCTCAGCGCCAACACTCAGGTGGCCCGTGAACAACGCACACGAAGCCCGTCTCCTCCATCATTACCTCTTCTTTTGCACCTCGTGGATCGATGTGTGTGACTCACGGCGGCACTTTGCTACTGAGGTACCAAAACGCGCAGCCCACTTCCCCGTCATTCTCAATGGCATACTGGGTGTTGCTGCAAGACACTCCTGGCTGATGGGCAAGGCCGTAGAAGACGTGTCGCAGCCTTATGTAGACCAGTGCTTACAGGCGCTAATCGTAGCACTTGAGGACCCGCTGGCACATTGGGATGAGAACTTCCTCATAGCCGTTATCCTGCTTCGGCTTCACGAAGAGATGGGCGATGCCGACGAACACTGCCACCACCTTGTACGTTCTCTCGCTCTTAAGTTTGACTGTATATTTTTCCTGACCACATGGTGATCTCAGGGTACCGCCCGTATACTCAACAGTATCTCCTCCTTCGCCGCAGACGGTGGCCTCCGCGAATCAGCATCCTGGGTTTCTCTCCGCCAACACATCTACGTCTCTCTCACGACCCAAAAGCCACTCAACCTAAGCCTCGACAACTACCGCCACTCAGCTGTCTTCAGCGAGTTTGACGATGAAAGCTGGGCGAATCGCATCATATTCCTGTTCGCCGTCGTCCTGCAAACTGTCTTCGGAGGCACAAACAACGGCAGCGAAAACATCAGCCGCGAAACATGGAAAGAATTGAACGATGAAGTCGAGGAATGGGAGCGGACGAAGCCCTGGACTTTCTCGGCCTTCCACGTCGAACCCGATGCGGGCGACAAGTTTGAAGGAAGCTGGCCCGAACTGCTCTGTCCACAGGGGATCGTGGCAGTCGGACTACAGTACTACCACCTTTGCAAGATACTGCTCACGATATACTCGCCTAATGCATCATTAGTCGGGCTGGCAGGTGTTCGGGCTAGGAAATCTACCGACGCGGCTGTTCGCAAACATATGAGGATAACCATAGGGTATGGTGTGAGTAATAGTCATTGTGGTAATGCTATGTTCCAGGGTAGTCACATTTTGAGTGCGTGCGGAGCTTATATTATTGATCCAAGGGAGCAGCAGGCTTGTGTGGAGTATCTGGAACAGTTGCAGAGACTAATAGGGTGGAGGACGGATGGCGTCTTGAGGGATCTTCGAGAGCAATGGGCGTTTTGAGGTGACAACACAACGATTGAGATAAGGGCTTTGTCGGCGCCACGAAAACTGCAGATGCCCGAACGGAAACACTTTAACGTCTCAATATTTCATTGCGAAGCAGCATTCTATAACGATGCTTCCAGCTCATCAAGACCTGACACCTGGTTCACAACCCATTTCCTCTTCTCCTCATCTGTGTATCGTGGGTAAGGCCTACGGCAGTCCGCACTGCTCTCCGGGTATCCTCTCTTATGCGCAACGACGTACTTGGTGCCATTGATGCCACCCTTTCCGAAACCCCATTCTGTGACCGAGAGCTTGATCTGGAGGGCTGATGCTTCGTCGTGCTTGCCTGATTGGTAGAGATTGAACAAGTGTATGCAGGACTGATCTGTTAGCTTCCATACACGCAACACTTTGGCGATAGTACATACCTTGGGGTACAAGTTCGCGACACCAGTAATGGTGCCGATTCCACCCACACTCAGCGCGGGTACAAGCCAGTCGCTCTGACCGGCCAGCGCCACAAACTCCGACTTGTCGA
>Ga0265797_10002196_pt1 | contig 33212 bp, 28 predicted proteins | sample P2T30metagenome_FD_192433 | JGI IMG/M metagenome (GOLD analysis project Ga0265797, IMG submission 192433) | Plant litter microbial communities from East Loma Ridge, Irvine, California - P2 T30 | ecosystem: Environmental > Terrestrial > Plant litter > Unclassified | place: USA: California... | reverse complement strand
CTGTGGTCTCGGGCTCATTCTTCTTTCTCCCGTTGCATCTGCGGCGTTTCAACTTCTGCCCTCACTATGCTGAGAAATGTCACTGCAATCGTCGTATCGGCCTCCCATTGAGCAAACATGCTCTAAGGAGAACGTTTGTAACCAGTGTCCCGCCTGAGCTATCTGGCATGGAGATCGGGTCCTCGAGCACTATCCCTCTCCCATTCATAGCATGCATAGCATCATGACACTCACGACTACGCCGAGTGACTCGCTAACACCTGTTCGCCAACGCGTGAAGCACAAGTGCAAACAAAAAGTGCAAAAATGTGGAGGTGCCTTCACGGTGTAATTGCATCGGCCGGGAATCGAACCCGGGGCTGGCCGACATACTCGCAGATCTCGTAAGGATATTTGAGATGGCAACGGCCAATTTTACCACTAAACCACCAATGCTTGTTCAAACGTTGATGAGTAAGCAAATTTGAAACGTAATAATAACCTAACAAACTATTGTCCGAAGACAGTAACCCACAGCACAGTTGCCCGTGATTTCCGTTTCCATCCAGGGATCCGTCCTTCTTCCATCCATCTTCGACAACAAATCGCAAGCCAACCCTCGTCAAGCAAGCATAGAAGGTCTGGGCCACGAGGTCTTCCTCTCGGAACATTAGCAGATTCTTGCTATGTCGGTCCCCCTATTTCGCATCTGCTAGCGAGAAGAGAAGGGTGATAAGACTGCGCTGTTATACCACCTCAGCTTACTCTTATGTCTCGCCTTATGTTGCCAGGCAGTAGGGCGGGAGATGGTAAGACATATGGAAGCTTACTAGAGTGCTTTGCATAGCGGGACTTGGTAAGCACTAACATGCCATGGACATGGGCAAGCCTCACGACTTCTTCTCGGTCTTCGGATTTGTTCACGGCGCGGCATTTTCAAGTCGCGTTTCACGACAGAAAGACACGCGCGCCCATTCACGCGGTCTGGTCTTCAGCCACTGCGTTTTCATCGTTGCGCAACATCATTATTGTTTCCGAACGTGCATGTCGAATTCCATGGCTCGACGGCGTCCACGTCGAATTGCAATGGTGCCACGTCGAGACACCCTTCAGCGCTTTGATGGGCATGGACTTGTCACTTTCCCTTCCCAACCTTCTGCTGACGCTGAGAATCTTCCTTCTTCGAACCCTCTGTACTCCATGTCATCACACGGACATTATGGACCTTTCAATAACGCAGAAGCTTCGATGATTTCATGATTTCACGAGTCCATAACACTCCACATATCCTCGAGTTCTTTCGGTTATGCTCCTCAGCCCCATCGCACAACTCCGCCAATCAAGCATCACGTCCGCCCGAGCTTGAGACATCCCCCGACAACCATCAACGCCACCTCACATCTGCCATTGGGTACGGCTGGGGCAAGAAGCTTTCCAGATGAGATAAACTCCACGGGACAACCCTTTCCGAACCGCAACGCTGCAACCCTGAACATCAGACATACTGCACAGTACCATCTCATGCCTGCCCACACACCACACATACCACCGGTTGGGAGGTTTGTACCGAACGATATTCTCCGCCCGTGCTCATCAATTGGTCCATCCTCAAAGCTCTCTGCAGGGCAGGGGGTCGGTCTTTCAGGTCTTACTGCAGTGGCAACGAGGGTATATATGTATGTGCGACCCTTCCATGACAACGGTAGGCTGAGTCTGAGGTGAGAGTATCTTTTCGCGAGCTATCATTGCTGTCGTGTAACATTGAGGAAGCTCTACTACTTATATCCCCTGCATCCCAAGTCTGCGAAGACGCTTTTCGATACCATTGAGCAGACAACAACCCTTCGAACAGATGACGACCGAAACCAAAGCTGCAATGTCGGCTGACACTACTACTGCCATCCCGCAACGGGCTGCCGATGAACTCCATGTTGAGATCATTCCTGGCACAGAGGTCATGACTGACATTGGCAACTCACATCTTGCAAAAGCTGGCGGCAATGGATCTGTGTATGTTGACAATCGTCGGGAATCAATCATCATCGTCTAACCCACTGACTCTTTCTTCAGACTCGTTCCCCACCCATCTGCAAGCCCAGATGATCCATTGAACTGGTCAAGGATGTGGAAGCTCACAGTTGCCATTTCGCAACTCATCTACGTCTGGGTCCTGGTGTGCTCAGCTCTCAGTCTAGCACCCATGTTTCCCTTCCTAGCCCAGGAATTCCACCTCGACCAACAGCAACTTTCTCTCCTCACCGGCCTGAACGTCATCACCCTCGGGTTCGCCAACATTTTCATCGTTCCGCTTTCGAACATCTTCGGCCGCAGACCAACGAGCATCTTCTTTGGTGTGCTAGTCGTCCTCACCAACGTCTGGCAAGCTTTAGCGACCAGCCATCAGAGTCTCCTCGCAGCCCGCGCTTGCAACGGAGTGGTAGCCGCCACCAGCGAAACCATCATGGTGCAAGTCATCGCGGACATGTTCTTTCTGCACGAGCGTGGCTTCTGGGTCGGAACCTACTTCACCCTCTACTTCTCAGGTGCTTTCCTGGGCCCCATCATGGCAGGCAACATCGCCGCGCACCACGGCTGGCGCTCGTTTTTCTGGCTCTCCGTCGCCCTGACGGCTTTCAGCACCCTCCTCCTCGTCTTCACCTTCCCGGAAACAAAATACCACCGCGCCCTTGACAACACCGCCATCCCCACCGCCCAAGACGAGAAGATCTCCGCCGCCGACCGCCAAGCCAGCGCCTCCGACGACTCCGAAGCCAACAGCACCCACGCCGCCGGCGACTTCGTAGGCCGCGGCAAGCCCAGCAAGCGTCAGTTCATGCCCGTGCAAAAGCTCGAAAGCAACTGGCTCTCCTTCATCATCCGCGACCTCACAACCCCCTTGATCGTCTTCTTCAACCCCATCATCTTCTGGTCCGCCCTCATGCTCGCCGGCCCCGCCGACCTCCTCCTCCTCTTCAACCTAACCGAGTCCGGCCTCCTAGGCTCCCCCGCCTACGGCTGGTCCCCGTCAGCAGTGGGCTACTCGAACTTCGCCTTCTTCGTCGGCGGCCTCGTCGGAGTCGCCACCGCCGGGCCCCTGTCAGACTACCTCGCGCGCCGCGCCACGCTCAAAAACAACGGCATCCGCGAAGCCGAAATGCGCCTCCCCGCCCTGATCCCGTACGTCTGCTTCTTCATCATCAGCCACGTCGTCGGCGCCGTCGGCTACCAGCGCCTGTGGCCCTGGCAAGCGATCCTAGTCTGCGGCTTTGGCTTCTCCGGCCTGGCCGTCACGTCCATCCCCACGATCTCGATCGCGTACGCTGTGGATTGCTACAAGCCGATCTCGGGCGAGATCATGATTGTGGGGACTGTGTTGAAGAATGTTCTGGGCTTTTGCTTGAGCTATTGGGTGTTTGATGTGCACGCTATGGCTGGGTGGGTGTCGGTTTATATGGTGCAGTTTGCGGTTTCGATGGTGCCGGTTGTGGCGGCTGTGCCGTTGTATTACTACGGCAAGGCGCTGAGGAGGTGGACGAAGGATTCGGCGCTGCATAGGATGGAGGCGTTGATTTAGAGGTGGAGTGGTTGTGTTGGAGTCTTGTTTCTTTGTGGTTTGTGAGTGGTGGGGGGTTTCGAAGTGGATTTTCCTATGTGATTCGTTTTTTTCTATGTTTGTCTGAGATACCTAGCTTCGCATGTCTTTAATCCTATTCTGTTCCCTGACGATTTCGGAAGATATTTGTAGTAAAAGGCACGCTCAATCTAATATCCATCCCCAAACACTACTTCTCCACCTTGATCATCTTGGATTTCTGCGCGAACAAAAGAAAACGACTACTCAAACACCAACGACTGCACCCCCTGAGCTCACAATTACGTACCCCATCATCTCCCACTCCCCTCTATCGGAAGATCTCGCCTCGCCAACCGCATCCACCCTCAAACCAAACACCTCCCCGCCCTCACAAGCCTAAACCACTTCTCCAACTCCCCCGCCAACACAGCCGCAGCCCTCGGACCTCAGCCAGAACCTCGTGCTCCAATCCCGTCCCCGACCGACCCATCTCAAACCCCGCGACCCTCCTCCTCCTCCCCAAACCCATCACCCCACCTCCCAGCGCGACCCTCCAGAGCTCCTTCCAAACGAGTTGCACCCTCTGCCTAGCATGACTCAGACGACGTTGGAAGATGCTGTACTCGGGGTGGAGCAGTGGCGAGATTTGCGGGTGGAGTCTGTGGACTAGGTTTGTGAGTTGGGCGGAGAGCGCGCGGAGGGCGCGGCGGAGGGAGATGTGGGTTAGGGCTCGGTTGCGGGTTGGGATGCTGCTGTTGGTGTACATGGCGAAGAGGAGGGTTTGGAGGTTGCGGACGGCGGTGTGGGAGCGTTGGAGGGCGAGCTCGAGGCGGCGGCTGGGTTGGGAGGGGGATTGAGGACGGGGGGGTTGTCGTAGTGGTTCTTTAGGTGACGTGGAAGTTGTTGGGGATGGTGGGGACGGCCAAGGCGAAGCCGGCGCCGCCTTGGTCTGGATCTTCGGGTTTCCTGTCCTTGGGGTCTTTCGGACCTGGTCTTGAGGGTGGTGGTGGCGGAGACATGGGAGGCTTCTTCGTGCTGAGGGTGCGTAGGATGAGGGTGATCAAACGGGCTTTTTCGTCTGGGCTGAGGGAAGCGCGTCGGGCTTTGGTGGCGAGGTTCTCCTTTCTGAAGCCGGTGTACTCGATGAGGGTGAGCCTTTCCTTCTCGAACACGTCGATGATGCGGACTGGACTCGGCTTCATGAAGCGTCTGCGTTTTGTCTGTTTTGTCCGGGCATGCGGATCTGGGCCAAGCCCGCGTGTTGGACGCTTTCGTGGATTGTACTCTCCTATGAAAGGGCCGATGTTGTAATAAGATCTCGAACTTCTGCATCGGCAGCATTGGCAGCGCCAGTCTCCGCAGACTGGGCATGCCAGCCTGCACCTCGGTGAGCATTTGTTGTCATTCCTAGGATTGTCGCTAGCGCAGTTTTCACATTTATTGCAGTCGTTGCAGTTGACGTTGTCCTTGCATTGATCGCAGCTTCTGCAGATCTTGCATCGTTCACAGTTGGCATTTCGACTGTTCGTGTTGTTGTTGCCTTTGCCGCTGCCGTTGTTGCTGTTGGTGGAAGACATGTCTCGTTTGACTGTGTGAGAAGATCGACCGGCGGTCTTGTGCTGTACTGTTTGATGGTGAAGACTGGACTTGGAAGGATGTTTGATTGTTAGCTGCTGAGGAGAATACTCCGGTACCACGGGCTCCCACTTGTAGAGCTCTCTCTCGTCCAGCGCGGTCCACCATCCTGTGGTCAAAGTCGCAGGCGTACAAAGCGATTCTATGATTATCGATCGAAGTGAGACGGGCGTCGAAGAAGTTTCGTCTCAGGAGGTGTTCCGGGCGTGAACTTGAGATATTTCGAGAGAAGTGATGTCTTGTTTCAACAGACAAGGAAGTGAGAAGATATATGATACCGAAGACAAAGGCTGATGTACCTTGAGGGAATGAACAATTCACTTGTGCAATATGCGACGAAGGTTGAAACGGTTTCGAACTTGCAGTCCGTGACGGACAGACGATGATCCTAGAGGGGACGAAACAAAGACCTGGAATGTCTGAGCAAGAGCCTATACTCAAGCAGACAGGCGCCTTTCAAGACATCAATGCTCTGCGGGATTGATGGAAAAGATGTCGCTTACAATGCAATACTTGCAACATTTGGAGAAAACTCCCAGTATAGACCGACGTCTGCAATGATCAAAAACACTACTCCGCTTCACTATCGGTATCGGTGTCCGTTTCGCTGTCGCTCTCCTCGTCCTCGTCGGTGCCAGATTCGTAGTCGCTCTCTTCGTCGTGGGCCGCCCTCCTAGCAGCTCTGCGCTTGGCTCTCTCCTCCTTCGCTGCAGGATCACTAGTGGTCTGACCCTTGAGCGCAGCCATTTGGCCGGCGATGGTGTCTGTATTTTATTAGCGCAAGTCATAGTCTCAAGAGAGAATTTACACATACCCTCATCAGGTTCTGAGATGTCATCATCGCTGTCAACTTCCTGTGCCTTACTCGCGTCGTCGATGATCAGAGAGATGTCTTGCTTGTAGTCGAAGCCAACGTAAGAGTCGCAGACGATGTGCATGGTGAACTTGAACTCGCCGGCCTGGGGAGGAGCTTGGAACTGCATCTTCATCGTCACCACCTCAAAGGTCGGGGTGCCATCCTCGTTGAATGCGGGCTTGTCGAAGGTAGAGAAACGGAATGGTGGCACAGCGATCTTGCCTTGCCTCGAGTCTGCGAGAAAGATGTGCCACTTGGGCTCTCTATCTCGGGGAAGATAAGGTGCGTGTGCGAGAGGGATGTGGTGCTGCTCAGTCTCCTTGTTTTGAGCCTTGAGGTCGCCCTCAGCGGGATCAGGGTCTTCGAGATCTGCTGCGGCGACTGGTGGGATTTTGGTAGTTCCAGGAGGAATGAAGCGGGCCTTGACAGCCAGCTGAACGAGAGATGAAGGGATGATGTACTTTTCACCCTGAACCTTGAAGAAAGCCTTCTCGATTCGAAGGTAAGGCAGTTGACGGGCAACCTGCTCAGCTTGCTTGAGACGATCGTTAGTCAGACCAGCAGCTTGTGCGAGTGCTTGACGCTGTTCGGAGGGAAGGCCCATAAAAGACTGGATGGTGAGGTGCTCCTTCGACGTGGAAGCGGTCTTGGATTCAATTTCCTGGATGATGTCGGGAGTGAAGTGCGGTAGCTGTAGAAGTGGAAGGCTGAGACTGGTCGGAGGAATGGCTTGCGTGAGACCTTGGGCCATTTGGAAACAAGAGAGTACTGGCTGGGTGAAGCCATAAGCCAATCCGATGCTTGAAAGAGCTTCGGTCAATCTCAGAGCGGTGGGTGCGACTTCGAACTTCTCGGATTCCAGTGTGCGGTCATCAAGATCGATACGGCCAAGGTAAGCCCAGATCAGAGCAAGAGTCTTGCGGCGGGTCGCGTCGTCAAGCTCACTAAGAAGCTTCTTGTCCTTTGCCAACATGCCCAGGGAGAGGTCGTTTGCTTGTACTTTCTTCTCCAGCTTTCCGAGCCCAGCATCGGCCTTTCCGCCGGGCAGAATTTCCTGGTATTCCATAGCGCTGCTAAGAGCATTGGCGATGTCACCGCCATCCATGCGATCCTTGAATTCTTTGAACATGTTTCCGGCGCTTGAAACGAGAATGCGCTCCTTTGTCATCTTTTGCATGCCGTACCACCACTTTCCGACCAACCAAGGAAGACCGATACCGAGAAGGATGCCGTAGAAGATCAGGACGTACTTTCCGCTGCCTTCAGCAATCAGGAAGTGTGGCAGAGCGATGCCGAAGCTCGTGCTTTGCTTGCCGTCAGGGTTGCCGTACTGGATGAAGTTGTTGCGGATCTCTTCGTCTGTGAGAGCTTTGTACGCCTTGACGATTTCCACCCATTCGTCGTTGATGGCTTCGCTAGTCAAGTTGTTGTTGACGCCCGGTTGCCGCTTGTCCGGGTGCATAGTCACTGAGAGTCTGCGATAGCGCGAGTTGATCTGCTTCTCGGTCGCAGACATTCCCACGTCCAAGATGTCGTAAGGGTTCCAGATCGTTGGCGCTTGGCGTGCTGTCACGGACATGAGGTAAATCATGTACGCGATAACAACCCAGCCAGTGACAGCTGTGATTATGCGTTTCATGCGAAGCTCTTTGCGCTTTTGCTTCGCGCGCTGTGTGTCGATAATGTCGGCATTGTTGGGTGGTGCGGGGGACTCGATCTTGGGCGCTTTGCTCGCAGTGGCACTGTCTGAAGGTGCGCGGAGCAGTGAATAGGTGAGAGGGACAGTGACGAGCGATGTGACTGTCAGGAAGAAGAAGGGAAAGAACTGTGCATCGTTGTCGTAGTTGTATTCGTTCGACATGGTGGGCGAGGGTCCGCTGGGCGGTTAATTGAGCGCAGTCGCTTTAGTGTCGCGTGAGGGAGTGCCAGGAATTAATCAGAGTCGTGAGAACAGTAATACCATGGCCAGCACGGAACGGCAATACTTCGAGGGTGAAGTGAGGTTGTCGAGTGTGTCGGTGGTGTGTCGTAGTTGGGTGTTGGAAAGCTGAAAGTCGCAACCAGAATGACAAGTGTGGTTTCCCGATCCGGCGAGGGGCAAGCCGCTGACAACGTTGCCTAAAGACACGGTTTCCTCCTTTCTGTCTTTAACAATGAAACTTTTACCTCCCCTTTTTTGTCGTATCTACGCTTTGGTGATCGACCGGCGATTAATTGAGAACGGGCTCTGAGGCATAATCTTGTCAAAGTCGAACAGTCTCCATCACAGAGGGCCTAAGTCATTCGATGATTGCGATTTCACTTGCGTCTTCAGCATTCCTCGAAAGCGCTGAAAATGCAGTGATAGAGAATGGAAAGTCGGTACTGCGGAGAGGATCAAGCAGTGTAGCAGAAGGTCTAGATAAATCTAACATCAACATCAAGGTGATCGTAAATTCATGACTTTCGTTGTATTACACATCTATACTGTTGGTACTGTAGGTTCCCAATCCCACGCCGTCACGATAGACCGACATTACCATCTCTTCCCTACCGGATCATCTCCCACGGGTGCCTGCCCCTACCGTCGCGCCGAGGATACTGCTCGATCAACTCCACGCCGTCGCCGCTCGCCTGGTTCGGCAGGTTGTACATCGAAGTCACAGAGGTCAACGTCGTCCTCTCAATCCCTCCGAGCTTTTTCGCATGCCCGCCCACCTCCAAATCCCGATTACTTGCGTTGCTCGACAACCTCTCAACGGCCCTATCGGCTAGGACGCGCGACGCTCTTTTCGACTTGCTGCTGGACCCAGACTTGGTGAAACTCGTGATCCTGCCCCCGACCTTCTCGCGGAAGAAGTAAATGACAGGGCCGATGATGGTCGGCAAGCAGGCGCAGATGACGCCGACGGTGCCTTCGAGACTGCTCCAGAGCGAGAGTTCGTTGTAGTGGTAGGTTGCGTCGGAGTACGCTCCGAGGAGCGATATGTACTGCAGGCGCACCATGCTGCAGACTGTGACGAAAAGGCCCACGAAGAAAATCATGGCGACGGCGACCTTGGGCCTGGAGTCTTGAACGGAAAGTCCGAGTAGTTTGGGCACCGGCAGGATGAAGACGAGGAAGTCGAAGGAGATGTTGATTGCGCTGTTGACGTAGAGCCCGATTTGAATTTGACTTGGGGCACAGCTGCCTTTGTGCTCGCCGTCCCAGGAGTCCCAGAATAAATTTATCGGTCTGCATTGGAAGCAGAAGGCGATGAGGAAGCTGGCGCAGTAAACAAGTAGGGCGACAATAATGGCGTGACAGATGTGTACGAATCTTGCCGAGACCTCTTTGGGAAAAATGCGAACTTTTGAGAAGACTGTCAGCAAAGATTACGACGAGCCACGGAGAGAGGGCCCAACGGATGCATCACATACGGTATAGCAGGACTATCGAGACCTTCGTGAGCACGATGGTCAGCTGATAGAGGAACTGTTCGATCCAGAAGTACTGCGATTCTTGGTCAGCGACTGAGTACTATACCACGGTATCGCTGTCCGGCCCATACCTTCAGTATCGCTGTTATATCATCGAATGGTACGGTCCAAATATCTCTTCCCATGCCCTTGTAGGTCACTATTGATGCAAAGTCAGCATGATTGTCACAGCTAGACTGCACCGGCTAGACGAACTGATGTGGAATATGACCGTAGAAGGAATCAGAGGGGCCCACGCCATAAGGATGACCCAGTCATCACGTCCGATGCTGCTGGCCTGGAGTTGGTATCGCGCTAGGAAACGAAGTGCAATACAGACTCCTCCAGCAGTGACCAAGCCTGTGCTGATGCGCCGAGTCGAGATTCCGGTATCTCGATAAGGAGCCTTACAAGCTTTCTTCTGCCACGTCTGCGTAGCTGGGATGGACCGTTAGCAGGAACCGAAGGGTTTGGAACATTGCACCGACTCACCTAAGGCTTCCTTGACCGTACAGGCTCCTAGAACACAGCCCTCCGTCCACTGTTGGTACTCCTTGTCCGCACAGAGACAGTTAAGGTCTGTCGGACCGCATCGAGACTGAGGTAGCGTGGCTGTCAAGCAGTTGCCCTATGTGAAATGACAGCTTCTAATCAGCTTCTGTATGCAAGTCAGGAGATTCAGGTGATGTACGTACGGCGCACGTTGGGAGTTTTGTGAGCCCTTGCAGCAACTCGGTGGTCCAGCCGAAAGCGTCGCCTTCGGATGTCTGGGCGAAGACAGACACTGCTGAAACGAAGATGCTTGCAATGGTCGAGAAACGCATGATACACGTTCGCGACCGAGGTTCGAATGCTGCTGGCCACGCCCAGGTGTCTGCGAGATAGATTCGTGAAACCGGGGGTTACTTCGGGTCTGTACTTTGATGCGTTATGTATGCCAGGCACTTGTGATCACCATGCTCATGATCGGCATTGAGCAAATGGATCCACCGGATGCACTTCCAGCCCAATCGTTCCGGCATGTCTTTTCCTGTGAGGGAACTAGGGGAGAACCTCACAACTCTAGGGTTCGTTGATGTGGTCACGATGTGCGGAGCGTTGGCTGTAGTGTATCATTAAGTTTTCCTATGGAGGGAAGGCTACTGGTCCATTGAGAGGTCGGGCATCTAGGGTAGGGTATCGACGACAGTGTGACCGGCGACTGGGACAGAACTGAGGGAGTAGGATACGTAGGCATGATGCTGGAGATTGGGTTGAGGTTGTCGCGATCGAACTCCGCTTAGGTTGTGATTTTGAATTGGTTGACTCTGTGACTGACATGGTCGATACCTGTCAACCTGGCTGCCGGGAACGTATGGAGTGGCGTCCAGGCGTGTAAGTGGCGGGTGGATGAGCTGCTGTAACGGCGCCCAAGATCGACACAATACTTACCTTTTCTTGCAAACCTACACATTTCGGCTGTGTTTCATCTTTGGAAATTCGTATTCTCTCACATGCTTATTGGCATGGTTTGTCGTTGCTATCGCGAACGAAGATCCTGTGGGAAAAATCCAAGAGCGTCTTCAGTTCGAGACCGTCTAACATAAGCCGAGAAGGATGTTCGTATTCGCAGTACGCCGTAAGATCTCCTCAAATCGAATTGAAGATGTCAATGCCAAAACAGGGCGCCCACAGCTTGCATTACAGTAAGTCATCTAGGACTCACCACCCAAGGGGAACAGATGAAATAACCATCGGCAAACATTTCTCCAGCCACCAGGGAAAGCATTCTGAGCGGCGAGCGGGACGCCTGGGATGAAGTTGATCGGTTTGAGTTTAACAGGCTCCGCAAATTAGCGTGGAGTTTGTCGCGATTTTCCCTCTTGATGCCCAGCTATCAAACTCTGGATAAGCATGACTGCCTTACTTTGGATAAAGCCGTTGTGGTAACTCTTTGAAGGCGCTCCGAACTAGGTCTGGCCCGGTTGCGACTCATGGGCGACCTGACTGTATGAATGGGATTAAGTATGCGATGGCTGCCAGGCCCAATTGTGTTCATCCAAGAAGAACAGAGAGAGAGAGATCTTGGACATGCGGTCTGTGAGCAGCAGTCCGCTGCCAAGAACTCTATCAGACAAGGTATGAATCTCGTCTCGACATCAGTGTTTGAGGTTCTTTCCTTCCATGAGACTTGTTCCGGTCAAAGCAGCTTCCTCGACAAGCCGGTTGAGAGTCTCCTTTCGGTTTCGTCAACGGAGTGTCGCCATATCGCAGTATCTTCCGGAGACGAGCCAGTAACTTCATTGTCGCCCATCACGCAAGCATCGCGTATCGCCTAGAAGTCTGAGATCTCTCTCCTTGGTGAGTTGTGGGGTGAATTGGCGTCATTCTAGTGTTCTGCCCTGTTTGGCAGATGTTGTTATTGATCTGTGCTCTCCCCCGAGAGAAGTTCAGACCCGATCACCCGCACGACCCGATTTCGGTGACAAAATTGCTCCACACAACAAGAAGCTACCAAGTCCGTAACGTCATGAGATTCGCCTACAAACACGATCGCCAACAACACTGGATGCCGAACGCCGCAATGGACTCTCGGCAAGGCTGGCAAGGCTAGCCCTACGGCCTTGGTACGCATGGATGGAATTCAGCCATTGGATGACATACCAGCCCAGAATGGGCCCGTTGTCTCGACTGTGATTGTGGTTGTCACAAGGAGCATCACGATTCACAAGGAGCAACGTAAACCAGTCGACGATGACGTTGCGGAGCCTGTCGTTGCTTTCACCTATATAGATAGGCATTGAAGCCTTCCAGGTTCAATCCTCTTTAGCTCATCGACAAAGACAAATCACAAATCAACTCAACACCCCAACCCTCCAACCAATCCATCAACTGATTTCGCAATGTCTGGACTCATGGACAAGGCCAAGGACGCTCTCAAGGGCAACGACAAGGCCCAGGGCTTCGCCGACAAGCAGGTCGACTCCCGTACGATGTCCCCACCAACACGATCCTATTGGGATGCGAGAAAGCTAATAATCATCTACAGAGGTTGACAAAGCCACCGACAAGTATGGCATGGGAGACAAGTACGACAAGAAGATCTCCGACGGCATCAACAAGCAGACCAACGACCAGATCTTCCACCCCAAATAGATTGGAAAAGGTCAAGCTAGGACATGAGTGGGATTGGCAATATTCTAAATCATGACGATGTTACGAAAATACCTAATTGAGATTTGTATCAACTTCGATTTTTCATCTAGGCGAGTGTGTTGCATAAGCCTCTAGACACCAGGATGTGTGTGAGACTCTCGGTCACACCTCCATGTTTGATGCGATGTTTGCGTCAAATTAGCCTGCGTTTTGCGGATTAGATTGTGCAACAAGCTTGAGTCTGCTATAGACTGACTGAGAACTGGTCCGCTTGACCACCGAAACGCATAGCCGATGACTGTACTTGATGAGATAGTCGAATGATCTTGGAAACTAAGTGCATGCTTACCCCAACCCTTACCCTAGATTTTTAGACCAATGAGAGAGCAGACGCTCGCCTCCCAATCTAGGTAATCCACCGCGTTTCGACACGCGTCTGAGTTGCTCATTGGCCGGCACCAACCTTGGGAACAAACAAACAGCATCATTAATACGCCGCCGTGAGCCCACAGACTCGTTAAAGCAAGCGAACATCAGTTGGATAGTTCTCGAGACTGATGGCCACGCCCTCACTGACACGTAGAATATCTCATCAACTCAGGCTTTTGTTGACGCAGTCGGCCGTCAGTCAGTTACGAGAGCAGATCGCATCAGCTTAACCTTCTACCAACTGGCTCCAGACTGTTGCGATCTCAAGATGAGATCGCGGCGGGTATTATTACAGTACTCTGGGAATCTGTCGGACCTCCAGCGCGACTTGCTGTGTCAAAAGAGCATCGGTCTACCGCATTGGAAAGCGAATCACCACCAGAAGCGAGAGAGACATTTACGTGTTGCCTTGGGATTCCGGTGATTTCGAGTCTGGACTCAGTGCAGACTCAGTCGCAGGCCCCACAGCAGTCGAGCTCGGCTTGATTGATGACCCGAGTTCTTCAGCGAACGCCGGCTTCCTGGATCTTGGCCGATGTCGATTTCGACGATACCGACCTCTCAACCGGACGCTTCCGAATGGCATTGCTTCGACATCACTATACATACGCCGCTAGTCAGACATAACCCTCGAACTCTGTTGCCTGTAGAGTGTATTCCGCGGCTGACACTATTATTGGCTTCACTCTAAATCCTTCGGCCATGTACGACTAATGCAACTCCACCTTCGCCTGGGTCTTGGCCTCCTCGCCTGTGCTCGTCAAGCTGTGTAACCTGTAAACAGTAACTAGTGGACTGCCTACAGTTGAACGTTGTACTGGCTGGAGGCAAGATCTCGTCACATTCATCGACCGTGGGTAGACGTCGTCCAGACTTGCACCGAGTTGAAGGAAGGAACATATCGTGACGACACGGCATCAAAGTGCGTTGGGACCTCGCCTATCAACACGGCCGTATATGCACTATAACTATTCAGTATTTGTGCTACATCCATCGGCTGGTTTTCGTATTCCGCTTGCCATCAGGGCTTTCGCGCTCTGCACGCCGTGCACGGCATGACATTGATCCACACTGGTTGTTGAAAAGCGACAAAAATAAACACTCGCAGACCTCATCGTCAGTAAGTACGCTATCTAAGCAGTCTACAAATATATATACTACTGTTCTAGGTCTTAAGGTGCTCATTCTCATCAACCATCACCGCACCTCAGCTACCACTCGCATCCAATACAGTCTTCAATACCTTCGTTCAGCCATAACCGCCTCCATTCAAAATGTACACCGCAGCTCTGCTCGCCTTGGCCCCCATCGCCGCTCAGGCTGCCGCTCAGTCAACTCGTTGGCCCGTCTTCAACCTCCGTGCCAACATCACGGAGCAGTACGATGGTGCTGTTACCGACAGCCGCGGATACTGGCACAATGCTCCCATTGGAGAGTCTAACACGGGCGATGTTGGGGGACCTCTGTTCGACAACTCCGAGTGCTCCCCTGTGCGTGCCGGCTTGAACGACCACGGTAAGTACCTTTGTCCTCCAATCTGGACATTTCAGAATGTGACGCTGATTTCATCCAGGCCCGTACTTCAGGCCTTACATCTTCTACCCGAGATCCACCACTACTGGCACGTACGCACCATCGGAGATGATGGCCGGTAGCAACTACAAGATGAAGATCGCGCAGAAAAATCAGGCCGATGCCAACGGCCGTCGCGCCGTGGCCATGACCAGCTGCGGATCCGGCTCTAGCAGCATCTACATCAGCGCAGAGGAGCCCTACCACCTTACCTACGACAACAAGGAAGCCCAGAACGAGAAGTTCGGCAGCTTCTACCTCTGTGGTCACAACAAGAACAAGGGGGATTCCTACGCTTACGGCGACGGCCTATTCTACCGTTCTGCCGACGAGACCACGCCCGAAGAGTGTGGCGAGGTCGTCTTCTACCCCGAGTGGTAAGTATAACAAGCTTCATCCATACGAATGGTCCCCCGTACTGACTTTACAAACTTCTAGCCAGCCGCTCTCCTACAAGGTCACGACCACCCAGGGCACTTCCGTCAACGAAATCTACGACGGCCGCGACCAAGTTGGCCACTACAACGCCACCTGCTACGTCGACGTGAAGGATGTCGCCGGTGCTCCCAACACAGATATCGCAGAATGGTTTAACGCCCCTCGTACTCAGTACTACCCCCAGGGCAAGATTGATGTGTAAATCCAGCCCGGCTGTTATCACGATGGACACTTTGTCGATAGAGGGAGGCCAAAGGTCTGAGGGATCGGGCTGAATGGAGGACAAAAGTCTTTTGCGATGCATGACAGAAAGGTTTCACTTCTTGACACTCCTTATGTAGATTCCGAGTACACGAACTTTCACGGCCTAAGCGGCAATGTCTTCTGGTAATAATCGTACATACTTGATCCTCTGTCTCCAGAACGTAAAGGCAATGTGCACGACACCATCCGGTGACAAGACCATACTAGGATACGACAGTTCACGATTTAGCTTTTGCTCGCTGTTATTTGTCATGCAGTAACCGTCGCCCTCTTCCAGCACTCTGCTATTCCACGTTCCACCATCATCGTCACTCCACGCCAGACACAGGGGCGCACGAGGAGCGCCCCAAAACGCTTGTCGTCCGCCATGCATGCTTCGCTGGTTCTGTCGATCGTCGCCTTCTGCCTTCACATCATCATACAAGCCCTCACGTTGTCCAATCGCATCCGCTCTAGATGAATCGTTGTAGACCACCAGCACTCTACCCGATGGAAGCACATCAAAACAGATGCTAGCATTGGGGTTTGGAAGACTGGTCGGGCGCGGCTCCGTCCAATCGAGAGCGTTGGGTGAGGTAGCGAGGTAAATATAGTCTGCCCAACGACTTCGGAACAAAGCCAAGTAGCTCCCGTCCTTCAGACGCTGGACTTGCATATGAACAGCACCAAAGCTGTTGGGTACCTCTCTTTCGGTCCAAGTCCTACCTTGATCAGAAGTTACACGTACTGCAGAGATGTCATCGTTTCCGATCCATCGTGTGCCTGGTTCCGTGCGGCATCTGAAGATGGGAAGCAACCAGTCGCCGTTGTCAAGAACGATCATTGGTTGTCTGATGAAAGTGCCAGGATCGGAGAAGAGTACAGTAGACGAAGACCAAGTTCGCCCTTCGTCTCGCGAGATTTGTCGTTTGACAACAGCAGAGTCTTGGTCGCCGGCATTTTGTGAAGTGTACAGCAGCCAGATTTCACCCGTTGGAGTCTTGAACAGTACAGGGTTCTGTTCACTTTTTTTGCCGTCGAAGGTGACTTGTTGGGCTCCTGAACATCGTGTCGATGCCGAGGAGAGTCGAGACGTGTAGATGCTGATGTCTTTCCTGCCTTCTTGGCTTCCACCGAACCATGCACAAAGCACGTCGCCGCCGTCTAGGAGTAGAAGACTGGACGCATGGCATTGGGCTGTTGTTGATGGGATAAAGCTGATGCTATGGCGGAATGGATGTTGGGTCGAAGTCAGAAGATGTTCGTTGTCTGCAACAATCACGTCGTCGCCGTAGCTGCCCATATCGGAAGTCGGGAGGTTGGGGTGGTGCTTGGCAACGACTTGGCTGTGCAATTGTGGGAGCTTTTTGGTGCGCTTTGAAGAGCGGATGGCGTTTTTCTTGTGAGAGAGAAAGAGGAAATCGGCTGAACTTGGATCATCTTGACCTGTTGTTTTGTTTCTCCTACTCTTCTTTGTAGTACGCATCGGATGTAGAAACACTTTTCCGCCGTAGGAGTTCGCCGACTGCCGGAAAAGCCGGATTTCAGAGGCACTCTTCGCAATCCTCCCTACAGAACATGGCATCGGAGACACTCTACACCGTCATGTCTGGGTGAACTCACTCCCTAACTCTCGTAGCCTTCTCGCCCCCTCGCACACTACCCCAATTCCCCAGGCGCCACCCCGCGGCGACGATGGCACGTGGTGGAGGAGGCTTCACATGGTGAGCTGCGCAGCTGCGTAGTTGAAGCCGCCGACATGAGATTGTCAGACTCGAGGATCTGTCAAGAGGGCTAAGCAAAACAAGCTAACATTACAATTCACTCGCCCGGGATTAGCATCCTCCACACAAGCTTTGCCACCATGGCCGGCGGAACTTCAATATGGGCTAGCAAGGATGCAAAGACGGACCCCAGAGAGATTTTCAACGGACGCCTTGTCTATCTGATGGTTACTGTCGCATGGGCAGGCTGCTTCTATGGCTTCGATGCAGGCAACATCGGAGGCATCCTGACACTGCCGTCTTTTGAGAATGCCTTCGGTCTCACTGGCCTTTCCCAAAAGGAAATGGACCATCACAAGGGAACCATTGCCGCCATGCTTCCTGCAGGCGGTTCGCTCGGAGCTCTACTTGCTGCTCCCACTTCCGATTATCTCGGCCGCAAGTGGTCTGTCTTCATGTGGGGTGTTGTTTTCCTCATCGGTGCTGTCATGCAGATGATTGCAGACTACGACATGCTTCTGGCTGGCCGTTTCGTCGGAGGTATGGGTGTTGGCGCCAGCAGCATGCTCTCACCACAGTTTCTTGCGGAGAACAGTCCAAAGTCAGTCCGTGGAATGGCGACGGCAAGCTACAATCTGATGATCATTACTTCCCTCATGCTGGCGTTCTGGGTTAATTATGGGGTCAGTCTCTGGGCCCATCCTGGTATCGAGCACGATGATTCGCAGTGGAGAACTTCGATGGGTAAGACGCATTATCAAGGGTAGCTGTGTCCATCATTGACCATCGACAGGGATTCAAATCATTCCTGGTGCCTTGATATGCATCATGATTCCCTTCATCCCGGAGACACCCCGTTACCTCGTCAATCGTGGAAAATCAGAGCAAGGCTTGAAGAATCTGACCCGACTCAGGAGACTCCCGGCAACTCACTCATATGTGCAAATCGAATTTCGAGAGATCGAAGCACAGTATCATCAGGAGCAAGAAGCACGCAAGGGCCACAACTACTGGACAGTGCTCCAAGACGTCTTCACGGATAAAAGTAATTCTCGACGCTTCTTCCTTGTGAGCTGCATATCCCGATACACCTATGATACCGCTGATATAGCTTAGGCCGTAATGTTGTTCCTGTTCCACAAGCTGACTGGTACTGACTCTCTCAACTATTTTGCGCCGAAAATCTTTCAGCTTATCGGAGTGAAGAGTGGGTCTTCAAGTCTGTTGACAACAGTTTGTCTCCTCAGAACCGGGAGAGTTGCCAAATCTGACAATCTCATAGGGAGTCTACGGAGTTGTAAAGGTCGTCACGACTATCTTCTACATTGGCTTCCTTATTGAGTAAATCATGTGCCATTCCATCAGAGTCGAGCAGACTGCTAATCTCGAACAGCCGCATCGGTCGACGCCTGCCTTTACTGATCGGAGCAACAATTCAGGGTACATCCATGCTCTACCTCGCCGTCTACATCCGCTTCGGGTCACCGACCGCACCCGACAATGAAGGCAGTACTCCCGTCGGGGGCATCATTGGTATCGTGTTCATCTACTTGTACGCGTTCGGATGGTCGTTTGGTCATTCCGTAGCATGTTATGTTGTGGCAGCTGAGATCTTCCCGACAAGAATCCGTTCGTTCTGCATGAGGTTGGTTCCCTGTTCCCCGTTTTCATTGCGTGGGCAATACTTACTTTCCACCAATAGCCTCTGCTTCTTCGTCAACTGGATTGTCGACTACGCTATCACGCGAGCCACTCCCGCCATGATCACAGGAATGGGGTATGGCACTTTCCTTCTATACTCGATCTTGACGTACACCGGGGTGATCTTCATCTACTTTGTTCTCCCAGAGATGAAAGGCAGATCGATCGAATCGATGGATGACCTTTTCCAACGCCCGCTTTGGACAATGTACAAGCATGCATATCCGACCGAAGAAGAGAAGGTCAGAAGCGATGTGCAAGCGGCTAGGCGGATGGAAAAGTCGGATTCTGCAGAGTGTCAAGGGAAAAATAGCACTTCTTTGCGCGTGGAAGTAGCCTAACAACCTGTACCTTTTTGTCTTCACCTCTGGTCAAGCCTGCTCTATGTAAATCAGGTTGAGGCTCGCAGTCCAACGCAGTAGAGTCGAGGTTAGCCTTGCTTGCGGAGTGTTCAGTTGAATCCGCGTCGAAGACCATGCCTCGTGAAGCTTCGTCATCCACTCTTCTATTTAATCTTGATCATAGTCAATCGCTCAGTTCCATTGGTAGTCGGTTCGCGTTTAATGATATAATAAAACCTCGATCAAGCATCTATTCAACAGAGCCTTGTATCACCTCGTTGTCAAATTCGCCTCAATATGCTCGACTATCACAAAGTTCGAGAGAACAACGTATGTGCCCATAGAGAATTCGACAATAGATCGACTTGAAGGGGTACCTGCCTGGTATTTCTCTGTTCGGGTCGCTCCAACGGATTCTTAACGAACCACATTGGCACCGTGTTCTATCAAACATCACAAATCTTACGGCTGGAGCCAAAAGGAGTAATCACTCTGAATAAACTTTGATTCGAAATCATGCAAACAGTAAACTTGGACGATCCCGGGGAATGCGTCATGGCTCAAAGTATCGAAGTCAAAGAAAAACATGTGTGGCTTCAGAACCCGAAAAAAGCTCAGGACCGCGTCGACAAGACGGAGGCTGTGCTGCGAAAACTGATAGCGAGTGCTCAGTGTATCATCATCATCATCATCAAAATCTACGTTCTGGGCCACGTTCTACGACACCGACATTCCGTAACAAGAACTATTCGTCAGTGCATCAGAGAGAGTCGTATCCGGACGAGGAGCGCAGTACATCCCAGTCGTACCGAGACTGTGCAGTGCGTAGCGACAGAGACAATCTGAAGATCTATCCGAACACATTGGCGAGGAGGGTGCTGTTCAGTGCGAACTTGACTGCCACAGGTGTCGAGCTTGAGGCGTCTGTTTTCGGGAACAGCAAATTGTTCCATCTGAATGCCTCGAAGGAAACGATCATCGCGGTCGGCGCTTTCCAGTCACCCCAGCTGTTGATGGTCTCTGGAATCGGCCCTCGTCAGCAGCTGGAGCTTCACGGCATTAAAGTTCTTGCAGACCGACCAAGCGTGGGAGCAAACATGGAAGACCATCTCGACCTAGCTACCACTTGGGAGATCACCATCCCCAGCGACGGCGTGACGTTGTTAAGAAAACATGACAGAGCCGTACCGTAGCAAGCTAAGTGTGGGCTCAAGAGCCGATTTGGCCATGTTTCCCACCGACTGGCCGGAATTGGAGTACGAAATCGGCGCCACGACTGCCGTCGGTAACTCGGACCCCAGCAAGCGGTATGGTACGGTCATGGTAGCCCCTGTGTCGGCTTTGTCGAGGGGCTGGGTCAACATCACCTCCAACTCCACGCGCGACTTGCCCATTGTCAACCCAAACCAGCTCTCACACCCAACGGACCGTGAAGTCGCTGTGCAGGCTTTCATGCGTGCTCGTTCCTTCTTCGAGACGCAAGCCATGAAGTCGATCGCGGTCAAATAGGCGGTCCCGGGCTCGAATGTCACCAGCGACGAGGCGATTTTGAAGCACATAGAGTCGACCAGTTTCCAGAACTGGCATGCTTCTTGCACGTGTCGGATGGGCAGGACAAACGATTCAATGGCTGTGGTTGACTCGAGAGCCAGAGTCATTGGTGTGCATGGCTTACGAGTTGTTGATGCGTCGAGCTTCGCGTTGTTGCCGCCGGGACATCCTCAAAGCACCGTTTGTGAGTTCCCATCTCTTTCACTGTCTCGCCCAGTTCCTTGTCGCTGTGTCCCTGTGCTGATAGTTGTATGCAGATCTCATGGCCGAGAAGATTGCTGCGGACATATTGGCTGCTGCTTAGTATCCCACAGTGACGATTAAGTCGTTGTACAAGGAAAAGTATTCGTTCGTTATCGCGTGGTGAGAATCGTCGTGTCCGGTGTCGGCCTGATTCTGCGTGAGATTCTGCCTTTCTCGGCGTTCAGCCTTTGCGGACTTGGCCCACGACTTCGCTCATCGCCAGCTGTCTTACCTACGCACAACTTGTCCACATAAACCACCAGATACCCATTTAGTCAATCACCATCAAGCTCGACCGTCTACAAAAAGACTTGCATGTGCTGGAATAACGGTAGGGCCGATTACCAAAGACCAGACACGCCACAATTGCGTGCATCATCTGACAATGCAGATGGTCTGACGTGGCGTCATGTACTTATCGCTTGCAAGCCTTGTACGACTCAAGAAAACCTATCAAATTGGGTGACTATGTACCTGATTGTCCAGAACAACGGTTGACCATGCTTGAAGCTCACGCCACTTCGCCGTAATCTATGGTTGTGGCAGACCAGCCCGCAGAACACACCACACCGCCATGGCTGGCTCCATTCTGAGCATACGAGGCTTATCAGTCGTGCAGAAAGATGTTGCAAGTCAATGTGATACCTCACTCTGTATGCGCTATCCAGTATAGCCTCTCGGCGTTCGAGATTGCTAAATGTAAGGCGAACATCAAGACACCAGTAACATCCTACGTACCCCGATGCTGTCAACAAGGATATTGGTATTCGAACGTTTGAACAGCGGCAGCCATGGCGTTAAAGCTCATCCCGTCTGACAAGCAGTGAGATACTCGCGAAAGGTCTTTAATCTCACGATTTTGTCAGCCTTGTGTTTTCAGCCTGTCAGTCATGGGCTGACGGTGGTGAGCTGACAATATACTCCGCCCGTCTCTCTCGCGGCTCCCCGAAATGACATACGCCGCCATGCCACAGTATCAGCCAATGCGGCCTTTATCACCAAGGCTTGCCCGGTGCTCGGTCTTGCGAATGCAAATTACTCGTCCTGAAGCTTTGCGAGCATGAATTTTCGACTTGTGTGCATTCTTAGCTCGTTGGCAACGCTGGTTGTCGCTGCGCCGTTTGACGAAAGGGAGCTCGACTGGAATTTGAACACGAACCGGCAGACGACGAACCCATTGGAGTACTCCGGGAGCTGGGAGGGCCATAATTACACAAAGTCTCCGGATAATTGGCGTGTCCCCTTCTACACCCTCTTCCTGGACAGGTTTGTTAACGGCGATCCAACAAATGATGACATCAATGGGACATTGTTCGAACACGACGTGACGAGTAACCAACTGCGGTATGGAGGTGACTTGGCTGGTCTTCTAGACTCGCTGGACTACCTGCAAGGAATGGGCATCAAGGTGAGGGCGAAAACGCTCAAAAAATGCTGAGAATTCTAACTGTTCACCAGGCTCTGTACATCGCCGGTACACCATTCCTCAACTTGCCATACAAATATGACCAATACTCGGTACGAAAGTTCATTCTAAATCTATGCGCTGCCATGCTAACTATGCCATCAGCCGATTGACTTCACAATCCTCGATCACCACCAAGGGACTCTTCGAGAATGGCAAGCAGCGATGGATGAGATCCACAGCCGTGGTATGTACGTGCTTCTGGATGTCACTGGTGCAACGTAAGTCTTCTGCCGCGAGCAACATGCATGTGCACCCGCTGATGCCCGGCTAGCATGGCCGATCTGATAGGATTCGATGGCTTTCCCAATGCCACCGCTCCATTTGAACCTCACGAGTACACAGTCTCCTGGAAATCGAACACCACCTACCTAGATTTCTCATTCAAGAACGAATACAAGCAGGAGTGCGAATATCCGCGGTTCTGGAACGAGTCGGGGCAGAGGGTACTTGCAGCGGTCGACAAAAACTTCAGCAAGCTCGCAGGGTGCTTTGACAGCGAATTTGACCAAGTGAGTGGGCGAGATATCCTGCTGGCGCAGTGCTCCCGACTGACCGTGTGTAGTATGGCGATACTGAAGCTTTCGGAAATTTCCCAGACTGGCAACGACAGCTTTCGAAATTCGCATCGGTCCAGGATCGCCTGCGAGAGTGGGTACCGCCAGTCCGCGAGAAGATCCAGCATCTCATGTGCCTCGTCATCAGCCAGCTCGATATCGACGGACTTCGTTTCGACAAAGCGACACAAATGACTGTGGATGCGGAGGCCGAGATGTCGGCGTCTTTGAGGACTTGTGCGCGCAAATACGGCAAAGAGAACTTTTTCCTGTAAGTATCTCCCTGACACATGTGTGGACATCAGCTGATCTGGTACGTGATAAAGTCCTGGTGAAATCACTGGTGGAAACTCGTTCGGATCGATATACCTCGGTCGAGGACGAGAGGCTCTCAACGTTACAACCAATATCACCGAAGCCGTCCTCTTCACCAGCTCAGACAACGAGCAGTTCATTCGAAACGAGACTTTACAGGCACTTGACGCAGGAGCATTTCACTACAGTATCTACAGAACGCTGACGAGGTTCCTTGGTATGGATGGAAATCTTTCCGCAGGATATGACGTTCCCAGCGATTTTGTCGACATTTGGAACACGATGCTGACGTCTAACGATTTTCTCAATGCGAACACGGGAGTCTTCGACGTGAGTCACGCCTCAGCTGTGTCCTACGTGCGGAGTCAATTGTACTGACCAGTGGTCTAGCCTCGACACATGTACGGAACGTCAAATCAGGATGTCTTTCGCTGGCCGGCCATCAAGAATGGTACGGATCGGATGCTGCTCGCTTTGTTCATCACCACTTTACACATGCCTGGAATCCCTCTCTTACTATGGGGCGAGGAACAGGCCTTCTACGTCCTCGACAGCACTGCCGCTAATTATCTGTTCGGCCGGCAACCAATGTCCTCCAACACTGCTTGGCAGGCCCACGGCTGCTACAAGTTGGGTTCCGAGCAGTATTTCGAGTGGCCAGCCGAATCAGTCCTCAATGGATGCAACGACAACTCGGTCAGCCTCGACCACAGAGACCCAACACATCCAGTTCGAAACATCATCAGATCCATGCATGCCTTGCGTGAGCAGTATCCAGCCCTGAATGATGGGTTCAACCTCCAGAGTCTGTCCAAGAAAACGCACCAAGTCTACCCACCAGGCTCTTACGGCGTCGCGACAGAGACTGGGATGTGGAGCGTTGTGCGAAACCAGCTGGACGCTATCCAGCAACTCGACCAAGGAAACCAGTCTGTCTGGCTTATGTATCAGAACGAGGACCACCAAGTCAGCTACGACTTTGATTGCAGTAATAACGACACCGCCTTGTTGGCCCCGTTTCCGGGAGGCACGACTGTCAAGAACATCATTTCCCCTTATGAGGAGATCAAACTGCAAGATGGTCCGGGAAAAAAGCTATTCATCGACAAGTCTCAAGAGGCCAACGGATGTCTCAGCAACCTGGTGTTGGACCATTGGGGGTTCAAGGCGTATGTGCCAAAGACAGCATGGAAGCCTTTGCCTCCGATGCTTACTGGATTCTTGCCTGGACATGACGCACGCCTTCCATCAGCACCCGCTGTCGATATTGAGCTCCACTTCTCTCAGAAGTTGGACTGTGATGTTGTGACGAAGAACTTGGTGATCGATTCAACAACGCAAGACCACGTGGTCCCGAAGATCGACCCATCAAGCATCGATTGTGCAAACATCTCTGAAGCCGGGAGTGCCTCTCTTGGAGCCTACATCCCTTCTATGTGGAAATGGAAAGCAACCTTGACAGATGTCGCGGACGGCATCCATGTTGTCACGCTGAACATGTCATCTGCCGCTATCTCGGATGCTCAAAACAGTACGGGTTCCATCGACCACCTGATGTTTCGCATCGGGCGAGAAGACAACCCTCTCGTATTCCAGCAAACATCGCACACCGCCGCCTACACATACTCCCGCGATCCCACCACAAGGGACTTGAGGGTCAATCACACAGCTGCGGGTGCCGACAAATGGCGATACTCTACCAATTGGGGCTCATCGTGGAGTACCTGGATGCAGTACGAAGGAGGCCTCACACCTGTCAAGAAGCTCTCATGGTCTGGCACGCGGAGTCAAAGATGGTCAGGTGATCATGTCATTTTACAATACTGGACGAAAATGGGAGGTAGCAGTGATCATGTTGTGCACGCTGACGCGGGCTGGTCAGACAAAGCCCCGCGTCGCTTCCCTCACTTGTTCGCTCAAGGCCTCTTCAACCTCTTTGGATATGACAGCGGTCTACCCAACGACTTCGCTTTTGATGCAAAGACGGGCAACTCCACTTTCCACCTTTCGACAGAGTGGCCGACAACGATTCAATTGAATGTCTGGGTGAGTTTTGCCGATCCGCGATCACTTGGATCGAAAGTACTAATCATCATTTCCAGGGCATCAACCCCGACGGCCACCCTGATCAAAGCTTCGTGTACGGAGACCCAGACGGCGATGGAGTCTTAGATCGCTCGCTACCAGGCTCGCTCTCGCCGACAATGCTCAACATCAGCGACCTGCCACCTTACCCGCACATGGCATACCGCATCGAGCTCGATGAGGCCAGAATGCGCTACCAAATCGTAGGTGAAGGCAACCGTATTCTGCAGATTCTCGTGTTCAGTTTGCTCTGGTCAATCCCAGTAGTCGCAGCAGTGCTGGCAATTTGGGTCTACATGGGCGCTTTCTACAAGATCAAGTTCAACAAGATTGGAAACCCCATGAGCAGCAAAGCCGGATTCTTCGGCATGTTCAAAGCAAGACGTGGAGGGTTTCAACGGCTGGATGAAGACGATCAGCAACGCGGCCACATTGAGCTGGGTGTCATCAAGGCCAGACATCCGCAGGTGGCGCCGGACAGTGCTGTCGTCGCGCCCAAGAAAGTTCGGCGCTGTATCCTGATCGCGACCATGGAGTACGACATCGAAGATTGGGGCATCAAGATCAAAATTGGAGGCCTGGGCGTCATGGCACAGCTCATGGGCAAAGCACTCGATGGGCACGATCTGATCTGGGTGGTTCCGTGCGTCGGAGGCGTGGATTATCCGACGGACCAAGTCGCCGAGCCGATGGTCGTGACCGTGATGGAGCAACAGTACGAGATCAACGTTCAATACCACAAACTCCGCAACATCACATACGTCCTCCTCGATGCACCGATCTTCAGACAGCAAACGAAGACCGAGCCCTACCCTCCACGAATGGATGACCTCGACAGCGCGATCTACTACTCGGCTTGGAACGCCTGCATTGCAAGCACTGCGCAGAGGTTTCCTATCGACATCTACCACATCAACGACTACCATGGCGCAGCAGCACCGCTGTACCTCCTGCCACAGACGATACCTTGCTGCCTCTCACTGCATAATGCTGAGTTTCAAGGACTTTGGCCAATGCGTACGAAGAAGGAGCAAGAAGAAATTTGCAAGGCGTTCAATCTTAGTCAAGACATCGTCGAACGATACATCCAATTTGGTGGAGTGTTCAACCTCCTCCATGCAGCTTCAAGCTATCTGCGAATTCACCAGGGAGGATTTGGAGCAGTCGGTGTTTCGAACAAATACGGCTCCCGCTCTTATGCCCGGTATCCGATCTTTTGGGCGCTGAAGCATATTGGTAAACTGCCAAACCCGGATCCGAGCGACACTGAGCCCTGGGACGAAGCCGCAGAGGCAAAGCAAGTCATCACTGTCGACCCCGCCTTCGAAGCTGGCCGTGGAGATCTGAGAAAGAAGGCCCAAGAATGGGCCAATCTCACGGTCGACCCCAATGCAAACCTGTTCGTGTTTGTAGGCAGGTGGTCTGTCCAGAAAGGCGTCGACCTTATCGCAGACGTCTTTCCTTCAGTCCTGGAGAAGCATCCGGACGTTCAACTCATCTGCATCGGCCCGGTGATCGACCTCTATGGCAAGTTCGCTGCCTTGAAACTGGAGGCCATCATGAAGAAGTACCCAGGTCGAGTGTATTCGAAGCCAGAGTTCACTCAGCTTCCACCTTACATCTTCAGCGGAGCCGAGTTCGCATTGATCCCGTCTCGTGATGAGCCTTTCGGTCTGGTGGCTGTTGAATTTGGCCGCAAAGGCGCACTTGGAGTCGGCGCAAGAGTCGGAGGTCTGGGTCAAATGCCAGGCTGGTGGTTCACTGTGGAAAGCACTACATCAAAGCACATGATCCAGCAATTCAAATCGGCAATCAACGATGCACTGGCCTCGTCCGTTGAGGTGAGGGCAGACATGCGAGCTCGCTCAGCCAAACAGAGATTCCCGGTCGCCAGATGGGTTGAAGATTTGGAGACTCTTCACGGAGCATCCATCCGGCTTCATCAGGCTAACATGCATACTGAGAAGACTTCTAAGAAGCACCGCGGTAGTGGCGATCCAACTTCCGGCCTGCTTCGTCCTTTCGCAGCTGCCAATGATCTTGACGAATCTGCAAACACGTACCGCCTGTCTGCCTACGAACAACGAGCCGAGGAAGAGCGAAGCGTCAGTCGAGAGCGTGGTTCGCAAGCTGGACGCCCTACTCGCACCTTGTCCCTTGGCAAAAGAGCTGGTCCAGGTCACAGACTGCCTACCGATAACGAAAATCGTTTGGTATCCGTCGGAGAAGCGGGTGAAGATGCTGAGATGGAAATTTCCAACGAAGAAGCTGAAGCAGCTTGCCGCATTGAGAATGTCCAGTCAGCTCTGCAAAGCCTCGAGGGTAGACGGCCCAACTTGGCTCTTCTGCATCCGACCGCTGGTCTCACTCTTGACTGCGACCAGAACTCACGTGGTAGGTCAAAGACACAGCGTCCGAACTTCTCCATCTCAGCACCTGGAAGCAGTGAGGCTATACCTATCAGCCCGAGCGTGGCCATGAAAAGTAACAACAGATCCCGCTCCCCAAGCCCCATGGCTCACGCTAGCACAAGCCTTCTGCCTGAGGATGCCCTCCAGCCTTCCAAACGTCGTTCATCTGCCTCCTTGCTGAGTCTCAATGAAGTAACATCTGGTCGTCTCGATTACAGTCTGCAGAAGGTGGACCTCGACTTCACCGACAGCCAAGGCGAATACTACAGAAAGTTCGAGGAGATGCTGCAGCAGAAACTCACTGCCAAGTCTTCCGAGAATAACCTTGTCATCGAAGATTTCCTTAAGACCAGCGAGAAGGAGTGGAGTGCGAGATATCGAGCAGAAAAATTAGCAAGACCACGAAGTACCAGCGCTACAGGGTCTCGACAAGCTTCTCCGCGTGCGAGCTTCGGTTCCCGTCGCGCAAGTTCATCTTTGTCTCACCGGGACAGCGCGCATTCGATCACTTCCGCATACTCTGGCGCAGCGCTGGATGATGAATTCCTACTGGGTGCGGATTACGTTCGACCAAAGCTCTTGACCCGTTGGCTACAGATCAGAATCTTCGACTGGCCGATCTACTGCATCCTCCTCGCCCTCGGACAGATCATGGCGGCTAACTCGTACCAGATCGTGCTGCTGACTGGTGGGTCCGGTGCTGATCAGACCACGAAGCTCTATGTTATCGGTGGCATCTACATCATTGCATCATGTCTTTGGTGGGCCATGTTCCGGACGATGAGTCCGAGATGGGTCACTTCAGTCCCTTTTTCGCTGTATGGACTGGGCTTCGTTCTAGTTGGACTGGCTCCTTTCATCACCAACACTGGTGGAAGGCAGTGGGCTCGTAATATAGCTACTGGGTTGTACGCCACAGCTTCGGCGAGCGGATCTCTGTTCTTCGCGCTGAACTTCGGTGACGAAGGTGAGCCCACATCCAATCTGATACATGTAGAATGATACTGACCTCAGCAGGTGGTGCACCAATCCAGCAATGGGTCTACCGAGCGTCCATCGTCCAGGGAATCCAACAGGCTTACATTACGGCACTGTTCTACTGGGGCCAGGTCTTGAACGAAACGATGAGCAGAGCCAACATCAACGACAGAAAGACCATCACCGATCAGCCGATTCTGGCAGCCATAGCTTGTCCAATCGGCGCCCTATTCCTGGCCATCGGGGCTCTTCTCTTCACTTCGCTCCCCTCTTACTATCGCCAGACTCCGGGAAAGATTCCTTACTTTTACAAGTCCCTGCTCCGCCGCAAGCTTATCATCTGGATGCTCATCTCCGTCGTCCTCCAGAATTACTTTCTCTCCACCCTCTATGGACGAAGTTGGGGCTACCTCTGGAGCTCGCGGTACGCACCGCCATGGGCTATCGCAGTCCTGGCCGTTATCTTCTTCGTCGGTGTTTGGGTTGGCATGCTCCTCATCTTCGCCCAGCTAAGCAAGTCTCACTCCTGGATCCTTCCCATGTTCGCTTTCGGCCTGCTCGCTCCTCGCTGGGCGCAGATGTGGTGGGGCACCTCTTCCTACGGTTTGTGGCTTCCCTGGATGCCCGGCGGCCCCGTCGGCGGCGCCATCGCCGGCCGCTCGCTGTGGCTCTGGCTCGGCGTTTTGGACTCCATGCAGGGTGTTGGGATTGGTATGGCACTATTGCAGACTCTTACGAGGATCCATGTTGCGGTTGTCTTGACTGCCAGTCAGATTTTGGGTGCTGCTGTGACATTGATCGCTAAGGCTTCGGCGCCTAACAGGGATGGCCCGGGGAGTGTTTTTCCAGATCTTGCGGCGGGAGTGGTGGCTGGATTGATGCAGCCTTGGTTTTGGGTTGCGTTGGGGTGTCAGTTGGTGATTCCGGTTGGGTTCTTCTTTTTCTTCCGGAAGGAACAGATGAGCAAGCCTTGATATCATCTGCATTCGGAATTGGGAATCATCAGCTCAGAGAACACAAGAGTGCCAGCCAACCGTCGCTCGACAGGCTATCCAGCCGACAAGGCGGTATGTACAATTTTGCGGCGTTTTGCGGCAGCCCATTGAAGAGTGATAGCATGAACACACAATGCAGTAATGCAAGATTGTGAAGATCGGTATAGACTTTCAACGCAATCCTACGATGACCACTACGCAACGGCCCAGACGCAATCATAAAAGACAATTCCAGATCTCCCACCACGAGACTCCGCGTTCGTTTGAAGTAAGTTTTGGGCTAGAGACGATCATCCTACGCTAAGGAAGAATAGACTCATTCAAGGTTCTCGATAACAACGAATCAAAGGGATCCTTTTACAGCTTGTACTTTACAACCGAGGCTTGGAATGGGCGTGACTGGAATGACAAATGAAAAGCGTGGAATACTTGTAGTAGCCATTCGGCCTAACTGTTGATCAAAGACAGTCTTTGGACTTCATCGAATCATCACCAACATGATGTTGAAGACCACCCTGCTTGTGACTCTCGGCGCTGCTATCACATCTGCACTCGACATCCCTGGTCTGCTTGCGAGTCTCGCGCCTGCTTCCGAAGGAGATTCGAGGTTCACTACATTCACACCACCGGGTCACAACGATGGTCAGCTTCCGTTCCTTCCATTGTGATTCGTGATAAAAGCGTACTGACTGATCATGTAGTCCGCTCGCCATGCCCTGGGCTGAATGCTCTAGCTAACCACGGGTTCCTCCATCATGATGGACGAAACATGACCCTTCCTCATCTCCTCGAGGGACTCGCAGCCGGACTTAACATGGGGCCAGACTTTTCAGTCCTGATCGGCGGACTTGGATTGCTCTCATCTCCCGACCCTCTTGGCCTCGCTTTCGATCTCAACGATCTGGATCAGCACAACTTCCCCATCGAACACGATGCCAGTTTGAGCAGAAAAGACGCCTATTTTGGCAACGACTATTCCTTCAACAGCGGAATCTGGAAGCAGACCAGATCATTTTTCCGGAACGGAAAGACCGCGCTTCTTCCAGCGGCGCTCGCACTTGCCAACCGGACTGCCGATTCGGAAGAAACGAACCCGGAATTCGTTTACGGTTTCCGCGAGTTCGTCCAACGCTATGGCGAGATGTCCATCTTCATTCAAGCGATGGGAGGAGACGATGTGACTGGCGTGACTCGACTCGACTGGGTCGACCAGCTTTTCACTCAGGAGAAACTCCCATACAACCTTGGATGGCGTCCACGCAAGGAGTCCATCACTATCCCTAGTCTGGGTCAGATGGTGTTCGAAATCTCCCTCGTCAGTCCGGACAAGGTGTCCGAGTTTGGCAAAATTACTGCGTAAGTTCTGCTCGCTTCAACTCAGTCGTCTATTTGGGATCCACTGACACGATGCTCCACAGTGACTCTTACAAGAATGTCTTCGAGGTTGCGTACGGCGGTTCTGAAATCTTCAATAACATCACTGGTGGGCTTGCCAGTGCTGTCGGTCTGATCTGATGATCGAGCCTGGGAACGAGTAGCTCGAAGGAACATTTGAAGAGTCAATTAACGCACATGAGAATCATGACTGTCGTTTTCACATCTAGAAGATTTCATCATGGATCAAGGCGTCAAATCAGAAAATCATTTGCACTTTTGACGCCTAAAACGGCTGAACTCAGGCCAGGCGAATCTCGTTAGCTCGCTTCTCCACAGCGGTATGTCCTTCTTTCCGACAAGGTAGTTGGCGGCTGGCGCTGGTCGAAAACCCCATGACCACATTTCCAATCACAATCTAGACACGGGCTGCTTCCCGCACTGTGAAGGCCGAAACCAGTCCATGTACTTGTCCCGAAACGACTTGGCGATGCGTGTCTCTGGATCCAAAGGCTCTCGTCCGCCATTGAGGTACTTCTCCAGGGCAGCCTCGGCGTGCTCCTCGGCATCATACCCGTAGACTTCCAGTACCGTTCGAGGATCGCCGTACAAATTGCTGCTGCGAACGGTATACCTACCCTTCAATTCCGGCTTCATGGCCTTGTCCCGGGCTTCCTGCTCCGGCCCATCAGGAAGCTGCCAGATGGCGCCGTTGAGGAAGGACACCTGCTGTTTGGCAAATGCCTTTGGCATTCGTTCCTTTTCGTAGATGCGCACCGCCTCATCGAGGGGAATCTTGCCTTGGACCACTTTCGCGATACACCTGGCGAGGAAAGCGCCGTCTTCCATGGATGTGGCTGCTCCCTGGGCCATGTGGTTGACCATAGAGTGGGCGGCGTCACCCATGAGTACGACGTTCTTGCGCCGAGAAGACCACGACTTCAGTGGGCCAGTCACCATCAGAGGCCAGCGGGACTACACACAGCCAAATCAGCGAAGAACACGCACGGCATAAGAAGATGGAGAGGACGCACCGTGTTGTCGATCATATCGACGATACGCTTGATGCGAGGGTCAAAGTCCCTGTACTCACGACGGAGCTCCTCGATCGGAACGTCGTGTTGAGTAGTCCGCAGCTTCTTTGGTCGATGGTGAGAAAGTACCAAATTGAACAACTTGCCCGCGTTGATTGGGTAGGTGATGATATAAGCATCCTCTGCCATCCACACTTCCATGGTAAGCTTCTCAACGAGCTCTTTGGCGATCGGATCCTTGCGAATCTGGTCGTATGGTACGATGGCGCGATACGCGCAGTTGGTGGTAGGCGGCTCAGGAGCAATGTCCGGGAACAGCGTCCGTCTAGTGATACTGTTGATGCCGTCGGCTCCGATCAATAAGTCGAACGAGTGCTTCTCTCCCTTCACAGTCTCCACGCTGACGGTACTGAAGCTCTCGTGGTCGATGGTCGCGACGGCCGAGTCAGTGTACATCTTAGTCCCAAGGTCTTCGGCGACCTTGGCCAGACCTTCGTGAAGATGCGCCCGATGGACAACCCACCACGGACGGCCCAAGGACTCCTCGATGGTCGCAATTTGAGTATGGCCGACAGGAGTGCCGTCCTTTCGCCTCATATTGAGCTCCTCGAACTGGACGAGATTGTCGCCGATGACCTTGTCAACGCCCCATCTCTGCAGTAGTACAGACACATTGGGCGTCATCTGGATACCGGCACCGATCTGTAGTGTGTGAGGTCAACAACTCAAGCTCTTCCAGCTGCTGGTGCATGAGACCTCACCTCCTTCAGCTCTGCTGCCGACTCAAGCACCGTTACTTGAGCACCAGCCTTCCTCAGGGCGACAGCGGCAGCGAGGCCGCCGATACCTGCGCCCACAATGCCCACATGAACACTTTGACTCATTTCGCCCTGTCATTGTCAGCCTTGTACCTTCTGAGCATGGACTGGGGGAAGCCACCTTTGCTTTGCTGTTTCAGTCTCGTTGTGACAAATGTAGAAGACAGTACTGTAACCTGTCTAAAGACATGCGATTGAGGCGTAGACATCTTTCAGATTTGAACTCGTCCGCAACTGTTACCTTCCGCCACACCCGAGGTTAAGAGACAGAGCCACCTAAAGATCTCTTCCGTGTCAACCGTGATCTGTCGTCTGACGTGA
>Ga0265797_10002194_pt1 | contig 33244 bp, 22 predicted proteins | sample P2T30metagenome_FD_192433 | JGI IMG/M metagenome (GOLD analysis project Ga0265797, IMG submission 192433) | Plant litter microbial communities from East Loma Ridge, Irvine, California - P2 T30 | ecosystem: Environmental > Terrestrial > Plant litter > Unclassified | place: USA: California... | reverse complement strand
GCCTGCATCAGATCAGCAAATGTCCGCCGCCGAAGGGACCCCTTATTTGTCTACTGAGCGACCAGATACTGCTATGCTCCTCAGCCGCCCTGGCAGCGCCAATCGCCCTGATAGTGCCAACCGTCCCGGCACTGCTAATCGTCCCGATAGCGCTGAGACACCACCGCCTAGACGTGAGCTCCCGTTTCCCCGTCTGTCGTCACCTCGCTCCTCGGGCAGTGACAGCGTGCGACCATCCACTGGTACGATGGGACCGCCTCCTCTACCGTCTCGCGCTGCCAGTGGCCGACCCAGTTCCAGCCGAAGCGCAATGAGCAAGGAGATTGAACTTCCCCCCTTACCTCAACCAACTGTTGTCAGCAAGACCGTACGTGGAGACCAAGCAATGCAGCAGCCTCGTCGTAAACCAAACGAAGATTACCTTATTCCTCTAGACGCGGAGACATCTCCACAGGAAAGTTTCGAGAATCGTTCGCGTTTGACCTCGTCTCCCATGTCCTCCCCACTGCCATTCAAAAAGTTGAGCTCGACTGCTCTACCAACTCCGCTCGGTACACTCAGCAATGCTGCTCAGAATACTCACCATACTGTATTTCAGAGTGCTCCGATTACACCACCTACATCTGTCACTGGCCATCGTAGTGGAACAAACGAGATCGATGGTCTGGCAGCGTATGCAATGCAGCCTGACGAGGAACGCAGAGCAGTGCTCAATGAGTTCGTCTTCCGCCACCTAGAGAGCGACGACTTCCTTACTCTCGTTCAAGACATGGAGACAGCATGGGCCAGGGTCGCAATGGGTATGTAATGAAAGGTCTTTTGACCGGCCGGGTATCTGCAATGGAGTACGTGTAGGGACAACCCCGCTGAAGCTTCGGCAGAGGACATGAGGCGGACTGAAAAAACTTTTCAAGTACTAATCTAGCAGAATGAATAATGCTGAAGACTTATAGTACCGAGAACACAAATTGTCCAATAACATCCTTATTATGGTGAGATGGCCGAGTTGGTTATGGCGCCAGGTTAAGGTTACCTTAACACATATTCCTGGTCACGAAAGTGGCGCGAGTTCGAGTCTCGCTCTCATCAGCATTCGTCTGGCTTCAGTCAGATACCCCAGGTTCTTTTTTTTTGCGCAAAGCAAAGAGTATAACGCTGAAATTTAAGGTCCTTGTTTTTAGAGTTAGTGTTAATTCTGCGTGTATACGTTCATATTATACTTCTTCTATAATTACAGCCCTTCTAAACTTGTTGTCTTCTACTATCGTGCTGACTTTATAATCGTGAGATCATGTCGAGGTGACGTTCAGCTACAAGCGTTATAACTCTAGAAGCATAAGGCTTAGCAGAAGAAAGTACTTTTCTCCTCTCGCTGCAATCGAAATCTATGCCCTACCCTTTCCCTTCCCTTCATATGTAGGGACAGGGGACGAGAAACCACCGAATTCGCTGGGCTCCTCCTCATCGTCAGGACTTCCGCCGACAGCACCCTCCACCACATCACTGAAGCCTTCAAAGTCAGTCGCCTCAGACTCGTGGCCCTCGTTCCCACTCTCGTCCTCAAAGTCTTCCCAGAGCTGCTCTGGGTGAATTTCCCTTGAAAGGACAGTTAGTGAAGCGTTGCAGAAAAGGGATTTCGAAGGCTTACTTCAGGTGCTTGATGAAGCCTTTCACACCCTTAATCGGGGTCTGACACACGGGGCATATGACATGAGACGTATGGTCCAAACCATCCTGCTCGAGCGCGCGCCTGATTTGTTTCTCCCGGGTGTGCAAGCCGCCTCGCATGTGCGTTTTCAGTCGGTAAAGGTTGAACTTACGATCCTTGGCAGCCTTATCCATGGTGGGATCAATTTGGCAGCGAGGACAATTCAGGTTGGCCTGCGGCACCACAGAATCGCGCTAGATCTAGTCAGCATATGCGTAGAGTTTGTGAGTGTGAATGAGAGCTACTAACAAGATTATACCATTTCATGAGAAACTCGTGCCTCGCGTCCAGAGTCTGCGCTGAAGTCTCGCCACTGCCGAGCTGTATCTCGACTACGTCTTTGAGACTATACACTTCTGATCAGTATGGAAAGTTCTTTTTGTTCACAGAGGATAGATAACTTACCCAGCCCAGCATTCTGGCTCTTCTCGAGAATGCATGTTCTGCTGTTCCATGAAATCCGGATCAAGTCCTTCTGTTTCCTCCTCATCGGGCACAGCTTCGGCAATGCTTTGTATGGCGAGTACGGCTGTCTCTGAAGCTTCAAGACCGGTGATCTCTAACTCACTGGCGTTGCGCGGCTGGTAACCAGAGCCATCACGTGAACTGAGGATGGCTTTACGAGATTGCTTTTGACTGTCGGACAGAACAGCGCTGTGCTTTGAACGTAGCTCTTCCATCATCTCCTTGCGGATTCTCAGACGCAAAGCTCTGAAAAGTGCTTTCCTTGCCTTAAGCAGATCGTCAATCCTCTGAGTGAACTCCGTGAGGTGGTAAGTAGTTGCCAGAGCTTTGTACTTGGCGCCATCGTTGCCTAGGAACCCAAGAGGTATTTTCTCCGTTTCCGGTATCTCGCCGTTGACTTGCATTCCCTCAAGTTTTTTGCCAACTTCCGTGTACAAGTCCTTTAGTTCCTGCTCCTTTGCAATGTACTCATCGTGGTTGTGCAGTCTATCTCTTACTTGTTCATTGAGAACTTGCCCGAGTGATGCATCGTCGTAGTCATCTGTTTGCTGGTAGCGTGCGAGATTGGCTTGAGAAAAATATTTGCGTATCTCCTCGCGACTCATGGTCTCATCTCCACCTTGCCGGAAATGCTGCATGTCAAGATCGCCGAAGCCCACGTTATCGTAGAAGAACAGACTGTTCGCATTTGCCACATGAAACGCCAAGTCTTTTGCTTTCTCGGTGCCGTGTTCTCGACGAGTTTCAACGATCGCTGTACGTCGAAGAGAATAATAGGTGTTTCGTTCGAGGAGGCCGACGCCGGTGCAAAGTTGCTGGAGTTTGGGGTTCAGGGCACTCGATGGCATTTCCTTATCTGGATGCAAATTACCGGCCTGATCTGCTTGCACAAAGACCTGTCCCTTGTTATTAACGGGCCACTGGGAAAGGGGTTTTGGTTGTCGCTCACAGCCTGTTGATTGATATCATCATGCTTCTTCAAAAAAACATCCGATGGCTTGCGGGCAAGAATTTCCTATTGAACGAATAGTCAGTTTATGCTCTGCGTATGTCGTTTACAGACAGGACCCACCTCCAAGGTCTGGACGAACAGGCCACGCTGGCAGGCGATGCCGAGCAGTATGAGTGCAAGGTCAAACTCGAGGCGTTCGTTGGTCGATGGCAGGAAGCTGTTGTCAGGAACCAGATCAGCAAATGTGCATCGTGAGTTGCTCTGCGTATGATAATACTGACATGAATGTTCGTTTGGCATCGTTGGTCATCGCATGATCCTTGTGTGGGTTCCGATACCCTTTGTGATATCGAAATGTGATGCGCACGGCAATGCCCACTTTCATATTGACAAACTCAACATCTGACCACCGAAGTGTCGCGCTCAACTCGCGGAACCGGCCGGAAACTCCTTTCGAGATTGTTAGTGCCCACCACTAGACTGTTGAGATGGCAAAGCATACCTAGAGGCTCTCCCTTTGCGTAACCTTGGCCGACAGTGAAAGAGGCAGGCCTCACGGCGGTCAGCCACACGAGTAGCAACGCAGCCCAGTGTTGCTTGAGGTTGTCTAGTCCGTAACGCTGGTTACAAATGTAGTCGAAGATGAGGACGAGCTCGCAGTCGCTCAAGTTATTCTTCTTCCATGAGCGAGTGCTCAAGGACTCTTGGACAGAAAGCTGGTGTATGTGCCGCGTCACTTCGGTGTGCCACTTTTGCCAAAGGAGGTGGAAATCTTCAACAAGTACTGCGGCCCACCAGTAGATGCTGTGTTTGTATCCTGGAGAAAGTGTGTCAGCGTCAAGACAAAGGCCTTTAAACCTCAAGATGTGTACTCACCCCACAACGTAGAAGCCTTTATATTCTCCTCAAATCTGCCTTGAGTAATGTTGGTCACCCCCTCCAGAAACTGCTTCGTGCGAGCAGTGAACATCTGAGAGTTCCAGATCTGGTCGACATCGGTCTCGCCATAGCATGACTTGACGAAAGCTTCGAAGTACGCCCTGACCTGCTCTCTTCTCTTTCCTACAGATGGCAATCAGCGAAAGTACTTTCTTGGAGCGGAGCAACGACAGCGTATGGCGCTGTAATACGATATATCCCTCAGGATATACAAGAAGAACGTGAGGCACTTACTGGTTTTAGGGGCGGAGCCGTCAAAGTATTTCGAGTCTTCCGCGTTCTTGCGAATCGCCGCCATCTTCTTTTCGTTTGCGGCCAGCGCGGCGAAGCCGAGATGAACTCGGTCCGACACCTTCTTCGCTGGTGGAGGCTGCGCCATAATTGATCGTGTAGTATCAGGTGAGATTTCGTCGGTCGTGGTAGGTGTAACAAGCAAAGAGCAGCGGAGAAGATGGTCAGAGGTGAGAGACGCAGCGGACCCATTTTTTCTGCCTACGCCAACAAGAAGATGCAAACGCCCGATAAATCCGAATATGTGCTTCTCACGAGGATATATGCGTGATGTATGACTGCGCCCGAGTATTACCGTTCTAATTATTGCATCCTACGTGCAGTGCGACATCACTGTTGGTGACCTATGCATCACCACCATATTTGACGTGAATCATCACCCACTACTACCCTCTGTCCCCGAGAAGCAGCACTGGCAGTTGCACGAGGTAATAGAGAAACAACTTCTCTCACCTAGGGCACGCCCTCCGCCACTGCGCCAGACCAGAATTGCAAATCCCAAATTCGCACCCACAGCTTCTAACAACATCTTGAGCACTCTTTGGGTCGCTGCTCTTTAATCTCGCGTCAATTCAAAGCACAAGGTAGAAATCTCGCAGTGCTCTCCATGTATGACAGCGCTAATGCATGAAAAGGACTTTCCAACATGGCAACGCATGTTGAAGACGAGGCGGACCGCCCTGAGGCGCTTTCAACGCAAAACACTGATATACCCACTGGTACCACAGACCAGGAGTCGCCGCCGTCTACACAAGCGTCATTCACGCCAGCCAGAAAGACCACAAATCGTCGCAGAGTTAGCAAAGAAGCGCCACTGAAGGCGGGCAAAGCGAACGATGCCACATCTTTCATCAACAAGGATAACCCAGAGGCAACCATTGCAGCGTACTGCGGCTGCGATGATGTGGGCATTTTTCGTCGATTCTACACAAGTGCCCTGGTTCTACCGTACTATGTCAAGAGCCTTAAGTACCGCGGCTACGGGCGCCGGACAGTGCTGTCGCTACTGGGGGACCTTCCGTACGATCAATACTGGGCGTCAGATGAGGACCCGGAAGAGGTATATCCCCTCACAGATGCAGAGAAGCGCGGCTCAAACTTCAACTATGGCATGGGCTTGATTCTATGGCAAATGCTCCGCGGGATCAGGAAAGGCCTTTCTCCCAGCTCCCCAAAGCTCGACGAGGGGGATTTCACCCGTCAGACAGGGCGCGTATTACCACAAGCGTCCCCGCTGAACCCAGAGGATACACCATCATTCGGTCCATTCGCTGGCGAATGTGAAGTAGAGGCATTGAACAGATGCCTTTGCTTGCTGCAGCATGTTAAGTACACGACAAGCAAGTCACAGTGGGAGAAGCGATTCTTCAGTGCGACACCATGGGACGCTTCGAAACGAATTTTGGGTGACTACGCGCCTGATTGGATGCGTACCATCGATTCGGTCGATGCGCTTGAAGCGCCAGACGAGTTTATGGGGTCGTCCGTGGTTGAAGAGACAAAAGTCGTGACTGTTTTCTGGAAACAAGCCTCCAAGCACAAGAGAAACGCAGCTTACGTGGAAAAGCTCAGGGAAGAAGACATCCTATTGGAAGTGCCAAAGTCGGCGGAGATCACATTTACGGCTTCGATGCTAGGCCCTGAGGTCCGCGACCGAATTCGCGAGGCCTTCAAGTTACACCAGTACGAGGGTCAGCTTGAACAACTTACCCTGATGATGGGCAACGAAGGGATGCCCGCCCTTGATGCTGATTGGGAGACTGTCTTCAAAACCCTACAGCAGCACGCAGATGCTACGTTCTCATGTCTGCTTCGAGAGCGAGACGATGGGGAGAGCCCATGGGAGTATGGTGGGCCACCTGCCACTTTACGCGACTTCCTGGAGGTCAAGCAAGACGATGTCGCCCCAAAGCATCCGCAATCATCTGAGCAGACCGAGCGAGTGCAGCGCCAAATCTTTCAGCTGACGGTCCCGAAGCTAGAAAGTACTTTTGAGCCACTCAAATTGTTTGGCAACGACAAGGAAAGACTGAAAAAGGCCTATGAGGGCTTCGACGTGAGCCTTATAGAAGGTCGGCGGAACTGGCAACTGAAGTTTTTGCCCCGACTGTGTGGTACTGAACAAGTGCGTTACGTTGAGGACGACATGTTGAAATCGTTCCGAAAATACAGCGAGAGCCGCCGAATGGCGCTCAAGGCCGCCCATATGGACGGCGTGATGCAGGCTGTAGACCTGGAGCAGGCCGAAGACGATATTGGAGATGCAGAAAAAGAACTTTTCGAGGCCGGACGCAAGCGCTACTACGCATATCAGACGGCCATCGGAGGAGTGGCATCAAGCGCAGGACCTCCGATCAAGACATCAGCGTGCGCACTACGGATGGAACTGGTTAAAGGAAGCACTGAAGAGCAGTACACATACACTCAGTATTCCAAAGAACAAGTGGATCGACACCCGAAACCGTATCAAGTGAATGGAGCGGCATGGGGCATGTCGACACTGTTTGGCGAAATTCCTTTCAACGATGAGGTGTCGCCTCAAGTCCGATCTGCCGCTGGGAAGCTGGGACGCTTGCCAGTCCCAGGACTGCTGTATCTCGACCAGACTGGGATAGGAAAGTCGGTACAATCATTGCAAGTTGCACTCGGTCTCGGAAGGCCTTTCGCAAGAACCACCGCCAGTGGCAAATTCACATACAAGCCTATGAAACTTCTTGTCCCACAGAACCTTATAAGACAGTGGGCCCGCGAGATCTTGTTTTACTGGAAAGTGTTCACTCTCATTATTTCATACGACGACGGCGGAATGGAGCCATACCTTGCTGAACATGTCGTGTCTTCAACGGCGGTTCGATCTTGGCCGAACAAGAAACTGTGGCCAAAGAAATACCAATACATGTTTGATAAACATGATCCTCGAAACGCCAGAACAATCGTGCTGACCACACCGGAGACCAATGTAGAGCGTTCACTGGTAAAGGAAGAGATCGTACACCCAGCCAAGTCTTTTGACCCGCCCGAATTCGATAAAGGCGGCAAGGAGATTTTCGAAAGGGACGAGAGAATAGAGTTCAGATACCACTCCCGATTCGCTGGTGTCTACGCCGCGGTCTTCATTGACGAGTCGACCAAAGTGAAAACTCCGGGCAGCAAGCGACACATGGCCGTTAAGTTACTCAAGGCTCGGCGCTGGATTTTTATGACTGCAACGGCCATGGTCAATCAAGGGACGGTAAGTGGCGCAGAAACCTCTTTCTAGAAATGCGCACGCTGACCTTAACAGTGTATCTTGGGCCCATTGGACATTATTTGGCAAACAATCCAGGACATTCTTGCAAAGGAGAGCAAGGAAGTGCGCGCATGGTGTGACAAGCATGTCGGCAGTTTATCTGTGTACACCGAGGCAGCCACGCTGGAGAAAGATGACATTCGTCGACTAGCACTGTTGAACCCTTACTCAGCGAAAATTCTGCTTCAGTCTGAAAACCGGCCGATGATTGCAAAGTACTATCCTCAAATTGAGGAGCTTTGTGTTCTTCGGCGCACGACCGCATCTCGGATACCCAGGGACGAAGCTGGAAAGGACTTTTACAACCTCAGGGACCTCATCAAGCCGCATCATATGTTAACGAGACAAGTCAAGCGCAATGCAGGCGAGGAGGCTGAGTTTCAATGGCTGCATCGAGATGCCGCACAGTAAGCTATTTTTGTTTCCAGCAGAGCTCGTTGCTAATTCAGTTACAGGCGGTTTCTTGAAGCGAAGTCGAGCCCTGAAAAGGCAAAGTCTGAAGCAGCGTCAAGTCTTGCCGACGAGAAAGTAGTTTACGGCACGGCTGAGATGAGGGAGCTCATCATAATTACAGGATCTACGCAAGCTGCGAAATTCAACTTGATATGCTCTGAGCTTGAGTCAGACACGCTAGTGAACAGCCTCGATAAGCATCGTTTACATGGGTGGAACGCCTTCAATGTGGTCAAGTTCATGTGCCGTGCCATGAAAATGACACCTCCTAAGGTAAGCTGCTGAAGAAGCGATTAACGCGAATCATTGTTAACCTGGTTCACAGACGGCTTACGGTTATGCTGAATTCATGATGCAAGGATCTCCTATGCTCCGCGGACTTGTGCACGAAGTCCTTAAGCACGTCAAAGAAAAGCGTCCAGGCAAGATTCTGATTACTGAGGATATCCCACTTCTGGCATGGTGGTGGGAAATGACATTGAACCTCCTTGGCTTTAAGACGGTCACTTTTCACAGTGCCTTGACAGCCTCCGAACGTGACAAGACTATCCAGAGGTTCAACGACCCCAAGGATGATCTCCAAGCTATGGTTCTCCCTTACGATGTAGGTGCGCTCGGTTTAAACTGCCAGGGGGATTGCTCCAAGGTTATTGTGATGTCCTGCGCAAAGAACCATGGCACTGAGACGCAAGCTGTGTTCCGGCCTGTGAGAGTAAGTCGCTACGAAAAGTGCTTTTCCCCATTGAGCTCCACTGACTGTATCTAGGTGAACTCACCTCGCGAGGTAGAGATCATCAAAATGTTTGTGAAAGATTCAATCTGCGGGTATCGCGAGAGCAAGAAGAGTGACAAGTACGTTGTTGAGCTGGCGACGAGGGCACAAGACCCTGAGATCCGAGCTCTCGCGGTGGAAATGCTCAATGAGTACCACAAAGAGGTTCAATCGGCCCAAAAGGACCCCGAGAACGCAGAGTTGATGGGCTTGTTGTGCAAGGAACGTGATGCAAGCCTCAAACGACGGCGTGAGACACAGGAGGAGGCGCGAGCAGCAACCACGACGGTTCCAGAGAGCACGCAAGCACACATCGATCTAAGCAACATTGTGGGATCGAAGCGAGAGAGAAAACGTCCCGAGCGCTTCGGGGATGTTAAATGGTCTGATAGCGGCAAGCGTCTTGGCACCGTGTCCGAAGCAGAACGACGAGCTGCCGAAGGATTGTTTGAGGACGAGGACGAGGAAGATGGAAAGAGCTTTCCAGAGACCCACAAGTATGATCCGTGGAAAGAGGTTAACTGGGACACTGATGACGACGACGTCTCTGACTACGAAGGCACCGATGTCAACGATTCAGATATCGAGGAAGAGATCAGGGAACGGCCGTTGACTGACAAGCAGCAAGCCAAGATTGAGGCCAAGGCCGCCAGAATGTCGAAGCCAAAGGTGGATGAAGCAGCACGTCAGCTGGCGATCAAGCTGCTCGACGACTTCAACCGCGTCTACACAGACGACGATCTTGACGAGGATGTGCACCTGACCAGAGCTTTGCGATTGATTCATGCAAAGAAAGTGGGCCTTGCATTTGACGACGTACCTAGTGTGCATATTATGGTACGTGCCCAAAAAGTCCTTTTTGGAGAACTCGCATGCTAACGATACCAGTACACGAGATTCTCTGGCGACATGCTAGAGGCTATCAAGAAGAAGTCCAAGTTGGAGAACAAGTCCAAGCCTCTACTAAAACATATCTTGAGTGGAGGACGCGCACAAGATTTCGTTGCGCCCAAAAGCAACAAGAGGCAATCAGGTGGAGCAGAGTCATCTACTAAGCGGGCCAAGGCAAGGAATCCGTCTGGGAGCGCAGGGTCATCTGGAGCGGCGGAATCGTCTGGGAAGTCTGGGAAGCAGAAAGGAAAGGCTCGTGCATCGTGACGCGTCAAAATGGTACGGCGACGGCTAGGCATTTCGCTGATACCCAAGACGGTACCGGTTGAGAAGTCACTGGGAAACAGTTCTGAGTATAGGTCTGGTCACCTACGGAATCAGACATTAATAGATGACATGGAATTCTCAACTCACGATAAGTACTTGGTCGAATCACACACACACTATGTCCAGTAGGCACTTGTCATTTGTACTCTTGATGGACGCGCAATCGCCTCATGCCACCTTGCCACTACTCATACATAAAGCGCTTTTTGCTGACGGGCCGTGGGAGCTACATTCGCATGTCGGCGTCCTCGTCTTGGTCCTCGTCGTCCATCTGAAGCGCAAGTTGCTTGACCTTTGAGGTACGTTTGCGGGCGCGCTTGCTGTCCTGCTTCTGATAGTCCCTATAAGTATCACTGTCCTCCTCTTCATCATCCTCAGCGGCGGTTGGGGCGGGACCATCGACATCAACACCATCATCTACAATGTAGTTGGCCCTGGTAATCTCCCTGCGGGGCCGCTTTGTGCCACGAGATATGACCACCTCTTGCTCCTCTTCCTCGCGAGCATCTTCATCTGTGTCCTCGGCCTCCATGTCGTCGTCCTCAAGCAGGTCTGCTCCCGCTCCCGCCGCACGGCCTGATTTGCGCCCGCTTCTGCCGCTCACAGCAGACACAGCCTTGCGCCCACCCCTACCCCTTGTAGCGGACGAGCCTCTGCGCCCACGCTTGACTGGCGACATGCTCCTGCTGGTGGCGACACTGGGGGTTGCCGTAACCTCCGACTGGCTGCGACTGCGCCTTGCCTCCCCGAAACGACTTTCCAGGAAGACTGCTTGGATGACGGCTGCGGATCGGGCAAGTTCAACCGGGAAAGCGTCGTCATTCTGCATTTCCTTGATGGCATTGAGCTTGTCTTGCTCATCGACCTCACCCTCCAATAAGTCATGCTCTGTCAAGTATTCAGTGACGTAGTTGCGAATCGCTTTCTTCTCCACCGTAGAGTATGTAGAGGGCCAAAGTTGGTCGGCTAGGGCGCGCTGGGGGAGAGTTGTAGACCAACGAACCAAGCGGTGCTGGATCGCATTGTTGACGACATCCAACTCTTGCAAAAGCGCTTTCCTGTGTTCTTCGGCTTCGTGCAACTGCTCCTCACGCTCGTCGTCGTCCATGTCTTGCTGCTGAGACTCAGCCAGTGCAGTGACTCGAGACGCATGGAGCGCCATGTCCATCTGAGCATCGTACTCGGTATCGTAGGCTGGAGGAGAAGGACTGTTGTTGGTCTTGATGCTGATGTCCCAAGCGGCGAAGAACTGGGCAAGCTCGACTGGTGCCTCAATGCGGGGAAGAGTCTGCTTGACGTAACTCCTCAGTGCAGACTCATTCTCGCCTGCCTCGCTCGTCAAGCGTACGTGCTTCATCTCCCTCAAGAGGACGTCGACGAAACGTTGGATAGGCAGCAGAGTGTCCGACAAGTCCTTTCCGCGTGGTTTGGTCCGAAAGTTCTCACCTGGCGTGTAGCGCAACTTCTTAACGCATGCGAGGGTGACGGCAGAGACATACAACTTGGATGGGGCGATAAGGCGCGACAGCATGGGGACGGTTGCGACCTTGTTGGAGGGATCCAGGAGCGTCTCGATTACTGCCGCATGTGTCTCATCTGCTGTAGAAAGTACTTCCATGGCCTCCTCATCTTCTGGAGCTTCTGCGCCGGCCGTAGATGGACCCGCGCCTGTGGAGGGACCTGCCGAAGATGCTGAAGCCGTCGGGCCAGCTTGGGCGTCGTACCATGCGCGATATCTCGCCAGTAGATCCGGCTTATTGCCTCCGACCTTGAGTTTGTGCGAAGCTTCCAGACGTTAGCAAAGTGACGTTTTGCTGATTGATGGAGTACTCACAAAGTTCAGCCTTCATTGCGTCCTTGTTGAGTTTGCCAAAGGCATTGGGATGAAGAGGTCTCGTCGCCATCGTTCCAGAAGCCAAAACTACTTTCTCTAGGGTTGGCCGTGATTGCACAAGTTGGTCGTTGCAGCTTTGGTGCTGTGGCAGACGATGGGCGCACCACTGTTTGTGTGGGCGAAAAGTGGGGCTATATCGGCACGTGACGCTCCAGACAGCCATTGATCCTTCCTCCCACGCGACACCAAGAGCAATCAAATTGAATTGACTTGTACAAGTCTTCCGAATTCTTTCCAATCCGATATTTGCTCACATTCATTCCACTGCTCTTGTCATTGTACGTTTGCACTCTGGTTTTGTGCCATGGCATCCACCAGAATGTTTCTTTGGCCGCGCTGCCATGCCTCAAGACGCCCGCCACGAATGGATAGTTTCAACACTTGCACCTCTGATTATTCCAGGTTTCCCTCGGCGCCCAGACAAGGAGAAAGCTCTTATTTGTCCCCCAATCCATCCCCGATGTTCGTCCTTTCTGGCCACATTGTGGAATCGCGCATTGTGACAACGGGTTTGGCAGCGTCCTGGTAGGAATCCTGTCAGAGTGTACTGCCAAGTTATATCCAGTAACAGAAGTACTTGACATTCGATTGCGTGTCCGGCGACGTGGTGTCTGAAGATGGCGTCGGTGATGTAAATTCCAGGAATCAGGTCTGCGCATCCTCGTCGGACATTTACCTACATGTTCGTGCCATGACTTGCTACCTCTTATATACATGTACAATGTTGCAGCAATGGATGGGCGGAATGCAACGTATGGAAGAAATGGTGGTTGTGTCTTGCCGGATGTTTGATGAAGTGTGGTGGTCAACCCGTCCAAGCTTTCCCTCTTTTGGCATGACCTCGGCATGACGCCGGTAAGCATGTTTTGGCGGGGGTGGTTGACGTGCGATTTGTTTGTATCGTGAGCATGTATACTACAAAATGCGATATCACGTACTGACGACAACGCTTGTAGTTGATTAATGATGGGGAAGTTGGTCATGATGGTTCATGATCCCGCTGTTGTATGTGTATGTGTATATGTGTACATACAAAGGTTGCAATTTCACGTATTCTTTTTATTCTCCAAGGGGGAGACCCCCTTGACCCCCCATCGCCTGCAGACAGCCTACCAGAGGCACGCGGCGAAGGTGTGGTGTTGGTGTCGGTGATGGGCACTAGCGTCGCGCGGGGTCCCAAAAAGTCCTTTTGTGAGGGTTTTGGTGTGGTATCCTGTGTATTGCTATCTATGCTAGATGCTAAGGTACATGAGATGACTGGGGCGCGCCCTTTGTAGGCTTAGTCTGCCAAGGCTAGTCATGTGACACCTTTCCTGCCTGGCTACCAACACCACGTATTCTTCTTTTCCTTCAAGGGGGAGACCCCCTTGACCCCCCTATCGCCTGCAGCAGGCCTTTTGAAATAATTCCGGCAATTCGTTTTGACAAAGTCCCGCTAGGGACTTTGTCAAAACGAATTGTACAGTGGCGTGGGTTCGAGTCCCACTCTCATCAGCATTCGTCTGGCTTCAGTCAGATACCCCAGGTTCTTTTTTTTTTCGCAAAGTAACGATTCTGATGCCGAGATTTGTGCCATAGACCACAATCGGAACTTAGCATCGACTGGTGGGGGCTCATTCGATGACTAAGATGCAAAGGGCAGTGTAAAAGCGATATAAACTTTTGGCACTTGTTGCCTGAATATTTTTTGATAGGCTACAGATAGGGCGTTGAGTTACACTCAATCAATCATAGTACCGAGAAGGATGAACGAGCAGCATCGTGGCTCTGCTACTTCAACTTCAGTGCCTACTTCCCTGTTCACCAACAACATAACCCTTTGCAATCCCACTTCTACCCTCTTCCATCTTAGCCGCCCTCGCACCACCAGTACCGTTTTCTCCATCTTCGGTGTCTCGGTAGTCGGTGCCCAGACCCTGCCACGTCCTGTTTGAGCGCAGGTACTCAGCGCCCGGTGAAGCCACACCTCCCACTGCCGCGATATCGCCATTCGCTCGTTTGGTCAATGCCGAACTAGACGACGCCGCATTACCATTGACAGCCTTCGGAGTGGCTGTCGAGCGCATGGGTCTCGCATGAGACACATAACGACCAGTCCTAAGATCAAACTCAGGAGGCGCAGACTCCTCTTCGGAATCGTAATCTCCATTCGCATCTGCGTCTTCTTCCTGCTCCTGCCCAATACCCGTTCCCTCTGCACTACCATCGGCCTTCTTCCCCTCATCCTTGACCTCTTCATCAAGTACCTTTTGGAAATCGCCCTCCCAGGCCCCCGTCCACACTCTCTCCTCGTCACCTTGCAACGCCACCTTGAGTTCCCACGGCGTTATCATGGGCCGCCAGAACTCTCTGCTCTCAATCAAACTACTCTCCCAGCAGCCGATTACGACCCAGCCGCCCACTTCACTGAAGTTGGCTACCTTGGCCGCATTGACTTTACCTACGACGAAGGTGTAGTATTTCTTGCCCGCTGCAGTGATTTGCCGTTGCACGTGCGAGAGGATATGCATGTAGTTCTTTACGGAGAGGGTATTTATCAGGATACCGAAGATGGGAGTGGTGGAGAGAGAAGTGAGGAGGGCGTAGCGGCGGCGGAGGGCCATTGCGGTGTTTGTGAGCGAGGCGGTGGGTGCCACGGAAGAGGTGCTTTCGGTGGGATAGATGTGTATCGAGGCGACGCGCGAGGAGAGGGTAAGGAGGAGGGAGGTTGGTGGGTCGGAGATGTGAAATAGCGCATAGTCGCGGAGGGCCTCGTCTGTTTCTGAAGTTCCGGGTGGTGTTGTTCGGTTTGGGAGCGGCGAGGAAGGGTTATGGACAATTTCAGTAGCGTGCAGACTCGTGTAGCCGTCGTCGCATAAGCGTTTGTGGAGGATGGGGACGTGGTGTGAGTACGGTATGTCGGCCATGAGTATGATCTTTGCCTCCTTATCCGGGTATGTCTCTTTGAACGTCGCAACTACTGGATCGAGATCGAGCGGTCGTTCCGTAAACACGTACACGACTGGTAGCCTTGAAGGAGGCGATAGACACGAGCGGCCATAGTGTACCACAACGTCCGCATCAACGTGCTCTGCAGCAACCTCGTCGACGCAGCACGCACCGTACGACGTGTCGCCGAGTATGAACAGACTCTCCTGGCTACTCTCTTCCTCAGATATCGAAGTCTTGCCCATGTCTGTGCTGAGGTCTTCTGCTACAGTCGCACCATTTACAGGTCCATTTGTTTCTTGCTTTCCATTCTGCGCCTTCCTCTCCTTGCTCAACCCCCGACTCAGCTGATCATATACTCTCGGTGCATCTGTGAGCATGTGATCGGGGAACTGCAGCGCGATCCTCTTCCATCGTCCCTCCCGTATCTCCCTGACCGTCCGCTCGATTTCGTACGTGAGCGTAATCTGATCATCCGAAAGTCTGGGGAGACTAGACGTGTCTACCGCGGGTGTGGGGTCTTCGAAGATGTGTGTATCGGGGGTAGAGAGTACGGGCGCGGTCTCAAGGGAAGGGACAGCCATTGTGTATGTTGATCGTTTGTGGGCTGGTTGCGTGCATAAGGCGTGGCGGGGTCGTCACTTTTTTTGACGGCGGGGCACACGCCTCGGTCGCGCAGGGGTCCAGCGACAGGGAACTAGAGAGCCGCAATGCATGGTATGATAATGCAACACATCTGATAGGCGAGGAGCAGTCGAAAGATCGTCGTACGTGTAATGATTTGATTACTATATACAAACGAGAGGTGGTATCATTTTGTACCCGCGCCGAATCCAATCCCTAAGACAAGAAAAAAAACTAGAATATAAATCACATCATCAGGAATCCCGACACTGCTGCTACCATCGCAAGGCCGAGTACGTTGGGTACGAACTTTCCGACACCGCTGTCCTTGTCGGTAGCGGCAAGCTGACTAAGGATCATCGAAGGGGTGTAGTTCTGCGCCTTGTCAACGGTGGTACCGTTCCAGCAGTAATCAGTGAAGCACTGCTGGCACACTTGTGGGATAGCCTCGCCGTTACGCTCCAAACTCCTAGAGAGGATAGCGCATCCGACGCAAGTAGGCCAGTTCGAAGCACCCTCACGCGTTGAGTTGCCCTGGGTGATGACATCATAACCGTTCTCGATCATGCCGTTGCGCTCGTCGATGGTGTAGTCGAGCTTGCCGAAAGTCGACTGGTTGGACCAGAAGACGTAAGGAGCGTTGGGAAGGTAAACAACCAGAGGAGGAATGTTGTCACCAGTGGTAACGTTGCTGCTGTTGCAACCAAAGAATGCTGGGCGGCTGTTCATGCCCAGAGCAACAAATGTATCCTGACCAGGGATGTAGGGGAACGACGTCCTGTTCATGAGGGTTCCGCTTGCACGCTCATATGTTGCTACCAGAGAAGTGCCGTTGGGCCAGTTTTGCGATGGGTCGTCCGCGTCGACAGTGTCAGCAGAAGAGTCAACAGCAAAGATGACGTCGACCTGGCGGATCGGCTGAATGACCGGGTTGAAGGGGATGTTCTGACCATCCTCGCCACCGTCAACGAGAGTCAGACGCTCCCTATCAGCACTGGGGTTCGTCTCGTTGTGGTAGTGGTAGAAAGGGTTGGGTGAATAGTCGGCGATATCGTCACCATCCTTGCCGATATCCTGGAGGATGTTTGAAACAAAATTCAAAAGAATCTCGGGAATGTTCTGGAAGGAGTTGAGTTGAAGGAAAATCTGGTTGAACAAGGAACTGCTAGTTCCCATAACAAAGCCTAGGTTGTCAAATCCAGCAACGCAGCCCTGGTCCTGGGCAAGCGAACCCTCGCTGAAGTTGGAACCAATGTACTTCAGTGGAGCAAAGCCGTAGGTCGTAGGGTCAAAGGAACCCATTTCGAAAGGGTTGAACTCGAAGTTGGTAGCGTTCAGGGAGACAATCAGGTCTCCGGGCGAACGCTCGTCCGCCACAAGAATAGGCATTGGTGCATTTCCGGTTGAGAAGTCTTGGTCGTCCGCAATGGAAGAGAAGGTGTAGGCTGGGGCTCCGTCACTGGCGTTGATGAGCTGGAAAGAGAGACCGCGACCGTAAACATCCGTGATTGACGTGTTGAAGTCACCAGCAGTTGAGTCAGCCTTGGCCCTAGTCGTGCTGACCAGGTTCTCAAAGTACTGCGCAGTCGAGAGTAGTTGAATTCCTTCCGTAGGGGGGCCTTTGAAAAGCGAGTTCTGGAATTGCCAAATCGACGAGTCCTCGCCTTTGTTGATAATGGACTCAACTGAGGTAAAGTTGTTGGCGTAGATGCTGCCGAGCATCCAGCCTCCACCAGATAGCGCCGAAACATAGGTGGCTGCCTGCAATATTCCTCCCAAATGTCCCGAACCTGTCGAGTTGTTTGTCCGGCTATCAAACGCTGCCAGAGCACCTGCACCGTTCAAAAGGGCTCGGTATCCTCCACCAGAGAACGAGATCGCAATGTTCGGTAAGGCGGTGGTGTTGTCCTGGTGGTTGCTGATATATTGTCCAACGTCGAAGCCCTCAATGTTGACCCGTTCCAGAAACTCGCGCATAGGCTGCACTGTGTTTGGCCTTCTCTTTTGGAGCCAGTCTGTCTCTCGCTGTGAAAGCTTGTCGGCGGATCGAATACTTGGGCGCGTAGACGGGCAATCGACTTTGGCTGGCGCATAGCCATCAGGTGCCTGAGGCGAGGCACGCTTCCACGTATCTAGCGCATTGGGCGGGACGACTCTGGCTTCTCGAGGTACAAGGGCGGATGCTGTCATGGGTCAGATTTGTCCCTGCAGGAACCCGAGGCGCATCACTCACAGCTCGCTAAGCTAGTCAATGCCGAAGCAGACAGAACAGACGTATACTTCATCCTAACGAATGGATGCAAGGAAAGAAAATGTAAGAGGGCTGGAAAGGCGCGAAATGAATCGCCAACAAATGCGGAAACATGGCAATGTTAAATGATGGGATCAATGCTGACGGGAGGCTGCGGAATGACCCACAGGCGGCTATGCTTCGCACCAAACGCCCGGAAGAGCTAGGAGGATCTGACCTCATAGGCGTGCCACTAGGCGTGCCACTTGTCGTGGCTGAAGGCCCTGACGATCCAAACTTTATTTTTAGTCCTGTCTTTTGTATCGATGTTTTGGCCTGTCTGTCTTACAATGCGGTGTCGTGTGCTCGCGTGAGCCACACTGTCTTGAGCCATCAGCGACCATCCACAATGCTTATTCGTCTGTAGCACATGTCACACCGTCTTTATGCTTAGCTCTCATCTCAGCGCTCAGGGCACCATTGTGGCGCGTCATCTCCTGTGAGTGGTTGGAGCTCATTTCAAAACAATACGGCTTCGGCACTCGGCAACATGCCGTAACGGGAACGAGAACGAAAACGAGGGGTATACGAAAAAGAACCTTGATACGGACCCTGTCGTTCTGGCATTAAGTGTGTTACTTTCTTCATGTTTGAGATCTGGAAACCAGTGTTTGGCGCAAAGCAACCCTATCGTTGCCTTGTTGTTATGCGCTCGAAAATGTCGTCATCGTCGCTCTGGCATCGATCGCACGTATCGCTGTGCAAAGCGCGTCGCGTCGTCGTTGTTAGGCAGCCCACCAGGGTTCGATATGATTGATCGGGACGTTAGACGTTACCCTTAGGCCCTTCATTTCTTCAACAAAGCGTGTACGCCAGGCGCAGGTAGCCTCGCAAGTAGTTCTGTTCCGAGCTTCCGAACTCCGCCATGACGATCAGCGGGAGACACATAATGTTGCGGCGGTGCGCGCTACTAGACAGAATATGATAGCGTATTGTGCTAGCCGGATGGATGTATGGAGATAGCTGCGTTGACGTGGCCTGCAGTGAGTGTTGACAGAGCGTAACCATATACGAGGTACGAGAGTACTTTTTCGGCAATCGTGGTCCGCGGCTTCCTTCCAGATCGCCTCCACAGCAATTTCATCCTACGATGTTGAGTGCATTATTTCCGCCTTGCAAGTCCGCTCCTCGTCCGACTATCCGCACACTATATTACTTAGTTCAATCGCCATCGTTTATCCCACAGCCCCCATGAGCTGGTAACGGGTGGCTGAAGATCCGCTGCCGGGCACCAACTTAAACTTACTCGGTCAAGGCCAGTGTGAAATGGATCTTGATTCGTGCGTACTTACATACCTAACTGAGGACCACGAAGGATACGATTTCACAGCCAGAATCATACAACTTCTGGACTGCGTCATCGCATGTTTGTCTCTGTAATATCTAATTCTTCACCCTCCGACCATCCGTCTCATTATGTCATATGCAATAGCGCTCTTTAAGTTTCATATATGGTGGCTTTCAGTGGCTTTCAATGCTAGATTCTGATCTCAGCAGCTGCAGGGACAGTGCATGCCGTCAAGATGCCTTGGTCAATCTCTAGAGAAGGTGACTTTATCCCATTGCATCCATGTCTCACGATATCTACTGGCGGTTATCGCTATTGTAAGGTTTGGTCGCTCAAACCCTGTCATAGACCCATTTTATACTCTCTTCGTTCCATTTATCTCACAGTTCTGTAGTAGTCTCGCTGATGTACACGGTCATCTCGCGCCTATCCTGTAGGTTCCGCTCGGTGTTGGAAAAGTATCTCTTTCTGCACCTTTTCGGAACTCGGCCTTCAAGCAGCTCAAACATTCCTCTCTATTTCTGAGTACAATCGTTATGTTTTGGGAAGTTCAGGTGAGAGCGCTCGTCCACTGAAAGTTACGATACCAGCGCATCGTCTATGCCTGTCCTCCAGATCTCTTGTTCTTGCCTAGAGAAAGCTTTGACAGTTTGTGTCGGAGACTCTTCCAGCCTCCCTTTCCTTCATCTCCGTCTTTATCGTCCTTCTTCTTAGGTTCCTTCACGACTGGCATAGCAGCCTTGGGGGGGGGGGGGGGATTGGGGACGTAGACAAACTCAATCGCGACCGTGAACTTGTAAGAGCGGTTTAGAACATCGAGAGCTTTTCCTTCGAGCCAGCAGGTTCTCCACAGGTTGCACTGGAAGCCGCTAAGGTCTCGCTGCTGCTGTCCGAACTCTTTACTGTGTAGCAGGTCGGGCCAGGCCTGCAAAGGTAAAGAAACCAAGTCAGTATATGTCTCAATTGTATTTCGTATAGCCACAACTTACTTCGCTCTCATTCCCGACAGTCTCACGAAGACGCGCCCACGCATCGTTTGGAGTCCAGAAACTACCCTTGGATGACCCGCTTGTCCTCAGACTCTCCACTCTTGACGAGAAAGTGGCGCCTTCGCGCTCAGGAACCATCGCCCAGGTCAAAGACTGCGGTGCCGGGGTGGTGGCGTCGAACCCGAACAGTGCTACACCTCTAAACGGTCGTCCTTGAGAGGTCCAAGCCTTGTTCATGAAGTTTATGTTGTCGCGGCTTGGGATGTTCTGGTAAATTGTTCCTTGGAACGCGGCCCAGAGGAAGGCGCGGAGCGGACTGAAGGCGGTATAGGCTACTCCAACACCGGGAGGATTCATTTGACATCCATTACTCGCGGGATGCAGGTTGAGAGCCGAGTTCTCCCAACTGTCTGGCCATTGTTGGGCCCCTTCTTTGAAATGTGCGGTGGTACCGTGGAACACGTTGGGCCCGCCAGACTCGTCAGGTTTGGCATTTTTTGCCAGGCCAAAGATTTCTTCCAACTTCCTCAACGTTGCGTTGTAACGGGGATCAACGACAGTTTCGTTATTCCTCCAAGCCGACAATATACTAGCTCCCCTCAAAGTTACCTGAGTAACTTTCGGTTTCTGTGTGTGCTCATCCGCGCCGTCGAAGCCGGGGATGGGTTTCTCGTGCGTGGGAGGAGGGGTTGAGCGTGCAGTCGAGTGTCTAGTGGATGCATACGTTGTCGATGAGGTTATGGAGGTCGGTGGTTGTGTGTGCGTGGATGTGATGACCGTCTCGACAAAGTGAAGGAACCACTGACCAAAAGTAACCTCACTGAGATGAGCTTCGGCCAAATCGCTCTCACAAATGTAGTTGAAGTAAGCGATGTTGTCCGCAATCTGTTCCTTTGCGGTGCGACTGAGGATCGGCTCCATGACAGACAAAAAATGCTGTACAGAGGTTGGTGAGGTGAGGTCAAGGTTGGTCTTCGATAGCCTCTGTGCGCATTCTTTGACCACCCAGTAGAAGCTTCGCTCTTCTCTGTATACCTTCATTGAAAGAATGCTCTTGGTGAGCGGCGGAGAGAACAGGCTGTTGAGTAGTTCCAGCTCAGGCATTTGCCAGTTCAGCCGGTGCGCCATGGTCCCGTTGGTGCTATAAGTTCAGATTAGCACGTGCTGTTTCGCAATAAACTCTAAACTTACTTCGTGTCTCTCGTGGGGTAAAGAGATGCGAAGGTGTGAGGTGATAAAGAGAAGGTCCTCTGTGGTAGTAGAGGTTTTTGTAATTACAATAGCGCAGGTGAAGGCACGGACTGTGGGCGCAAACGGGCGGTAATTCGGTAGCGATGAGTGAACATCGGATCGGGTGCAAAAGTAGTATGGGGTGATTACGAGTTCGACTGAAGGCGATGCAGCAATGGCCTGTACAAGAGGTGCGTGACTGCTGAGAAGGCGGTCTAGCGTATCCAGCTTGTTGAGAGGGCTTGAGAGTGTCTGTACCTAGCCATAAGGCACTGGACTCATTGGTTTATTATATCGAACACACGAAGCATTACCAAGATGGGTTTATGTATTCGAGCTAACTACTCATTCCAAACTCATTTACACAACTCAGATACCACCCTTTAGGTAGTAGTCTAGAGGGTATCCTAGCCAGTCACATTGCTCCACATCTTGGAAGCCGGCACTCTTACTAGGCCAGTCCAATAATCTGATCTCGGCACCTGTCTTTCTTGTTGCATCTACCTGTCCCCACTGTCCGTACTTCTTCACACCCTCGATCACCTTGTCGTATCCTCTTACGTCGAGGTACTTGAGACTAGGGTTCGGATCGCCGCCCCTAATGAAAGCAGCGAAGTAGCTGGTGACGAGCTGAGCACTCCACAGATCCTCTGGGTCGCGAATACGGTTCAAAGTGCCAAACAGCCAAGGCATATCTGCACCATGGAAACGGAAGTAAGGGTTCTTGGGATCATCGTTGGCAGGCCCACCTAGGTTGTTGGGATCGTAGCCATCGATGGAGCGTTGGAACTGATAGTAGTATGCTTTCTGGAAGGCATGCGATTGCACTCCAGAATAAACGGTGGATTGGTCGACGCAACGGAATGTCTTGTCTGTGGCAACCCGCTGAGAGACGTTGAATGAGTCGAGTGTCAGATTGCCGGTGTTGGTCAAGGGGAAAAGACCCGACTGGATGATACGCTCTGCCCATGTGCTGTTGATACCAAGCGCTTCTTGTAATCCTTGAGAGTGGTTTGAGATGGGGCTCTTGGGGTATGTGGAGAAGGAAGCACCGTCGTTGACGATGATACCAAAGATGACAGGGATATGCGCAGTACTGGCGTTACGGGTGGAGAGGATGAGATTGGGCGTGTTTACATAGGTACCGTCTTGGACAACATAACGAGCAACAGTATTGAAGCCAACTAGCTGTGCAGCGGGAACTTTATCGAGACAAGCAATCTGAGCTGACACATCAGTGCCATTGCAGCCGGCAGCAGCGAATATCTGAGGTCCGGCGACAGTGTAGCTCTGATTGATCGTGTAGTAGGTCGAGTATGTTGTTCCATAGTCGCCGTCCAAACCAAGAGTCACACCTCCTCCAAGATTAGACATGGCAATTGCGCCTTGGTATTTTCCAATAGCTTCGGGAGATCCCAATAGTGTGCGGACTGAGCCAGCTCCAGCAGACTCTCCAGCAATAGTAATCTTCTTTGGGTCACCACCAAAGGCAGCAATGTTTGCGATGGTCCAGTCCAGTGCTGTGATCTGGTCAGCAATTCCAAAGTTGCCCTTGATGTCCGTTCCAGGAATGGCCAGGAAGCCAAGCGTTGAAAGACGGTAGTTGATGTTGACAACGACGAGGTCTTCCTTGCTTGCAAGGTTTCCACCATCAGAGAGTGCGTCGGCACCGCTTCCTCCAGTAAAGCCGCCACCATGGATCCAGAATAAGACGGGCCGGAGTTGCTTTTTCGATCCTGCCTTGGGGATGTATGGTGTTTGGATGTTCAGGAAAAGACAGTCCTCGCTTCCACCACCACCCTGGGCACATTGCGAGCCGTACTTGGTAGCTTGTATCGTCTGCCCCTTTTTGGAGTAAAGCGACGAGTATTGGAAACGTGTAGGTGTATCGGCATACGGGATGCCAAGGAACCTGAAGGACTTCTGGTTGCGATAGCCGACAAAAGTATTTCCACCAGATGCTACCGAGACAGTGCTGCCAGTGACAGGCCCAGCGCTCGACGACCCGTTGTTTGCCGACTGGGTGCACAACACTGGCAATTGCTTGTGAGATCCCGAAGAGGACGAGTAGCTTACTCGGTTGCCAACTGATACCACACCGCTATCGATGTAGTACCCTCGCTCGGCATCCGTGTATTTGGCGTAATCTTGGTAGGAAAGAGCGTCGTTGAAGTCTGCCTGGTACTTCTGAAGCGTAGCCTTGGAAATAAGCTTCTCATTGAGAGAGGCGCAAGCTGCAGCTGCGTTGGCTTGAGCGACTGGGTCGAGGATAATGGCACCGATGTGGTTCTTGTCGTCCGACCCGTTCAGGTTGTTCTGGTAGATGAGTGTCAAAGACGACTTCGCATTTGACACACTGACGGCTGGTGTTGAATCCGATACTGGTGATGCCTGTGAAACAGCAACCATGCCAGCCGCCGCCGCAGCAACAAATGTGGTAAAGACCGTCATTCTGAATGTCCAGCTTGGTGGAGAGATCTGATCGACAGCTGATGAAGGATCATCGTTCTTTTCCATCTTCTTATACTGCGCCGGTAACCCGGATGGCGTCGTTCTTGCAGATGAACAACCGTGACGCTAGCCACAAGCGGTTATTCTCCACATGAGGCTATTGGAAATAAGCATTTGAGAGCGGGCTATCCCCCGGAAAACGATGAGTAGATCGATGGCTAGGCAGGGGCACTGGCAGAATGCTGGTGCAGTGCAGTACGGCAGTGGTCCTATATCCACAAAAGAGTGCTAAAACTCACGGTACCTGCAGCAAAGGCCTGTGTACAACATATGCGTCCTATGTGCATTCTTTGACAAGTTCTTGACACCTCAGTCGATACTGCTCTCTGGAGTCGACGAATAGTTTGCACTGCAGTTCTACCATATCTAAAAGCGCGGCATCAAAACAGTGGTTTTGGCATTGCCATCCGAGGTCGACTCCGATGTAATTTAGCCGTTTAGCCACCATGCGCAGTAGCCCGCGGTCCTCGTGGCGATGGCATCATGGATACTAGATGGTGCAGGGGTCAATGTGGAGATTGTTTACATCCGTTCGCGGAGTGTGGCTTGAAATGAGGAGCGGAGAAGTGGAAGCTGGAAACTTGATGGGGCCCCGGAGTTGAAGACGTGCAAATCAGTGCTAACCCAGTTGGGCATCGTCTGCAGATTCCCCTCACGAACCTGGCATTCTTGACCCTTCGGATGTTACCATCAACTCCATGTTTACTCAAGACAATGGCGATTACACCCGTAAGATGCTCGCATTCATATGTTTTCCTATTCACCAATCCTTCCAAGTTCACAAATGCCTGGTATCGCAGAAACAGTGCTCTCGATGGACATTACTGGCATGGCGTCATCCAATTGGAGGATTAATGTGATGCTCTCCATCTTGGCAAGTACAATACTGTCTTGAGCACAGTACCAACTACGACAGACCATATTGTCGCCTTGGTGAGTAGAAGAGTCTTTGGATAGACGCCGAAAAGTCAGGACCTGGCAGCAACTTTCTCTGGCTAGCAAGTCAATTGCTAGCGCATGCTCGCACGATGCACCGAATCGTAGCAACATACAGGGACAAGCATTGAGGTGGGTCGTGGTAGGCAAGATAGATTGGCAGGCGTCATTGCACAGCATATGCATGTCAGGGTCCCAAGGAGGCATATAGGAACCTTATGTTCTACCATATCCCCCTCTAGATTTCTCTATCGGCTCAGCTTTTGTCGTCGCTACAGGATGCAGCTTAAGCTCCTACTCCTCACGCAATTAGTTGCGACCGCATTGTGCGCAAACACAGCACCACCCAGCATCTGGAACTATACATATCCATGGCCGGTACACTACTTTAGTTTCACATCGCAACGCGCGAACCTCTCAATGGCATATATGGACGTACATTCCCAGAATACCACCTCGAACAAGACCATTGTGCTTCTACACGGCAAGAACTTTTGTGGCGCAACGTGGGAGGATACTGCCCATCGCCTATCAGCACAAGGATATCGTGTCATCATCCCAGATCAAATCGGATTTTGCAAGTCACCGAAGCCGTCTGCCTACCAGTTCTCGCTGCAGCAGTTGGCGCGCAATACACATCTACTATTGCAGAGTCTAGACATAGAATCAACACATGTACTGGGTCACTCTATGGGCGGTATGTTAGCCACTCGATTTGCCCTGATGTATCCGGAGCAGACATCACATCTTATTCTTACGAACCCAATCGGACTGGAAGACTGGAAGGCCCTTGGGGTACCTTGGCGCAACCTCGACGCCCTGTACAAAGATGAGCTTGCCACCAACTACACATCCATCCGCAAATACCAGCAAGCTACCTACTACGTCAACACCTGGAAGCCGGAGTATGACGTCTGGGTCAATATGCTAGTCTCGCTCTACCAAACGTCACCTGAAAACATTGATTTCGCATGGAACATGGCGCAGACGACTGACATGGTTTTGACTCAACCGATCGCCTACGAATTCGAGTTGGTGCAGCCCAAAACCCTCCTCCTGATCGGAACCAAGGACACAACAGCCATAGGAAAAGCTTGGAGCCCAGCGGATGTGCAGGCTAAGCTGGGGAAATACGACGTGCTGGGCAAAGAGACGGCGGCGAGGATTCCAGACGCGACATTGATTGAATTTGACGACTTGGGCCATAGTCCGCAAGTGCAGGATAGTGAAAGATACCATGCCGCGCTATTGGGGTGGTTAAACGGGTCTAATTAGGCTTGATCAGGCGCCTCTGTATGTTGATTAAAGGCGAACAAAAACACCGACCGTCAGGGTACATAACGACTCACTTCCTGAACGGGTAGGTAGATATGCAAGATATATACATCACTGGAGCTTTCAGATCTTACTAAATAGTATGAATAGCAAGATCTGAACCATCGCTGTTGCTACGAGTCGTTTCTTGAGCATCGTATTAATTGCACTATTCGTAGTTCTCCGCCATAGTGTGTTTATAAGGAACTAATCCTTCCTGTCGACGACAATGCTCCTCTTGTAGACCTTGTTTCCACGATCCATGTAGTCAAAGACGAAAGGACCCCAGGTCACAGTTCTCACATTTCCTACGAGCCTCCGAGCTAAAGCTTCCATCTGGTCGAACCTGGCCGCATCGACGACCGATTCGGCACCATCACAGTCAGTGGGAATGGAGATAATAACCTTTCGAAACCTGCCGTCCCACTTCTCAGTATCCAAATCCCTGATGATCCAAGCGTAAAGGCTATTTCTCCACAAAAATTGCAGATGTGGATAATATCTAGTCGCCCGTTCACATTCCAATCTCAGCTCTAATTCCTTGGTATCCAGGCGATCGACAAATTCTAGAAAGGCTGATTGTTTCCACAAATCGAGGTTTTTCTCCGCGCGAATAGTGACGTTACGAATCACATCGCTATTGAAGACGAGGGGAGTCTGGCAACCGCTGTATTCCCACTTGAGCACAAGGCGTTTTGGGTATCGGGGAATTCGACACAAATCGGCCCGAGTGAAGGTTCGCACGCTGCCAAAATATGAGAGCGCTTCCGAACAAATTTGTTTGTTAGTCAGAAGCCAAAGTGGAAGGCCTCAGATGTAAGCCGGTCGGGTTTTGGGGTAGTGGATGGCGATATCTTTGTCAGGACCACTCTTTTCGGACTTTCGACCTTTGGGCCTTGCCTCCAGAATTAGATCAGGAGGTGTAAAGATAGTGATCTCTGAGCCGAACGCGTAGTCGTAGATGCGGTCGCGAAGTTCCCTTGGCAAGAGAAGGAAGGGGGATGTCCGAGTCGGCTCGCAGGCCTGCGCATCATGGGCTGTTTGCCGGGCTTTTCTGGAAGTCCTTGAGGCTTTCTTCCTCATGTACCTGTAGGTAGGTAGGAATACCTTCATGGGCGGTAGTCGGAAGCAAAACCTCATCTTGGCAAGGGTCTGGATTGAGTGTAGGACGAAACGAAGGATTTGAAGGATAGGTATAAAGAATCAGTCAGATTTAGCAAAAGTTTTGCAATAGAGTTCTCCAAGACGTGAGTGCAAACGGGCGGCGGGGTAGAACTCACTTTCACTTTGGCAGGGATATCGGAAGCCTCCACTATACGGAGGTTAAGTCCACGCGTGTGAAGTCAGTGACGTACGTTGTTTCGCAAGAAAAGAAAGACAGAAGAGTGAACGACCGACAAGCAAAAAAAAGTTATGTGATTCAAAAAGAAGACTGCGACTCAATTCGAACTCAAAGCAAAAATAGATTGCCTTTATCGACCCAATACGATACGTGACTGGATCACACCCTGCACGACAGGGTAGACATGCACGAAGACGTACGCTACCGGATCTTCCAGTTCTCTATATGAAATATGAAATAGCATCAAATCGATGGATATATGTACTAAACTATAATGTCTTTGGTTTAGAGAGGTGAGAGCGTTTGAGTTTGTGACTACGCGATTAGGGACATGCAAACGATGCCCGCATGACCACCATTGTTGGATCGGTAGATGTAAGAGGAGAAGTGAATCAGTGACGCGTATTGAGATGCAAATTGAGCAACACTTTATCTTGCGTTGTGTTTATGCTCGAACATTATGCAGTGTAGGAAGTCCTTTGATAAGTATAAAATTGTCATTATGCATTCAGCTATATAGTCAGAATTCAAGTGTACCTAGATAGCCTTCTCAGAAGTATTAAGTAGCTGCCGACATATCATAGTAGACCCGGAAGGTATCTAACGATTTAGCATGTATCACTCTAACCTCCCTAATACCACTGAGACCCTCCAGGCTCTATCACCGACTCACTCCACGTAATCAGAATCATCCTTGTCGTCATCGCTGTCCATGTGATTATCCGGCAACAAGGTCTTCTCGAGGCGTCCAGCGAGCATGCCCATAGCCTTGCCCTTGCCCTTACCAGGATAAGCCGCCTCAGCAGCGTCTTCGCCCATGTACTCGGCATCATTGTTGTAGCGCGCGGTCGCTGCCTCACCCTTCTTGCCTGCCTTGTATGACTTGCTGCGATCGAAGCGCTTGGTGATGGCCTTGTTGTCCTTGGTGGTTTCCCAAGTAGAACCGATCGCGCCGGCGGCTTCGTAAAGGTTTTGAATAGCGTTCAGCACATCCTGTACCTGGATATGTTTGAGCTCGGATGGCCCGCCAGATTCGATGCGGGCTTTAGTGGCGGCGAGGAGGAAACCTTCGCCCAAGTAGTGCTGACCGGGTAAGGCCTTGCTGAAGATGTCAATCATGGCCAGACACCTCAAGACGTTGGTGAGGTCCTTGGTCTTTTCGGTGGTGCGGACGCGCCAGTTGTTGCTGATATCGTCTAGAGCCTTGCTTGCGGAATAACTCCGCTTCAACATGGTATCAGAAACCTTGTTCAGCGCGGCGACAAGTTCCATGACCTCGGAGTGGGGAAGAACAATGCGGCAAATGTTCTTTCTGGCGACACGACACCATCGCGGCGGCGGAGTTTCTCCATGTGAACACGCTTCTCTGCTGGCTTAGCTTTCTAGAAGTTACTAGTCAGTGAGATGGTCTTCAATGCGTTCTTCATCGCAACAATTTACCCTAAGAGTGGTCTCCAGTGCACCAGGGTCACTCTCCTCGAGGTACAGAACAACCTCCAAATCCAGTGGCCCAACAATGCGAAAGCCCTCCCTCAGCTGAATGAGAAGCTCTTCACCGTTCTGAACGCTGGCGAGGTTGAAGACATCCGCAGTTTTGGAGAAGGGTTCGCCGTTAATGTCGAGGGGCCAGACTGGGTCATGATATTGGAATGCAGCTTGGATAGATACAATCATATCTTCCCAGGTCATTGAAGGGGTGATGAGGAAGTTGTACCAATTCTTGTTGAGATTGGGGCAGTATAGAGACAGCCTGCGTACAGGGTGTGTGCTTGCGGAAGGCATTGTGGAGGCAGTTGTATTTTTGTGTGGTATGTGAATGTAGATACGGGTAGAGGCTTGGATAAGGAAGCACGAAGTAGCACGCTGGAAGACGAATTATGTGGAGTGTGAGATCTCTGATTCAGAAGTGAGCGTGACCCCAAAACCGCGAGTGAAGGTGAGAATACAATTGCAAACACAGATTTCTCTTGCTCACCACGTCAATCTCCTCACCCGTTCTTACCAATCCGTCCTCTTACTGTAGTAGAAATTGCTAAACACCTTGGTCAAAAGATGTTCCCCATACGTGCTCCCCTGATGTATCGGCTTCTTTCCACTCTCCTCCACACACTTCTCCAGCGGCCGAACCATAGCATCAAAATTCGGCTCATAGAAGAACGGCACACTAATCCTGTACTGCTGCCCTCTATGAATGACCCTATGCATCGTGCTCTTCCAAAGTCCGTTCGTCCACCGCTCAATCATATCCCCAATGTTCACCACAAAAGCTCCAGGTATGGGATCGGCATTGAGCCAAGTCCCGTCTTTGAGTTGGACTTGGAGAGCGCCGGGCGTAGGATCCGTGAGGAGGAGAGTTACGCAGCCATAGTCTGTATGGGCGCCGCAAGAGAATTGTTCGATGTCGTTACCAGGCGTATGAGGGGTCGTCAGGGGAGGATAACCGATCATGCGCATTACCCAGAAGGACTTGTCGCAGTTTCGCACAAAGACTTCCTCGTCTTCTGTGCTTTGCGTTGCGTTTGATTTAGGTGACCCAAGGTCTAGAGCTACGCCCATGGCGTGGACAAGGGCTTCGCCGACTTTCTTGACTTGCTCAATGTAGTCTGTGTATACGGGTTTGAGTTCTTTTGGTTCCTCAGGCCATATATTGTTGCCCTGGAGACTCTTCACACTACCTGGTCCTCCATCTCCGGGCTCTCGCTTCTCTGCTGGCCAGTTGCGGTACCAGTCGATGGCTTCTTGCATATCTTGTAGGCCACCCGTCACGTTTTCGCCGAGCCCCTGGTAACCGCGCGCGCCATCTCCTCCTTCCGGGCTCCCAGCATCAAAGCGCTTGATCTTGTTCTTCTCTTCTAGTGGTAATGCGAAGAAGTCGCGTGCAAGGCTGATGATCTCATCGAGCTTTGTAGTTGGTATGCCGTGTCCTGTAAGATAGAAGAAGCCGTAGTTCACGCAAGCAGCGCTAATGGCTTTAGCAGTCGTAGATCGCGCATCCTTTGGGGATGAAGGATCTAGGAAAGCTGAGATGTCGATTATTGGTAGACCATCCTGTTGCGCGGCAACGATGGGCTTATCGTACCGGGATCCAGAGTCTGGGGTGGGGTTAAGCTTCGTGGTGCTTCCTGATGTGTCACCGTTCAACTGCCTGTCTCGCGCTGCATGAAGGGCCGCATCCATGTCTGACATGTTGTCTTTCTGCAGACAAATAACTCTTTCTTAGTCTGAGTCTGCTTCCTTGACTCAAAGATTGCCGATCACACTATCTGCTCAAAACTTGGACGATATGGCGCTTCTAACGGTTTGCGTGAAATACCCTGAGCGAAATATTAGAAGCGATGAAAAGACCATGCAAGGACTGCACGATACTTCTGAGGATGGCAGAAGAATGTATTGGAGTTGGGAAACGGGACGTCGAATGTTCGGATGGCGATACCCGATTCAGTCTAGGCGCGGCTATTCTAGGGCATCATGACAGAGGGAAGTTTACAGATGTCTTTTCACAAATGCAAGAATCAATGTGTTCATCTTGGCTGTCATTCCCATTGTAGTGGTATATCACTCTATCCATTGACCACCTGTCATGCATCGCATTTTGATTAAATACTATAGATGCCCATATGATGCAACATCACCCAATACTAACTCACAAGGCCTTTACATTATGACCTCGTTGGACACGTCCTGTACAATGAATTAGTGTAAGTCGATGAAGCGCAATGGAGTGGTCTTACCCTCTTCAGTTCCTTGTATGGCAAGCAAACACAGTTTTGCACGCGAACTTCATCTGCCACGGCGCAATCCTTGCCGAGAATGGTAATGCTTTGGACCTTGACGCCGTTCTTGATGACGCTGGTGGTGTGGCTAGTAACGGGAGTTGGTGTGCCCTCAACACGGGCCCAGGCACCAATCTTGCTGGACCAACCAATGATGGTGTACAAAACACATGCATCGTGCTTGATCTCAGAGTCTTCGAGAACGATGGACTCTTTGACACGCGCACCAGCTCCAATGACGACACGAGGGCCAATAGAGACGTTGGGTCCGATCTTGGCAGTTGGGTCGATCTGGGCGGAGGGGTGAATGTAGACTGGAGGCAGAATGTTTGCGGAGGGGGCCGCGAGCTCCTCCGATCCTGCCTGGAATGCCTTCAGGAGGTACAGGGCGTTGGCTGGGACGGCCGAACCAGCGGTCTTGATCTGGCGCCAAAAGTCCTTGGTCTCAAGGACGAAGAACTGCCTGCTGTCGGCAATGTCGGACAGTACATCCTGCTCCAGGCGAATGACAGCATTCTCCTTGTTATCGTCGTCGTCTTCGTTTTGGTAGAAGGAAGATTCGAGGTTCTCGGAGGAGGGGTACGACAGCAGCCGTGGGCGCTCGGTCCGTCGCTTGATGGCGCTGCGAATGGCGGGGAAGATGCACTCGGTCGCGAAGAGGTAGATTCCGCAGTTGATGAGGTTGGAGATGTGCGACTCGGGCTTCTCGACGTAGTGAAGCACGCGCTTTGTGTGCGCATCTGAGACAATGCAACCAAAGTTGGACGCGGCCTCGTTTGCGACCCTCGTGCCCAGCATTACCGCCTCGGCGTCCTTATCGTTGAAGAGCTTGAGCATCTCCACCAGCGGGAAGGAAGAGCAGACATCTGCGTTCAGAACAAACAGCTTCTCTGGCTTGCCCTTCAATATGACGTCGCGGAAGTGGTAGAGACCTCCAGCCGTGCCCAATGCCTGGTATTCGCGGAGGTACTTGACGCTCAGGTGTGGCCAGCTGGTCGAGACGGCGTTGATGAAGGGCTGGAAGACGGATTCCTCATAGTAGCCGACGATAAAGACTTCCTTGATCTCGGGGACGTTGGTGATGGCGCGGAAGCAGTGCTCGATTATGGGGTGACCGGCGACGGGGAAGAGCGGCTGTGGTAGCATTAGCGGGGATGCGCTGGGGTACGGCAGTCCGAATTGTCGCGCACCTTGGGCAGTTCCATAGACAGAGGCCTAAACCGCGTGCCTCGAGAAGGGCCTCCGACCTAGTCTTGTAAGCATACATGGCAGAGTCTACGTCGTGGGAAATATCTACCAGAATGACGGCCTTGGTAGAGCCTCCAGAGGGAGACTTGGGCCTCATGGAGAGCGAGGGTGGCTGCAGACTCATCTTGAAAAAGTCTTGGTTGTGTAATAGCGGGTTGAAAACAAAAGATCGTGAGCGCGCCTCAAGATCAGAAGAAACGTGCAGTGAGAGCAATTGCGAATCTGGCCTTCTTCAGGAACCAGTTGGTGGACCCTGGAATTCCAGCCCACCGCTGGCGGTGAGAAGCCCTGGCGAATCGGCGAGTCGGCGCGTCGTCAGGTGCAGCTCGACTTCATCCCCTTTGTCACAGCTTGCGCCAGCTATTCTCGAATACGAGCAAGCTATGTCAGTCACGCATATACGGCCTCACAGTGCTAGCGTATTGTTTTCCAAAATATTCATATGGATTTGGTCAAGATTCACTGACACTACTCATACCGTCACTACTTTCCTACGCCAGTCGCCAGCTTCTTGTTCTTCTTCATCAGCACATTCAGCTTCTTTTCCAGCACATCGTGTTCTCTCCTCGCCGCGTGCATGGCTTGCTCCGCCTCTTCCATGGTCAGCACACTACCCCTTCCCCTCCTCGCATTGCCACCGTAGCCACCCATGCCAGCCGTTGTCTCGATCGCGTTCATCAGGCCCTGCATGTCTAGTCCGCCTCCACTACCGTTGCCTAACGTGATGTTGCCATTGCCGTCGAGGCCAAACTCTTGCGTAGACTGGTAGCCGAGTCCAGCACCTACAAGT
>Ga0265797_10002193_pt1 | contig 33255 bp, 28 predicted proteins | sample P2T30metagenome_FD_192433 | JGI IMG/M metagenome (GOLD analysis project Ga0265797, IMG submission 192433) | Plant litter microbial communities from East Loma Ridge, Irvine, California - P2 T30 | ecosystem: Environmental > Terrestrial > Plant litter > Unclassified | place: USA: California... | reverse complement strand
GCCTTTCCGGGAAGATTGCGCAGGGTGGTGAGAGGAGATGATGAATGGCGGGCCAAGCAGAGGTGGGTGTTTCGCCACGCAAGATGGCGGCCGAGGGGTCCAGAGAGCGAGAGAGAGAGAGAGAGATTGAATGGGCCGCGGTGTCGATGAAGGGGGTGCTTGAGGAGAGTGAGATAAACAATGGATTCAGTGCGAGCAGCAGCGGTGTCAAAAGAAAGTCGAGAAGGTTGAAGGTCGTTTGGTCAGAGGTCTTTGAGGCGGAGCCTGCCAGGCACCGTAACGCGTGCTGCTGCCTGGAAGGATTGTGCTAGGCCGAGTGTGGTTAGCCTGTCAGACTCCAGAGATGTGTATGTATAGAAGCCGCTCTCTTGATCTCTTGATTGTTGTTATTATTGTTATTCTCGGATTCCCAGTCGGTGAGTTATTCCTGTTATCTTTTACTCACAACAGGCTCTCATTCTTTTGACAACATCCAAGCCTTCGTTCCAGCATCTCGCAAATGTCAACGAGCACGCCGCCACAAGACCAACACTAGCCAAGCCTCAGGCCGTTCTTCACCGGAGCGGGCACTAACACTTGTGACTGGTGGGCGGCGTATCGGAGAGCCTATCGCTCCGCTCCCGACTCTTCGACACCGCAGGACACATGCAGCAAGGCGATTCCACTCCTTTTCCTCCGCCGCGCAAGTTATTCTTCTGTCTATTAGCTTTGGGAGGATTCTCTCTGGTCGGCTGGAACGGCAGTCAGCATCGAAGAGCTGGAGCAGAGCACGGTGACTCGATAATCCTTCGGCGCGAGGAGTCTTACTTCTCTCGGCCGATAGCTTCCTGCTGCGCCTCGCGCCTTCCGTTCGATACTCGTCCAATGATCCGCCCTTTCAGATGACCTCTTCAGCGCCAGAGGATGAGAATATGAGAGCTGGCAAAATGTGTCATTCGTCGCCGACATGCGCATTGATAAACGCTGATCGAAGATCTGTGCCGCCATAGTAGCGCGCGTTCACCCTCAACGTGCGTGGATTCTAGTATCCTGGGCCTCTCATTGATATAATGACTGCCTGTGGAATGATTCCAACTGCCGCTGGTGAACATGATGTAGTGAAGCCACCGCTGGAGATTGCGAGGACATGTTTGTTCGAGTTCGGCACCGAAGTAGGCGGTTGCATCGTGCATGGAGTTCTTCTGCACATCAGCAAACACCAGTCTGAAGGGTTGGGGTTGGTGCTTACGAAAGCACTTCGAACATCCAAGGTCCAGATTCTCTGCAAGCATGACAAGCGATATTCCAAGCGATGACAGCAATTCAATCGGTGCTCCGAATATCTTCAAGCAGACCTTCGCTCGACGTCGAACTTTGACACACACGATTGGGCGGTAGTCGGTGACTTCACGCTTCAGAACTCACAGCATCACCCACATCATGTGCATGTAAGTTCCGCAGCTTCTGAAGCTACTGAAACCATTCATCCAGGATCTCATCGATGAACACCCTAACTGGAAGAGGCGCGACCGCTTCACTTCATTGACTGCAAGCATATTGTAGCTGGATTTGCCTACATGGCTATCTACTCACGCGATACATACCCATCCCAACCCACCCAGCCCGAATTCACATGCGCCCGTAGGTACATGCCATCCCATAAACTCCTGACCCCAAGCCTCCAAAACGGATCAAGCCAACGCAGCAGCCTCTTCCTCCTTCTTCTCCTTCATAGCAGACGCCTCCCTCGCAGCCTTACCCTCACTAGTCGAGTCCTGACCAGGATTCGCCATCTCATACTCCAACATCTTGATGAAATTGTAAAAACCAACAGCGCCGATCGCACCACAAGCAGGACCTGTTCAGAAAAAAAATCAGTCAGCATGAACCTTCAAAACCCACGAAGGGAAAAAAAAAATAAGACAAGCCATCAAACTCACCAACCCAATAAATCCAATGCTCCTTGTCCCAAATCCCAGTAACAACGCACGGCCCCAGCGACCTCGCCGGATTCAGCGACCCACCCGTATAATAAACCCCGACGAGCTCAGCAACAAACATAGCAACGCCGATGCCGATGGGAGCCAGGTACGTGGCGCGGTGCTTCTCCTTGGCCAGCATGAAGATCGCAAACACCAGCTCGGCGGTCAGCAGGCCCTCGATGAACACGCCCTGCACCAGACTCGTGCCGGGCGACAGCGTGGTGCGCACGTTGAAGTCGACGGGGAACAGCGCTTTCACGATCAGCGACGTCACGATCGAGCCCAGGATCTGCGCGCACACGAGCAGGAAGCCGCGCGTGTAGGTGAGGGACTTGACCATTACCATTCCTAGGGTGACGGCCGGGTTGAACAGGCCGCCGGAGATGCGGTAGAAGATCCAGACGTTTACCATCAGGCTGAAGCCGAAGGAGAGGGCGATGTAGGTTAGGACTATGGGCGAGAAGCCGGTCGAGCCGCCGGTGGTGGAGGCTGCGGCTTCGGTGGGGTTGTCGGCGTTGATGTTGGCGACTTGGGTGCCGGCGAAGGCGAAGAAGAGGAACATGACTGTTCCGACGAATTCGGCGAGGGCGGAGACCATGTCTGATTGTTGGGGATGGTGTTAGAGAATGTTTCAATGGGGGTTGGGATGCGGTAAGGGGGGACTTACGGGCTCGGAGGCCGCTGTTCATCCAGTCGCTGAATGGGAGGCGCATGATGACTTCTTGGGTTTGCGGCAGGGCCGTCGTCTGGCTCATGTCGTCGTAGCCCCATGTCAAGGGCCGCTGCTGCTGCGCTCGCACCTGCTGAGGCGGCTGTTGTTGTTGTTGTTGCTCGTCTTCGCTTTCACTCTCGGATGGGTCCTCGGCATGGCTTGGGGCACGGCTGTTGGCACGGCTGTTGGCGCTTGCGGATCTTGTGGCTTTGATGGGCACTCGGGATGCTCGTGAAGGTGGTGCGGCAGTGGTGGCACTTGACCTCCAACTGGCGCGCGGAGGACCGTTGCGTACTGAGCCAGTTGGTGGCGGGCCAGTGTGCGGTAGAGCGTTCGGAGGCGGAGGCGGGCCATAAGGGTAGGTGTAGTACGGATTGTCGTAGTATGAGAAGCGGTGATCGTACGAAGGATCCGCGTAATCTTTCGACTGAGAAAACCTGCCGGGAGGAGGGGCAAAGTCTTGCGAGTTGATGGCGCGGTAAGTCTTCGCGATGTTTTTGCTGCGGTGATCTTCATGGTCGTCGACGCCCCAGCTTTGTGTACGTCCGGATCGCCATGAAGAGCGGTTGCGGTTGAGAGAAGGTCTGTCGGGCTGCTCCTGTGCATGGTCCGGCTCTTCTTGTTCTTGCTGTGCTAAGCTGGGGGTTCGACCGCTGCTTTTGTGATCGATCGACTGAGCAACTGGAGACAGAGGTGTTGGTGCGGGAATGTTAGGGTGGATGCTCTCGAATGATGGTCGCACGCCTGTACCGGGAGTTCCGGACTGTCCACGATGAGGCGTCTCGAAAGACATGGCAGATCGATGTGAATGAGAGAGTGAAACCGAACGTTGGATAGCAAGCAATGAGCGTAGAACTTACAATCACCAAACGAGAGGGAGACGCGACTAATATAGGAAGACGCGAACGTGTCGCCCGCCACCTTTCGGCCCGTTGACGTGGAAACATTCGTCGTTCAGAAAGAAAAGGAACGTGACGCGGATCGACCTACCTTCAGCCCTGGAACCCTCAATTGGGACTCCGAGGGACGAACGAACGAACGAGCGTGCTGTACTTGCTCGGACACAGGACACATCAATACTCCAATCGGGCGGTTGCTTCAAGATCGCAACGTGCTCGGAGATCTCGAGACCGGGTAGACCATGCACACGGCAGGCGGATTGAGGCCGCGCAGTCCCGCAAAGAAGCGTCGTAGGCATAGAGAACCAGTTTGGGCATGTCATACCTTAGGGGAAGCCTCCTGGGTGCAGTGAGCAAAGCGCAGCCATTGCGTATGCAAGTGTAGATGAACCAGGGATGATCCAAGAGCTAGCGCGTGCGAGTCCTGTGTTATTGGAATAGGGCCAGAACGAAGTAGCTGTTTTACGCGTGCTGTTCGAGTGGCTGGTAAACTTCCACCAGCGTAAGAGGGCAGAGTTTTTTGCGCAAGGCGGTATTGCGGAAGGATGCATGTCGAGAGAGGTAGATCCTCGGTGCCGTTTCGGAGTCACAGAAAAGAGGGATATAGGAGGAAGAAGGCGTTCGTGTTTGGCGAAACGCGTTAGAGAAGTCAGCCGTTTCATCCCTTCAATTCATCTAAAGCTCCTGTTTGATCCTTCGATGTTGGCTAGAACGCTGTGAGTACGTATGAACCATCGTTGTCTTCGTCGTCGCCGTCGTCAACAAACAGATCGATAATCGATGATCGAAGTTGTTATTGCATCGTGTGTGGGTGATACGACTAGGATATGCATGTAAGGTCGATGTAGAAGAAGCAGAGAGAGGACGGATTCGAACTAGTAGTTAAGTGAAAGTCCCAGCCGCCGCTAAGACTCTAGCTCAAGATCGACACGTTAGGGTTAGAGTATATCGAAGATGATGTTTGTTCCAGAAGCCCACCATGCCTTCTTCGATAGCCCGACATAGGGCGAAACACTCCGGCCAGTTATCCGAGAGCCTTTGACAGCAGACCTTTGTGGCAGAAGAGTGGGGTTGGATGCGACGACACTGTAGCACGCAGCTCAGGCGAAAGGAAGTAAGGAAGTGTGCAGTACCGGCATTTGCTTGCTTGCGACGCAACAAGATCTGTGTTGTGCTTCCTGAAGCTCCCCCTCCCAAAACTTATTCGTGGTCCGCGACATACCCATAACCAACGCAGAAACCTGACAGCTGATCATACATATCACCCACGATGGCTGACGACGACTGGACATTCGTACCTCGAAAGAAACAAGGCAAAGCCGCTTCAAAATCCACCATATTCCACGAACCGCTCTCAATCAAAGATGCGACACTGGAGGACATAGCTCGAGAATACGGAGTGAAGAATCGGATCTGGAAACGCAGCGAAGCGCGACAAAGCCTGCGACGCACCCTGGCGCACCTCAAACCCGACGCAGGCTGGCAGATCAAAACAGCAGTATGCTTAGGGACAGGCAGTTTCACGCGCGACAACTTCGATTGCCGGAAGAGGACGATGGAGCAGTTCGCAATGTTCCTCGACACCATCGACTATTTGCGGGACATTGGAGAGGATATCGTGGAGATTTACGTGCAAGAGGGGTGGTACAACGAGCTCGACAAGAAGTTCTTGGGGACTCTAGGCCTGAGTGTGCCGGAGATGAAGCCTGGAAAATATCCCATACCTGACTGTGGGCCGGCTACAAAGTACTTTGGGCCAAACACTTTCGTGTGCGAGCTTTACATCGAGCATAGTGAGGGGACTATCAGGACGCTCACGCAGAGCCAAGCCCCGCTGCTTATGAGTACGTCGAGGAGGATGTGCACGCGAGGCTATTACACTGGAACGGCTTTCGCGGAGGGCGACTTGAAGAGACTGCTGGAGGCGATGGATAAGACGTACAGAGCTATGCGATTCCCTTACTTTGATGAGGATCCGAATGTATTTGAGGGCATGGACGTGCTGGCGCCGGTGGAGGAAGAGGAGGACGATTGAGCACGGAAGACATCGGTCGTTCACTCGTTCAATTCCTACTTGATATCGCTGCCCTGGACAACCACCGCGAGAGCATCCGAAAGCCCGCTGTTTTGGTCACATCATCGCCCGGGACATCTGAATTATAACGATCGCCAACGCAATCCTCGGCGAGGAGCACGCCGTAACGCAATCTTGCACCATCTCCGCTGTCGTACTCACACAGACATGTGCCTACGATGTCCTGTCTGCTATTCGGCCATCGGAAGTGCAGCGTAACACTACTCCATTACCCAGCTAACACAACTCATACGCCAGCCTGATCACCGATGAACTCTTGCAAGATGGTGTCAGCAAAAGCACTCGGATGATTCGGCAACTATTATTCTCCATCTTTGTGCCTGAGCTCGCCGAGCTCTCCTGTCACTTGCGGGTACCATGTGACAACCGGGGCGTTGTTCAGGGTCTGGGGGTTCACGCGCACAAATTTGCCGTTGGCGTCCCTCGGTCGCGGTGCCTCGTTAGCGTCGCGGTGCCTCTTCAACAGGCTGACAATCGCTTTGTGCGAGAGCAAGTCATTGGTGACTTTGGACCTGCCTTTAGCCTGCTCGTTTTCCACATCGATGATGATTATGGTGCTGTTGCCTGAAACGACGTACGAAGGCGAGGCGCTGATGGTTTGCCGGAAGGATTTGAAGGGAAATCCTGACTGAAGTTGCATTGTGTTGAGAGTTATATTGGTAATTCAAAATCTGTTCAATCCAACGTATCCGGGACGGCGTATGTTTTGACTGTCGTTCAGGGGGCGTACGTGTAGGTAGCCGTAATGTGGTCTCAGAGGCATTCATCCGAACAATAATGTTGGCCATGGCTGCGACTATCAACATCATTTCTCAAGTGAATGCAAAAGTTTAACGTGCCGCGATCAGAAGTTATCGATGGTAGCGATAAGCGATGTGGATAAGTCAATGCCAATGGTACGAGTTTGAATCTCACATTAAACTGGAAGAGCTTCATGTATGCGGAATAAAGTCATTGTTGTTGTTGAAAAGACGTACATTCGGGTATGCTAACTACACGTGGAAGCCCTCACGTATGATGAAAGAGTCCCGTTGCTGTGTGACTCTGATACCTCAAGCGGGTCCTGCAATTGTTCCAAGGGAAACAACAAAACGCAATACACTTTACGCGGACCGCAGTCTCAGGTATGAGAAGCTCTGTAACTCACAACGTTCCCCGATGAGAGCATCTAACCCAAGACGAGAACGTTGTTCAGCTATTGTTGTCCGTCTGCGATGTGATGGCCTGCTGCCGCGTACTCCACCGATTGAACTGCACCATCAAAGCTGAGTGAAGTCCGTCTGCCCGATGTTGTTGTGCTCCTGCATTGCGCGGATCTCTTCCTTGTCCTGCTTGCTCAAAGAGCGCAGGAAGCCCACATCATGCCAACCGTTGTAGACACCCGTTCTCGAGGGGTCTTCGAAAGCCTTGTAGTAAGACGTGGTCGTGCATGGCAGGCAGACGGCAGCGCACTGGTCGAGCGGTAAGTGCTCTGGCTTTAAAGTGACACTATGGTCCGACTGACGCTCGAGGACCTTGAGGTTGTGAGACAGATGAGGCCTATCGCCCATCTTTTCGGGGAAGGTCATTCCGATGCATCTTGCGATGGTAATACGCTTCGCGCTAGGAATGGGCCGATAGAGAGCTGTATATATCACAGCGCTGAGGAAGCGATCCAGGACTCCAGCTGTCAAGACCCTGGCCCTATCACTGTCATCGCTGTCCCACTCTCTCAAGATTTGGTGCACATGGCGGGATGTTTTGAGGAAGTTGTCAACTTGACGTAACTTCAGCTCACCACAAGCGAGAGTGACCATGACCTCGACGGTGAATGTGTCGATGACCTTCACCATCTCACCAAAAGGAGGGACGGACATGAACACTGCGCGCTCGTTGCCGTCGATCCCCTGCATCATTATGGCCAGCTTAGTCACAACGAGCCGATACAGATTGACCACAAATTCAAGCTCGTCAAGGCCCACAGTGGCGTCGGCGACCTCTTTGGCCAGCTCACATTCCTTGTATTGTGACCAGGAAAGGGCACTTTGGCAGAGCAAGGTAGGTCCCATCACTTTCTTGAGGTGTGCGACCTGCTGCGTGTTACAGATAGGACCAGTGAAAGACACCCTCTGACCCATGCGAATGATCGATGCAAGTGGCGCAAGCAGGCAGTCTTGGAGGTCTCTGTCCATTGGCCGATACCTTGTGTCCCGAAGCTGACACTTCATCCGGTCTGATTCGGGGCGGGCACCCAGAGCACGAAGCCTAGGCTTTGCACCCGGGTATGCGCCGACTACTATGGCGGCTCCTTTGTGATCTTCCTCAGTGATGTGCATAGACACACAGAAGGCCTTCAGATCGCTAGCGAGGAGGATGTAAGACTGAACAGGAACCATGGTCGGAAAATGGCGTTCGAAAATTGCGCGCGTAGCCGGACCGGGGTCTAAGTGAATCCGCAACGAGTGAAGCGTCATCCTGGAAACGTTTTTGTTCGAAACAATCGGCACCCAGATGAGGCCATTCCTATCCGGCTGGTTTGGAAGTCACTGGTAGCTGACCACCACGAAAGTGTTCGCTTTGTACAGCATCTCTTCGGCCTCATCGCGGATCTCTGAGTTCACTGCGAGGAGGTTGGTGTGGAATTGGTATGCTTTGGACGCGGTTGAGTCATGCTTGGTGTTTACCTGCTGAGCAATGTCGTCGAAGCTCCTCTTGATGCGAGTGTAGCTGCTGTCGGGGAGATACGAGTAGATTTGGTCTCGTAGCTCGCGAGGCAGCGGCAAGTTCGCCCGGCGTGGTTTCATGGCCATGGTCGAGAGATCAGCCGCGAGTCGATCTGCTGCCATGCTTGAAGGGTGAGTGTCATCGATGGGTGTTGCAATGGCCGTCCCGTCAGCCATACTGGACGTGAAGCGAGGCCGGATGTAAGCTGGTGGAGAATGGATGTATTGTGTGAAACGTAGGAGTTGACGAAGGGGCGGTGTTTTCTGGTGGGTGGTAATGCGCCTTTTGATGGACGTTAGGTTGGCTGAAGGTGGAACTCAGACGACGGGAGCAGCAGTGTGCAAGGTGAAGGGAAGCGGAATGACGGAAAGACAATGTTGTGAGGCGGGTGATACGACGGGAAAAGCGTTTGTTGTGCAAACGAAGACCACAACTAAGGCTACGGCGACGTCAGTCACGGCAAGTCTCGTTTCGGCAGGGAGAATCAAGTGAATGAAGGTCGTAGCATGAGTCCGATCGCTGTGGCACGAGAAACTTTGCCGGAGCTCAATCTTTGGCAGAAGGCATTAGCGACAATTGGCTGTGAGGTCTTCGTCTGCCACTGGTACAATCCGCCGTCGACTCCTAAGCTGCTAGTCGCAGCATCTGCTTAGATGGTTAAGAAGGGACAAACTTACATGGTAGGGCGAGGTGGTGTCTCTGAGAAAGTGAAGCGTGCTAGCATTAGCTTACTTTCACATGCAAGAGGAACTTCAAATGCCTGCGATATAACGCGACACTTCGCATGTGACGATAGGTCGTTGCAGCCCTCGACATACCACTTGGTAGCTGTGCCACAACCACCCCTAAACAAGCACATACCACGCACCATGGACCAACACAAGGACCAGAGTGAGCCTAGCCCACCCACAATGCACAACAAGCTGCAGATGGACCGCGAAGACCAACGCGATGGCACTCTTTCGCCACAATCCAGCACCTGCATCCACAGCACAAGCAGCCAGGATCCAGTTCTCACCCGAGGAGAGCTCATCGACATCCTCGACCACATCTCCGCCTTCGCTCAGCACTACGGCGCCGCCTACCATGGCATCGGCTGCAGCTACCACGAACTGCCATACTCTGCTCGCGTGACCAGGTGGGTGGTCTCAGAGATGCGCGACGAGGCCACAAAAGCACTCACAGCCTTGCACGTCAATCAATTGCCAGACTTGGTGTCCATTTTCGGCGAAGTGAGCCTCCGCCTCGGGGAGTCCCAAGACTTGCTGTGCCACCCTGAAAGAGACTGGCAAGCAGCGGAGGCACAACTGCGGCGCTGCGACTTATTGCTCCAGGAAGCCGAGATCCGCATGCGTTTCTTGCAGGCCGCAGTATGGAATATGTGGTTCGCCGTCGAGTATGACAAGTTGGTGACCCGGGATGAGGGCGATGTTCTGGCGGAGGCACAAGCTGTGCTGAAGAACGGATGGCTGAGCGTTCTGCCAAACATCTGCTTCATGAAAGAGGGTACAAGCGAGGCTGAGAAGGAGAGTGAGAAAAAGACTAAGGGGAGGTCTGAGTCCACGGAGGAATAAGGCTGCCGGTGAAATCCTGGCTTGGACTTGTTATGGCTGCAGCTGTTTGGATGGTACGGCTGCTGGACAAAATGTTCCTCAGTCTCAATGGTAATGGTACCACATCTCTCGAGACGCTCCCAGGATACGCCTGACATCTGACGATACTGCAGCAGACTTTCTAGCCTCGATGTTGTTTGACAGAAGAGCTATTTCAAGGACTGGGTGTCTTGGGTTCTTTTGATGACAATTGAGAGTAGCAGAGAGATAACGGAATACAAAAAAAAAATGAACACTACCTGAATACCATGAACGCGACGCGACGGTGACCGATTTTCGAGCCAGCTAACAAAGCCAATTCAACAAGACTTTAACACACATGTCTGCGCAGTGTGTAGTGAATAGAATTGTGTAGGTGAGAGATGACAGATTTGCAAGAGCAAGGAGAGATGGAGATGAAGTCGGACGTGAAGACCAATCAAAGTTCAGATACAGATATTCGGCACGGACGCTCCGGCGGGTTGGCGGGTTCACAGCACACATCTTGAGTCGAGCACACTTACCTGCTAACTAATCAACCCACCCATCACCGGGAACCATAGCGAATGTACGTGTCTTCTTGCCGCTGCTGGACGATGTTCTTGCGTACTTCATCAAAGTCCAGCGATTGGAAACGAATTACTGACACTCTCCGCAGTGCGTTTGAATCGAGCGAGCCACATTGAGGCATATTGGACAGTTGCCCTTGTTTTAGGGGCTAAGAGTTGGATAGTTGCGAGCAGAGCTACCCAGGAGGGAGAGCAGAGATGGCGACAGCTACGGGTATGTTGGCGGTACACTATGAAACACAGGGGTGGACATGGCGAAGGTCCTCGGTTTCGGACACAACCGTGGCATTCTTCTCAAAGAGTCACAGTCATATTCAGCTTCGGACAATCCACTGACTTTCGTCCTCGCTCCAACAGAAGGCTATGCCTACTCTCGCTCTTCATCCTTTTCCGTCGCCCGATCGCCCGATACCGCATCGCCTATATACCCCGAGCGGGCTATTCGTCCCTTGCCAAACCGTCGCCTCAAATCCAGACTCTCTCCCGAGCAGCAGAGCTCGATCATATATCCACCAGACCCGCCGCCGATGAGTCCGACGTTGAACTTTCACGGCCAGGATAATGGAGGACGAGGGATGATGAACGGGGATTCGGAGCTGGATCACGATCACGACCATGACCATGACCATGACCATCATCACGACCACGACCACGATCACCACCACCATCATCACCATCATGAGGCGATACCTGTTCACGACCATTGCACATGTAACCACGACGAGGTAGACAGTGGGGACGAGGAGGTAGAATTCGACCATCCGGATCACCGATATGCGACAATGGGACCGATCGCAGCCAATGTAAAGGCACCACTTGATTCGGTACAGCGGCGACTGATGGAAGCTTCTCGGGGTGGAAAGTTGGCGGGCGGACCGGGCTCGGTGACGTCCAGCGCAGACGGATACGAAAGCTTCGAAAACACCAGCAACAAGAAAAAGAGGAAGATACCACTTTCGAGCGCATCATCGATGCACCAGAGCAGCTTGAGTGCGGAGATGGCGAGCATGGGTATCAGCAACATGGACGGCGCTGCAGACGAGTACAGCCATGCGCAACGATCGCATCACGCCGCGCCGGGTTCCTCGCCCTCGGGTACCGGAATCAGTGGCGCTGGACGTGGCAGGTATGGGCGGCAAAACGGCAGGGACAGCAGAAGACCGCTTGGAAACAACAACATGACCGCAAATGGATACGGTCCGAGAGCGCCTGCTCGCTCGGTGAGCGGTGGCGAAGTCAGGAGCATCGGTAAGTCAAGATTATGCTGCTCTCGCTGCAAAGCCTCAACTTGGAAAAGTCACTAACGGCTTCTCTACCACCAGACATCGTACCCGAGCATACCGGAGGCATCATATCACAGGCAATCAAGACCGCGGCGGAACAAGGGCCTCTTACGCCTCAGAAGGGCAAGGAGAACGTCAGTCTCCTGCAGCAGTCCGCATCTCAATCCGTCACCCCCAAAACTCAATTCACTTTCACCTGCGAATCGGACAGTGCGAGTAAGATGGTTGACCAGCAACAGGCGATGGCAGATGCAGCATATCGAGCAGGGTATGGCACGCCCACTCCAGGCCACCACCGCGGAGTCAACGGACAGGCAAACCGCATGCACGCCCAAGGCACGCAGACAACACCCACACGCAATGGCCAAGCACCTCGCGCGCCCGCCCACCCCAACCCGATGCCAGCCAATCAGCAACCTGCACCCGGTCAGCACACTCAAGCTCCAGCGCCCAAGCCCAAACCGCGTCGCCCCGCCAGCAAAGAGTACGCACTTGCTGCTCGCCAGCGCAAGCTCCAGCAAGAGTACACCAACTATCACCACCGTCCGACTGGTGATAACCTCTGGATCTGCGAATTCTGCGAATACGAAGACATCTTCGGCGTTCCTCCATACGCTCTCATCCGCTGGTACGAGGAGAAGGACCGTGCAGAGCGCAAGAAGGCTGCGGAGAAGCGTCGGTTGCTGGAAAAGGCCAAGATGAAGGGCCGCAAAGGCAAAAAGGGCACAAAGGGTGGCAAGAACAACAACGCTGCCGCAGCACCACCTGCTCCCAACGGCGGCAACGGCGCATACGACCCAAACCTTCCGCAACCAGAAGGTGACGACTACTACGATGATGACGAGTACGGCGACGAGTACGAGCCTGTTGGCCCGGAAGACCAGTACCCAGCGGATTATTATCCCCCGCCACCAGCTCCAGCCGGTACGCCAGCCGTCCGACCTCCCGAGCCAGACGGCGGCGATAATCCGCTGAGCTAGGTGCTCGCGGCACTGCAAGGTGTCGTGGCATTCTCTGGCTGGCAAAACTCCGCGGTGACTCTCCTTTTACCTGTCATTGAGCGTTCTTGTACCCTGCGTTGCGCATTTGTTTTTCCTTTGGTGTTGGAGGAGTCTGGCGCTTGCGGACTGCTTTTTCTGCATATTATCCTGTGTCTTTTTGCTTTTTCAACAATGTGCATAGGGTGGCGCTGTTCCTGTGTCGCATTTCACTGGCGCGCTATTACCCCTTTGGTTCTACATCATGGATTGTTCGTTGCCCGCTCTGCGCTGGCGCGTTCAATTCCCATTCCCCACTCAGCTTGTAATTGCATTCAGAAAACCATACTTTGTTGACGGTGGAGGCGGCGGTGGTTCGGATTGAGAGAGAGATTGTTGGAAATGGAGGGTTTGACTGTTGGAAAGGCACGATGGTGTCAAAGGAAGTGATGAGAAACACGTCGAATCGGATTGGGCATGAGGACGATGACGAGGATTGTCGATGGGAGATCAAGAAGTACTTGGTTGTATGAAGGCATCTTGGCCCCAGGCCTTTTCTTGGGCTGTCAATTTTCATTGTTGTCTTGATTCTTTTGTTTGTTCGATAGAGGGCTTTGGGGTTTGGGTTGCTGATGTGCACGCAGGCTTATTTCTGCCGTTTCTCGCTGGGCATGAAACCTCGGATGGGCAACCCCAAAGACTATGTTCATCGCCGCTCCTCTCACAGTTCAAACATCGTCGGACTGGCAACGAGCCATCAGAGAAGGCGTTCACAGCCAACTTTCTGCCAGAGCATCATCGTATACAAGTATCTCTCTGCACGCACAAACAACAAATTAGTATCCATTCGTCAGGATATTGACAGCGGCCATCACTATCAAATCATTTCACCGCAAGCATCTGAAAGATCACGACTTCGCACAATCAGCCTCCCTCTAGCTCTCTCTCTCTCTCTCCCCGATCACGCAAATACATCTCGCTTCCATCAAGATGTCGGATTCCAACGCCGCAGGAATTACGACACCTTTCGCTTCGATTACGATATCAGATCCTGATGCTGCAGCAAACACGAGTATCTCAAACCCTCCGATGGCCAAATTCCCACTCCCTCCTGAACTCCGCGACCTCATCTATGAAAACTGCTAGACCCCAGGTATACCAGGCTACAGCGGCGCACGCGCAACGATCCGGCGTACAAATTTCACACCAACATCATGGCCGTCAACCGCACCATCCACGCAGAGACTGAGCGGCTACTTTGCAAGCGCAACTCATTTGTCATTGCCTGGCACAAATTGGAAATGGATGATATGGCCAAGCTCATGCGGGAGATGAAGCTCTGGGTCCCACTAATCACCTGCGACTACACAATTGTGGGAGGTAACAGGCAGCATCACGCCCTGGCCATGAGACATTGTTCTCTCGCAATCAATTTTACGTACAGTTCTGGGTTGCTGCCTGCGTTTAGCGCCATGGCAAATCTCAACAACACCCTCGAAATCCGGACTTGTATCTTTCTGGCAGCCGATCTTGACTCGTACTGCTCCGTGCTGTCAGAGCTACTAGAGAGGATCACAGGACCGAAGCTCATGAATTTCGATGCCCTTTGGCCGCCTTTCATCGTCAGTCTGCCGGATGCCCAAGGCCGGTCAATGTCGAGTCTGACGAATCCAGATGGCAGCACACGACCTGCGCCCCGCCCGGGACTTGCACTGTACAGTACTACACACCGAAAGATCAACAGACAACATCAGACTTCTCTGCTGGCGCCTTTTCGGAATGTGATTGGTGCCAGCATGCGCGTTCTCATCGAGGGAGATGTCGTTGACAACTTGCAAGTGGAGAGTGTCAAGAAGCACATGGGCCCGAGCCTGACCTGCATGCTCGCCGAGTATTGGGCCTGCTTTGAGAGATTAGAAATGCGCAAAGCAATCGCCGACTCCACTGCTCTCGGAGGCGAGCTTCACCTGGCATTGAACATGTACGAGCGTCTGAGATTCGAATTGAGACGTTTCATGAGAACGCGGGATGGCATGCTCTTTCCGAGGACCAACATCCGCTTCGTGCACATATTCAAGGCCTTTGGCTTGCTCAATGTTGACACGTACCTATCCGAGGCGTACGTTGTTCATAAATTTCGGCAACGTGAATACCCGTCAACCTTCAACGAAATGATTCCTCCGACCCTCATGATGCTGATATCCTACTACAACCACCGGCCTGGCCTCTCTTACAATCCCGAGCCCTTGAAGTGTCTTGCGGAACTCGCCGCCCTGGATATGGCAGATGCAGAAAGCGACTCCCCGCCATTGCGATGCATCAACTTTCGTCATTCCAGCGGTCTTGCACGGAAGCCCAGATACATCATCGGATGGACGGATGTAAGGATGTTGAGCCAGGTCAGCGCGATTGACAGGGCGCGAACCAATTCACTGCAGTCGCGAGCAGGGCTGATTCCCATACCCTGGTCTGAGTTTGATGATGCTATGGGGTAGCGAAGATCGTGGAGGTTTCTGAGGACAGCTACGGCGATGTGCTCTGGTTTCTGCAGAGTGAAGTGAGAAGGTATTGGCGCAGTGAGTGAAGTGGAGTGGAGCTTGTCATGTGAAAGGTTGCCTGTTGCCTGCATTAGTTTGGCGGGTCTCCGTTTGTACAGCTTGGATCACAAACAGTCGCTTTGTTACACACGCGCACTCTCTCAATTTATCACAAACACTCAATATTGCCAATGCAATGAGTGCCCACTAACACTCTGCTACTCCACTTCTGACAGCATCACCTTTGACCACAACCAGCCACTCACCATCAACACCCAACACATCTTCTACACTCAAAACGCCGCAATCATGGCCGCGCAGTCAGTCTCGGTACCACCTGGCGCCACCTCGAACACCGCCGTCTTGAGCACTGCCGCCTCGGACGCCGCCGTGTCAGAACTTGACCTCTCCGCGTTGAGCATACCCGCCCCGGATACCATCCCCTCGAACAACGCCGATCTACGCCTCACGAACTTTCCGATCCCTCGCGAACTTCGAGATCAGATTTATTCCTACTTGCTTCACAGCGATTACACTCGCGTCGTCAGAGAACCTGTGGGTATCTTGGATCGTATCCACGGGCCTTTCAAACGCCAAGGCTACAGATTCCATACGAACATCCTTGCCGTCAACAAGAACATTTATAAGGAATCGCAAGAGTATCTCTACAAGAACAACACATTCGTGGTCGCAAGCGCCGAGTGGCACCTCGATGGGTTTCCGCCGGGCGAATCGCTGCTCACTTCAAATTTCTGGACACCGGTTGTCACTGGAACACACGCTGCGAAGATGCGACATCACTCGCTTCGCCTGCACGTCACCCAAGGCGAGAACGCTGAAAGTCGACTTCTGGAATCCACCGGCTCGCGCAAAAAAGCACCGATCCGATCTTGTGTCATACTGGCGAACGACCTGGAGGCCTTGTGCACCACGTTGCGCTGTTATGTTCTACTACACCCGGGATTCGCCATCTTGATCGAAGATGGCCCTTTCCCTCGCGGCTTGGAGGTTGTCGGAGTAACCGGACACGATGGCAAGATTGACAAATCGAGTCGGGTGAAGATACAGTTTCGCGACACGCCCTTCCGCCCCAGAGACGCCAACATGCAATCTAAAATGTTCAGTTCGCTGCGTCAAATTGTCTGCGGAGGTCTGCGTGTGACATTTGATGGTGCTTTGCCTGAACACGTCGACCGCGTCCAACGGACCAAGGATGCCATGGGACCCATCTTAGTCAGTCGGCATGCATGTCACTGGAAGATCTTCGAGGTCATGTGCAAAGCGAAGCAGCTAGCTGACAATGCCGTAAGTGTTGGTGAGCTGCAACTCGCGTCGAGAATGTACCTCGCAATCATGGGTGATGCTATGAGGTACCTAGATACCCTGGCAAATCCTTTGAACCACAATGGACTGTACGTCACCTCGCCAGTAGTGCATGCCATCCACGTCCTGCGCTTGGATCTTGCCCTCACTTTGAGTTATCTACAGCTGAGGTTCGACAGACAACCCGCGCTCAAAGCGATTACGATGGAGGTGCTGGAGATCGTAAAAGACCTCGACTGTTCAATCCTTGAGTCCACCGCCACGACTTTGACTACACCCGAAAGCGCGGGAGCTGTTTTTGTTCACGTCGCCTGGTTGAGTAAGATGTTCTTCGAGGAAATGCATTATCCGGATCGTCCCCCCTCGATCACGGTCAGTGAGATGGTGGAGGCGCTTGAAAAGCACAAGCAACACCCGTACCATTCGCACGATCTCGCCATACTCAGCAAAGTTCCCAATCAAAAAGATCCAGCAATCAAGCATCTACCGCTGCATTTGTGCAGCGTGTCCGTACTTCCGCCTCGCCACTTTTCTTATCACAAATTTCCCAACGTTCCCAGACAGCCGGACGACATCGTCGGCCTCGAGAGACCGGAAAATTTCCGTCGTATCGACCACAACACCAGAAAGCTCATCAACGACACACAACGACAGTTCGGTCAAAAAGTCACAAAGTGGGACTGAGCCTTGGAGCGCTGTGGATCCGCTACGGGAAGAACAAGTATGGAAGGAACGGCTTTCTTCTTGATCTTATAAAGACTCACCGCACTTTCACGAAGACACTGGAAAGACAGGCGTAACGATCACCGCTTTTCTTTCCACTGCACATTTCTTGTCCGGGCATTTGGCTCCTCGTTTTGCGTCACTACATCCTCAAGGCTGGTCAGTCTCAGAAGCGAGGAGGATCCACATATCCTCTTCCGTTGTGGCCAGAGTCAACGCAGCTGCGTGCGCGCATGCTTGGAGCTGATGACCACCGCTTCCCTTTCTTGGCATTCCCCTTTTTCGAGCGTTTCGCTCATCTTCTTGCATAGCTCAACCACTGATACCGGTAGTTCGTCAAGGGAAAGGCGACCCAGAAAGATTTTGTGCTACGGTCTGGCTCTGGCCTTTTGCGTTCCTAAGTACTTTGGAACGAGTAATCACTGTCACCCCAATGGAAAAACTGTTAAACTCAAACCTTTTCCCCTGATCTCAAGCACATCAGCACAACCCAGATGACCACAACCATAACCAAGAATCCACATGAACGCAACAGCAACTTGTATCTGCCTGCGCTAAATAAGACAATAGACGTAGTACCGTCCAGGGATTGCACAGATGTCACTGACTTCGTTTCCAACGAAACAGCACAGCACAGCACAGCACAGTTTGCGCCAACCTACAGCCCTCCAAGCTCTATAGATAGGATGCGAGCCAATACATTCAATTACAAAATCACAGCACCAGAGATCAAGACGAGGTGAGCCACAAATGGAACAGAATCCAAGCAGGGTTATGCACTTCACATTGCGGCACAGCATCGGCGGCGCTTCGAAGCCATGGCATTGCGCCACTTGCTGGGATTGGAGCTCGAGCGTGTTTCTACTCATCGCCTTATCCTATGGAGTCGGAGATCAATGCACAAGGAGTGTCAAGTTTGAGATATTGTGCGCATTGCAAGTGATACGACTGGCAATCATCCCCATGTCGTTCTATCACCTCAAAGGACAGCGACGACGAGCGATAGAGCACCAAACCGCAGCAAAGCAGGCCTGCGGCGTCTTGCATACAACAGCTAATCACTGCCTGAGGCGGAGCAGCTTCAGACCATAGGCGAGGCAGGCAGTGCCAGAGCTCTGAGGCAGCTAGGAGAGCACTCATGAAGTCCAGGATGGGTACTTATATTGCGAAGAACATTTCACTGCAACCCGATCACAGCCTTTGTCCTCAGTCTTCCAAACAACTTGCATAGACGTCCGCAGCAAGTCGTTTGCAACATGTCGTCCACAGGTTCAACCGCCACCCTCGCTTCCTGGGATCCCATACAACTACTCTCGCTCATGAACCCGGACAAACTCGCCATCACCTGTGTCGGCCACGCAGCATCTTGTCGCAGACGCTGTCGGAATGCGATCGCTGCTCACAACATCCAGTCGGCGAAAATTGTCATGCGAAATCTAGTCCGCTCCGGCTTGTCTGATAATGAAGTAAAGAACTTGCTTTTCGAACTTGCTGAATATACGCTTTGTCGACGATACCATCTGGGTCAGGCGACCGTGATTTCGGATGGCTGGTGGAGACTTGTGCAAACCCATCGAGACAACGAGGAGGATCACTTCAGTGATACGAGCGACGAGAGCGATGACGATTGCGACGACTCCAGCAGCAGCAGCGGCAGCGATAGCGGCAGCGACAGCGACGATGATAGCAGCGGCGGCGGTGGTAGGCGACACCGCGACGGAAACGCGCCTCTGCCTGCAAATGAATTTGTGGCCAGTCTTGAGAGGCTCCAGCGCGAATTCGACGAACTACTCCGGAGACAACGACAACAGCTACTCCGTGAGAACGAAAGACCCTCGGCTTCGAATCACCCAGCCATCCGGGCTCAACAGTCACTTCCTAGGCAGACCCATCACGATGAGGCCAAGGCCCAGCAGTACCTTAATATGCAAGCAGCGCAACTCCAGGCAGAACAACTCCGTCGCGAGGAAGCGTACCGTATCGCGCAGCGTGAGCGAGAAGAAGCTCGCGAGCGCTCACGCCGCGAACGAGCCCAAGCAGAGAAAGCCAGACGCGAGGAGGCAGATCGTCAGGCTGCGCGTGAGAAAGCTGAGAGAGATGCAGAAGCCGAGCGTCGTCGTCAAGAAGCAGCAGCAGAAAAGGCTCGCCAGGAGCGCCAGCGTCAGGACCACGAAAGAAGGCAGCAAGCTCGCACCCAAACTTGGGATGATGCTTGGCTCCGTTACGAACAGGCCTGGAGCCGCATTTCCTCCACGGGCATGCAATCAGAGACCGATGTGCGCATGTCATCAATCTGGCCCACCAAGACCGGGCTGTATTCGTCTTGCAGCGAGAGCGACGTCAAGATGTTCTTCATTTCTCACCCTGGAAGTGTCAGCCGCAATGTCATCCGAAGACAAGCTTTACGCTGGCACCCGGACCGAGTGGTGAGGCTGTTTGGAAATGTGAAGGATGAGAACCAGCTAAAGGAGTTGATGAAGGCTGTTACCATGATCTCGCAGGTGGTGATTGGGATCATGGCGGTTACGTCTCGGTGATGCGGTGATGCGTCTACGGTTTGTCAAATATTTGCTTGGTGTTGACTGTATGGCTTGTAATCTTTGCAGTTCCGTTTTCTCTCACTCTCGGCTGGATGGTATAAATGGAGCTGGTGTCAAGTAGCTTCCATTTCCTTGAGGGCGTTGGAGGTATGGCAAGTCAGCTTAGAGGTTCGGTTCGTACATCGTAAACGGCGTATCTTTCTCTGCTTCGATGTTAGTAGCTCCGGTTGAGACCACTGTACTAGTCCTTGATTTTTCTTCCACGAGTAGCATGCAGTAACGAGGCTGGTGTAACAACCAGAGTGACCGGAAGACCAGCCTCCGAGATAATGCTCCATGTCCATGCCCACCTTCCTCAACAAGACCACACGGCATCATCGGGTGCACGTGAGCGCCTCGATTGACGGTCAATAGCGCCTAATATGGCAGGTAAGTCAAGCGGTTGCCAACATTGGTAGCAAAGTGGATTGGGCGAGGCGGAGAGGTGTAGGCGGGATATTTTTAGCAGTCATTTTCCCTAAATTAGCGGTCAATCTCGTCCGGCAATGCGCACTAATTAATCAGCAGCTCCGTGGCTCCACCAAGCTCATCTCATCACACGAGCTAATTAGCTCTATTTCCGTCTCACAGCATGCTGCCGCTGCCGAGAAATGGATGTTGCATCTCTCGAGCCGGGGAGTCTGCCGTCTCAGTCCTACGACAGACAGGTGACACGCGATCAGAAGACGCATCGCGTACTGCATACTGTACCAAGACGGCATATTCGAATATCACAGCGAAGCTGACGAGATATTGAAGGATTGGAAGAAAGAAAAGTGTCAGCACAGCACACGATTTGGAGGTTTGCACTGACAAAGTCGCAATTCCACACGCTCACATCACTCCAGACGGCGTAGCAATGCGGCCGTGTTAGCTGTTGAGCCTGTTGGTGTGGCCTACGCCGCATAGACTCCTTGATCTCCGCGGCGAGGTTATCCGCCTCTTCCAAGATACCATGGATTGCCCATAACGAAAAGAAAGATGGCAGGCATATGCAAAACCCAAAGAGAGCAACCCCGCCAGGTGGAGCGGCGCGAACCAACATTTAGTGGCGCCTGCAGCTGCATCCTTCAAGTATGAGGCGCCTCTCATATCACTACATTTACGTTTTCGTCTGCAGCTGCCACGTTAGACTTACCCAGCCTACGGATGCGAGCTCTCGCTACCTTCGAGGCTGGATGACATGCGTCTGGGATCGTCGACTCTACAGACTTGATACATGCTTGAGGGACTTGACATCGTTCGCGGTTGATGTCGATGTTGCCATTCCTTTTTCACTGGCAGAGTGTGTACTACTCCCAGGAGATACGGCCTCAAAATACAACATCAGCGGCAACACTGTGCCGTAAGCGCTGCCGCGCCGATGGAGATCTTGCGAGGCGCATGCAAGTAGCCTTTGTTGCATGTTGCCGCTGCAAGAACGGGTGCAGATGCAGGTGATGCACGCTAGTCAACCTTGCCATGCGCCTCTAATTTAGCTGATCCATGCATTCTATTCTCCGCCGAGGAGGGCCTAGTCTTATGCCGTGTTTGGTGTTGGTAGATGTGGAATGGCGAAGTCGATGTCTATATAGAATCGCCTTGTGCTCGCATCTTCTGCACCTCGCTCATCATCCTTCCAGTCATCGTCTCGAGATCTCAACAACACATCGACATCAAAGTGACACAGCGTCTCTTCACAACACAATGGCGATCCTCTATTCCCTACTCGCCCTTTCTGGCCTGATCTCCACTGCCTACTGCCTACCACCGGTCGAGCGATCAACAGACGTCAAGACTCTCAACCTCAATGCAGTCTCCCCTGGTCTTCCTTCACCAACATCATCGCCGTCCATTATCACTCTCGGCGTCGGTACCCAGAACTACACCTGCAACTCGACTACCAGCACATATAGCAGCAACGTCGCCCTCGCCGATCTGTACGACATCACAAACGTAATCAAATCCAACACAAAAGACAGCCTCTGCAAACTCTACCTCAAGAACTCCCAAGATTGCAGCGCCGACGACAACCCTCTGCAGCTGAACCTTGTAGCAGAGCATTTCTTCAACACTGCCGGACCCAACTTCGACTTCACCAAGAGTGAGCGCGGCTGGCTACAGGCCAAGAAGGGTGCTGGAGTCCCTGCACCCGGCCATGCATCGAATGGAGTCAAGCCGCAAGCAAACGGAGCAGTCGACTGGCTGTACCTTCTCGACAACGGCGCTGGTGTCTCTCAAAACTTGCAGTCAGTGTACCGCGTCCAAACAGCCGGCGGTATCCCTCCCAAGACCTGCAGTGGGGACGAGCAGATTGAGATCCCATATGCTGCGGAATACTGGTTTTACACTGAAACTTTCTGATTCTTCGTGGCTTTCCTGATTTCCTCCTTTTTCTTCTCCTTTTCTTTCCCTCTTCCACATACAAACGAATTTCCTTTTTCTCTTCTAATGGCGACAATACCTTGGGCTGCTTTTTTCCTTTTCTCTTTGGGCTTTTGCCGTTTGGACGCTGCGATACCCTTGAGTGGGACATACTTTCGTTAACGCAAGTGCTGCAGACGAAGGTCTCTAAAGTTTGGTCGCGGAAGGCAAATGAAGCCTTTATATACATAGTTAGTTCGGACACCCGTCAAGAAATACTTCTACCTTGATAGCTTGTGCTGTTTCAGTATGTCGATCGACAATCGTTTCGTGTCGAGTATTTGAAGTTGATATCAGGATGAATATACCAACTCCTGATCGATCACAATTCAACTCCAGTGAGAAGTAGTATAGCCTTGAGAATTGTATTTAAGCATTTACTCGTTCGTCGAGGTAATAGAATTGCAATCAAGTAATGTCACTATTCTTATCGGCAACTCGGCGTTTGAGGAACATTGCCAACATCGTCGCCAACAATTCGGCCATCTCCGACACGATCCGCATCTGAACCGAACCCCCACCAAGACACAACTACTCACCTACTTTCATCCCACTTTCTATAGTTTCAAAGGTACAGTAACAATTGATCTTCTCTTTCAATAATTTCTTCCTCAAACCTTCTACTTCAACCGATGACCACCAGCGCAAACACGGCGCCCAACAGAATCGCAGAAATCGCATCCCACCTTCAACCACCGACAAGAACAAACCTCCAACCCACGCCTCCAACCATGGCAGCACAACGCCCCTTCATAACCTGCCACGTCCTCGACACCGTCTCAGGCAAACCGGGCGCCTCCATCGCAGTCAAACTCAAACTCCTCTCCCCCTCGCAAGCAACCACAGCCCACTGGACAGCAACCACCAACAGCGACGGCCGCGTGCCAGCCTGGACATCCTCCACAGACATTAACGCGCTGGTCGAGAAGGTCAAAAGCGAGCTGGGAGAGGACGAGGAGATGTTGTGGAGCTTGACGTTCGATACTGAGAGTTATTTTGGGAAGGGCAAGACGTTCTGGCCGGAGGTGGAGTTGCGGTTTGCGGCGAAGAGGGACGAGGCGCATTATCATGTGCCGTTGTTGTTGGGGCCGTGGAGTTATACTACTTACCGGGGGTCATAGGTTGAGGGTCAATGTGGATGGTGGCAGAGTGGCTGTTCTGAGTGGTAGGTGCAGTCATGTACGTCGCCATGGGGAATTCTATGAGAGCGTTATTGTGAAAATGACATCGGGTTCTTTGAGATGTACAATGTCGTCAAATCTCATACGCACTGTTGGGGACTCGGAAGGTCAGTCAACCGCAGCGATCGTGGTAGACGACTCTATTCGAGCGAGCTGATCGGCTTGGACTTCAAGTGATCGTAATGACAACTAACAGCTGTTATTAGCTTTATATTCAATTTTACTTGAAATCCTTTCACCAATTGCATTGATCAATCAATCATCCGGTCAGGTGTCCGAGTGGTTATGGAGCTAGCTTCAGGTACACCTGATAATACACCAGTATTTTCAGATATCTGCTAGTGCAAAATTTGCGCGTGGGTTCGAGTCCCACCCTGATCATCATTTTCTTTTTTTCCCATCGCACCCACCCTGATCAACACCTCTTTTTGCTATTGAATGTGCTGAACACAGCAGATGTATATATGATAGATGCTCGACCTTGTAACCCAAACCTAACTCTGATTTTGGGTTGAATTCACTTAAGCCTCGAACCAATCGGGGACTCCTGGCGCTAATAACTCGTCACCATATCACTTTTGGTCACCCCTGCACCCGAGATACACGTAACTTCATCGACATTGCTCAGATCGAAGTGCCGGTTGGTGCATCTTAAAGCTGGTTAAGCAGGCTCTATGCTTGTCTCTTCGCTTAATTTTTCATTTTGTATAAATTTTCTGCCGGAAATAACATTTGTCCAGCGCTGATATGTTGGCGACCTACAGTCAAGTGGCACGTCAAGTTGGGACAGCGTCTTTCTATCGAACAAGTGCTTTCACTTCACAGTCGAGAGATGTATACAAGTAAGGAAATGGTGCTCTATTCGGCCTACGTCTTCCGATGACCATCGCGAATCACGGCAAATTTTCTTTGATAACGTCTGGGAGGTATTGCTTCGACACATCAGGATGTTATATACAAGACAAGACACGATTGTTCTGCTGACGCAGAGAAACACCCGTCAGGGCTGCTTCACCAGCGAAACTTTCCTCACCAGGAGGTGCGACTTCCAGCAGCAATCCCTCAAGGTGAAGTCTCCTCAACCTGCTGCCTCGCCGTAGCCCTAAGCGCAGCAATCCGCTTCTCAATCTCATCGAGCTGATCCTCCAAGCCCTGAACATCCTCCAACAAAGGCCTACGCTCCGCAGAGCCGCCCTCCTTCGCCGCCTCGCCGTAGACAAGCGTGTAGCCGACCATGGCAGCCTCCGCGAGCCACAGAGCGTTGGCAAGGTAAGCGTAGAGAGCCACTTTCGCGCCTCCGATCAGCAGCTGTAACAGAACGGCGGCATTCAGCACGCTGGCGGCGACGACGAGAGAGCGGCCGGCGGTGGGGCGTTGGAGGCCGAGTTGGAAGAAGACGAGACCGACGAGGTGTGCGATGCAGCTGAAGACCAGGCCGACAACTTCTGTTGGATGGACTCGGGGGTGGTGCTCGATGCGCGAGCGGAGGATCTGGATCAAGGCACCGGTGAAGATGATGGTGTTGAGGGCGAAGATGGAGGTTTTGGTCATTGAGAGCATTGTGGCGAGTTGTTTTTGTCGATGTTAGGCTTTGAGCGGACTTCTGTCAGGTGCTGTCTGTCTTTCGGTCGTTCTGGTGCTTATAGAAAGATGGCAGTTTTTTTTTTTTCAAATGTTCGAGTGGCGGTCTAAATCACAGGAGGTATCGCGTGGTATTGGAAGTCCCAGCATTAAAAGTCTCCCGGGCCGGCCGGCAGGTGGAGGTCAAATCTTACAGTACCTATTGTAGTGATTACCTTCGTTTAGACATTGACTGTGATGTTCAGACAGCAACAAGAAGTTTGCAAATTTGTCTTTGCGTATTCACTTGATGCCAGGCTTTCAATGAACCAAGTCGATATATCGAGTCGTTCAGTCAAAACGACCAGGGAATGCATCTGCCATTGGAGGACAAAGTTCAGAGGCTAAGAACTTGCCGATGCGATTGATCGTACTCTCACGATCAAGGACTCTCATTGGAGGATGAGATGAGGACACTAATGGATCGTCGATGATGCTGTCACGATCGTGCTGTTCCTCCCGTGCAGAATGCATGTAAACCTACTGACATTCGCTAGTTTGTATCGCCAAATAACCAATCACCACAGATCAGCACACTTTAGGGCTGTAGCTCGCTTGAGAAGCCCGCCTGCCACACACACTTTCGTCACACGTGAACGGCCCGGTTGACTGTCACCATACACAGCAACAGCAACCATGGAAGAGCTACAGAGCAAGCACCGCAAGGAGCAGAAGGATCTCCAAAGCAGAGTGACCCAGAAGAAGAAACAAGCGAGCAAGAAGACTCGGAAGGGCGTGAATGAAGAGTGCGACCGCCTGGAAGCTGAGTTGAAGCAAAGGCAAGCAGACGAGATCGCTGCTGCGAATGGAGAGCCCATGAGCAAAGAAGACGAACTCCCCCTCGACGAGCTGGACGATCTCACACTCCAACAAGACGAAATAGAGCCCGCTCTCACGCCAAAGCAGCCCGCGTCGAGCACACAGACGGAGACACAAGCTCCCCCGCAAGGCAGGAAACCCAACAGACAGAAAGAGCGTTTGGCACGTAGGGCAGCAGAACAGGAAGAGTTGGCGAGACAAGCCGCGGAAGAAGCAAACAATTTGCCAGACTTGAAACAGCAGGAGCGCGAGCGAATGCTGTCGTACATGAAAGAGCGCGGCCTCGAAGAGAAGGAAATTCGCGCCGACGGGCACTGTCTCTACTCCGCCGTTGCAGACCAGCTTTCACAACTGGACATTCCTATCGGCACAGCGCCAGGATCGAAGCCAGAAATTCCGTACAAAATTACACGCTCCGCTGCCGCTGGTTGGATTGAGAGCCATCCCGACGAGTTTGAACCTTTCCTTGAAGAGCCTATGCCGGAATACCTACGAAAAATCAGAGATACGGGTGAGTGGGGCGGCCAGCTCGAGCTTTTGGCTTTGGCGAAGAGTTACGGAGTCGAGATCAACGTGCTGCAGGACTTTGGCAGGGTGGAGAAAATCGAGCCTGAAGGCGGTGCTGCAGGCAAGATGATATGGCTTGGATATTACAAGCATGGCTTTGGGCTGGGAGAACATTACAACAGTCTGCGCAAGGCGGGCTAAAAGTATGCTAATATCGCGAGATGAGACTCGACTGAAGATTTGTAACGTGATCCTGTTGGAAGGGCTGTGATCGATGTGGTCAAAGCCTACCCTCGCAAGGAGCACTACAAGACGAAGGTCACGGAAGTACGCATCATGAGGAAACCCGGCTGAAGTCGTGCAACATGTTATCATTAAGGCTTCGTGATCATCGTGCTCATACCCTTCCATCCCGAGAAGGCTCGCGAGATGAAGGCCAAGGCACCTCGCTCACATCTGATTGCTTGCGTGAGTATTCACTCTCACTGTCGCAATGCTCGAAATTGCCTGATCTCCTGTACCGGTGCGCAACGACGCTGCCGTAGATGAGCGCAGCCAACGTCGTCGCGAACGCAGCCGACAAGCCGGCCGCTTGCCACAGTCTCCAGAACGGCCAGATGAGACTGGACTCGATGACGCGCTGTTCAACCGTCGTTGCGATTCCAACTGCGAAATAAAGTAACCAGAAAATCGTCTTGAAGATGCTAAGGCCGAGGAACGTCCAGGGATGCAACGCACGCACGAACCACAGTCCGATTTCTGCGGCGGTGAGTAGGATGCAGATGAATGCGAAAGCCAGACAGACGACCCAACCTCTGTTGCAGGAATCAAGTCAGCGAGACTGGACTGAAGGGTTGGCTCAAGGGGGGAGGAGGGTGTCCAAGACTTACACGTCGACGTGGGTACCCTGGCCTTCCACCTCAAACGTCAAAATACCAACTGTAATGATTGAGTTGGTGAACAGGATCATTTGCAAGATCCAGAGCGGCGTCAGTGTCCATGAACTCCAGGTGTTGCGAGGGTATGACATGAGCGGAGCAACGATCCATGATGTGCAAGTGTGGCGGGCCTGAGCAGTCGACTTGTGCAGCCTTCCTGTCTTCTCTACATCGGTCTTCTCCATCGTCTTGTCGTAAACTCGTAGATTCGTTTAGGTTGAATGGTCGTAGGTTCGTAAAATAAGAGTGTCTTCGATGTAGTTGTCTATATGTGTGTAGTGTAGATATAGTCGTCCCAGATCAAGTTAAGCGAAAGTGCGAGGTCGACAGGTAGTAGCGAATGCAATCCAGGTAGTAGCCAAAAGCGAGAGGCACGATGGACTGGCACTGGAAGACGTCCGTCACGCGGTCATATACCGACCGCCAGATGACAAGACGACAAGCCTGCTTTTTCTTCGGGACATCATGGCATGGGTACGAGTACAAGGTACCTGACTTCCTTTCGCACTTCCCATCTAGAGGCTCATAGGCGGTCGATGATCATCCTGGATAGCCTGGCTACCTACCCTAAACTACGGTGTCTAACCAACCCGCAGCCGTATTGCGAACTCTCACTGCCGCCGCCTAGGTCATGACCCAAGAGTGCCTATTTGCCCAGAACGTGAACGCATCAGCATCGACGGGGATCGAGCGGCCACGCCTCATCTCATCACTGCTGCTTAGTACTGGACCTACGGATGGATCCTGGCAATGATGCTCTCAGCCCAAGCAAGCCGGACGAGCCGGTCTCGCGCTGCTGGGCGTGCGTAACGCGTGCATGGCTTGACCGCTCTGGCTCAAGCCGTTCCGCGGACGTCCGTTTGGATCTCAGGTATCGTCGTCATTGTTCTTTTTTCTTGCTTCTTTCGAAGCATGCCGTTTCTGGTCTTCCCGTCCGTGGTGTCAAATAACGATGGACGATGATGGTACTGCTGCTACATCCATTCCCGCTGCTGCTGTCATCGTTGATGTACATCTATCTACATATGTACTCACAACAGCCACATCGATCGACGCAGAGATGTATGTAAGCAAGCCTTGGGGATCGTCAGATTGATTGGTTCCTCGGCACGGGGTTTAGCGCCCGCCGCGGCGTCTGGTTGCAAATATAAACCACGAGGCTGGGTGCTCGGGACTCGGATTACGCATGTTCGTATGGAACTTTGAGATCGATTGGAAGTGGTATTGCTGCTGTGTGCTGATGTCACTCGGTGTACGATTGCTGACAGGGACAACAATAATGAGTGACAGCTTGTCAGCTACTGTACAGTATCAGCACCTAGAGCCATGCTATCTAGGGTCTTGTCGTACGAGTCGTTAGCTGGGCCGACGACAACGCCATGCGGCTGCTTTCATCCTTCGCAGAGCCGACATCCGGTGGCAGGGGACCTTGAGCAGGGCTGTCGCTGTTGGAATTGATATATCTTGCCTTGTCTTCTTCAACTACTCAGCATCAGTCAGTAAGGTTACTGAGCTGTTTGATGAAAAATCTCTGAGAAGTGGTTTTGTAATGGTATCAAATTGCAGCTCGACAATTATCCTGGTCTTTAGGAGAGACTTTCCAGGTTCTACGTACAGTAGGCTTATACCGAGCCTGCGAGCTGACTGCACTGTTCTTCCCATCGAAAACAATTGCATTCGTAGTGTGACATCGACCCCAAGCTCTGCTGACTCCCGCAAATTCGCAGACACCCTCAATTGCTGAAAACAAGCGTTGGAGAAACGACCATGACTCTCCAGAAGATGCCTCTGCTGCTGCTATCCTCCCTGACCCAAATTCAAGCTCCGGCGCGCAAACGACATCCGGCAGCGACCATCAAGTCCACAACACACAACACGTACGCCCTCCGCCAATCAAGTCGATGATGCGAACTTATCCATCCCCCTCATTCTCTTGCTCGCAACATCGCCCTCTCGGGCTATGAGACGCTCCACCATCTTTCCAGCCTCCTCGAAGATTCTTGCTGATGGAAGCTGTTCTCCGACCGCCTCGGCTGCCATCACCCTGTCCGTGTGACTCAGATCGCCCCAAAGATATAACATGTTTACCGATAGGGCCTTGTTGTTCGGGTACATCTCTGACCATCCTGGTACACTGTTGTCAAAGGTACTGTGGAGTTCCCGCAGTAGCTTCCAGCAAACGATGTGCAGCTCGAAGTGATCGAATGTTACTTCGGGAGTCTCCAGATTTATTTCCAGGGGTAAAAGCTGGAGGATCGAAGACGCGTCGGTCGCAGCGTCGAAGTAACGACTGCCAGTTTCCTCTGAGACTGTCTTGCGCATGAACTCCTTGACATCGCCAGGCCCAAGAACGCCGCGGCTGTCACCTTCACAGATTCCCGATTTGAACTTCCACATCGTGGGCGCCAGCATTCCTAGAAACTTCCTGGGTTTGAAGCATGGGAGTGGAGAGGTGCGCCTGCGGGCGTTTCTTGCCAGCATACTGGCTGGCAGACCCATGGAAAGACTGAAGTTCTTGACGAAACCGATGAATGTCGTAGGTAGGTCGCCGACAAATAGGTTCTTCGCGCCGTGTAACATTATGAGGTTCTCCATGTCCGGCCATTCACAGCGCAGTACTCCGGTCTGTCGCAGACTGTTGTAAAGGTGCGCCGTAGCCATGATACAGGTCCATGAGTTCGCCGAGCGGATGGCACAATCATGCGACCACATCCTGAATTTGTAAAGTAGCAGGCCACACCACAGTGGGTCGCGTTCGAAGTGATAGTATGGAGGGAGTTCCTTCAAGTGACTCCGATACAGTAGAGGTCTTCTGCGAGCGAAGATGGTGTCCATTTGATCATGTTCGACCCAGTCTTCAATCGTGTATGATAAGGATTGCAAAAAGTTGTCATCTGGTCCTTGGGAGCCCATCTCGCGGTGAAGATCCAGAACCCTGTTGATACTCTTTTTCAACAGCTGACCTTCTCGGCGCAGGTCTTGAAAGCCCTGATCAACACTCTCTCGGAGAATGTGCCGAATCTCCAGGTAGGCTTGGAAGGCAAAAGTGAGCGTGAAGGTCTGTTTCTTGTCCTTCTTGAGCTGTCCCAGTCCCCGGAATAGCTCGTGTTCCCCCTGGACTTCAGGCAACGCGTCGATCAGTGCAAAGAACTCGGGAATCAAACCTATCGCAAGGCCAACATCTTGCTCGAATTTTTGAGATTCATCCATAGCACTGCGGTCACCTCCTCCCATGTAAAGTGGCATGGCTGCGGACGGGACCCTTGTCTCCACCTCTAGAAAGGGATTTGCGAATGCCCGCAAGATATCACGAGCAGTCGCCAAACAGGTGCCACTCAAGCAATTTGAGTTGTAATGTTCGTCACCGGCATCTTGCAAATAAAGGCAGTAGGAACAGTGATGCTCATGAAGTGCTTTCTGCGTTGGGAAAGTCGCTTCGAACTCCTCTTGGAGCTTCCGGCAGAACTCGATGGCGGTGTTTGTAGTGATTGCTGCAGCTGTGAGGTCGATGCGGCCCTGCTTGTAAGAAGTCCACACTTCCCGGACGTTTTCTAGGAGTCTGTGTGTGTCTCTTGCGATATAGAGCGAAGCAATGAAAGCCTCTTCCTTCTCATTTTCTTCGGCGTCGCTGACGGTCACCTTGATTTTCTCAGCTGCAGCTTCCCGTCGAACGCCTGCGCTCGAGTCATCGGCTTCAGATGGTTCCTCGACGGTCAGATGCTCGAAAATGTTCGTCAATGGAGCTCCTTCGGCTTCAACATTATCCCGGGCAGGCCTAGATCGAGAGGCTTCGGACATGTTCGGACGGAGTGTTTCCATCACTACTTCCAGGGTTTGAATGAAGTGTGCGTGGCCTTGATCAGCTGCGGCGGAATCTGACTCACCTGGAAATTTGGCGTACAAGGCTTGATGCTCTTTTCTTGCTGCGATAGCTTGTTGCAAGTCTTGTACAGCATAGTCGGGGACCTTGATGCGGGGTTTGGTTGACTCCGCGATGTATTGCGCAAGCTGAATGAAGTCTTTGACCTTGATGCGATAGGCGTGAATGCTGCTGTTCGGCTGCTGACCGGCTGCCGCCTCTGCTTCTCGGGCAAGTTTTCTTGACTTACCTTTTAGTCGGGGCGCGGCCGAGGCTACAGGCGAGCAATCGACCGAGTCGTAAGCACGACATCCATGCTTCTTTGCGGTTGTGAGCAACCAAGTGGCAACTGCGTCTGTGACCGCCTTGTAGCGTTTGTAGCTCGAGGCTGTGGATTCGGAGGCCATTCTACAGGAATTGAAGAATATGATTTCGTAAGGCTGTGGTCAGTAGGTATGTGTTGTGGTCAGTATGCCTTCGCCTACCGGTAGTCAGCTTTGCTATAAGCGCTGAGAAGAAACGGTGAGAGTATCAAGATGTCTTGATTGTGCGCATAAACATAGCTCGAGCTCGTGCGGACGCGCAGCTCATGTAGTGAGCGTGTTTGCAGCGAGCGGACTGGCAAGTTTATCTAGGGTTGACCGAGCTTTGGTAAACAAAGCGACTAGAGCCTTGGCGTTGTTGCGAGGAATGCCAAGCAATCGGCGATACTGAACGATGAGCACTTGATGAGATGTTCTGACTGGATGGCTGTTCCAGCGCGAAAAGAGTATGAAGATATGTCACATACAGGAGTAGAAAACGGGTCTCCCTTCACTCTAGCCAAATGGGCTTTCACGAGGTCTTTGCATGTACGCAGAGAGCGATGCCACCTAATACAAGAGTCATACCTATCCACGTATCTGTTACGGTATCAGTATCTGATTGCACGCTCACAGACGCTGTTCTCACGTACCTCGTGATATCACTTTGCCTTCAGCCCACCACTCGCCCAGCACGGTGAACAAGAAAGCAAGCGAGTTCGTAATGGGCACCGTCAACGAAAGCTCTGCAGTACCGTCAGCCTCCGCAATCTGATGGAAGTAAACAAGTGCAACAAACCAGCCTGCCCGATGAGCAAGAAGAACCAGACGCTTCCGGTGACGTTCAAAAGCAGAGGCACAGCATAGGCCGGATTCCTGAGCAAGTCCATGACTGCGTACAGGATACTCCAGATCTTGCGTTTCACCCACGGTGCGCTTGAGGTGAGATACGGCCGTTGTTGTTTCGGTTGCTGGTCACGGATCACTGCCGCCTTTCTCATGAAGGGAGTTGTGAGGCCCCAGCAGGCACCTACGGCTAGGAAGCTGAGTACCCAGCGCCATATGGGAGGTGACGCCGGAGCGATAGTGGTTGGAGGGTCCGGATCCATTGGTATGTCTTGAGAGGCGTAGGTCGTGGAGTCTGTCCGAATGCCTGGTGTGTATGTGATGTGCTGGGAGGCTGTCGTTGAAGTTCAAGGCAGATCAGGCCCAAGCGTGGAAGGAAGAGTGGGGTGCACTGTGCTTGAACCGCGTCTGCGTGATGGATTGCTGTACTTGTTCTCACTTACATACATCAATCATCTACTCGCCATCATCTAAGAACACACAGTTGGTGGCTGAAGATGCTCGAGTCTGTCGCCGTGCTCGAGTGAGGAACTCGGCCAGCAGGTGATACTCCGAGTATGAACGCGTCTGGAAATACCACTCCTCAGCTACCAGTCTCTACATCGGAAGATTTGCTTTCTACTCCAAACTCTCCTCAACACCACTAAAAAAGCCCCGCACAGCTTCTTGGTCACTTGCTCTGGTGTTCGTCGTGTTTTCTCAACTGCCGATACTGCACGAGTTCCTGGATGGAGCTAATAATTCGAAGCGTGGAGTGATCTACTTCAGCTTCTCCCACCGGTCAAATGGCGAATGCACAAGAGGTCATCAACAATAATATCCACCTC